>ERZ773229.1016-NODE-1016-length-20997-cov-12.166030_pt1 | contig 20997 bp, 23 predicted proteins | sample MGYA00580992_ERZ773229 | MGnify/ENA primary metagenome ERZ773229 (study PRJEB29015, sample SAMEA2737795) | human gut metagenome | biome: human gut; feature: human-associated habitat; material: faeces | place: China | collected 2012 ... | reverse complement strand
CGCAGAGCGCCTTAACGCAAGCCGAGGTGCTGTGCGGCTATACGGTCTATCTGGACCTTGTGCGCCCCTATTTCCCGGAAAAAGAATATTACTCCACCGGCATGACCCAGGAGATCGACCGCTGCCGCTGGGCGCTGGAAACGGCCCGGCACGGCAAAGTCGTTGCGCTGGTCTGTTCCGGCGACGCCGGGGTCTACGGCATGGCCAGCCCCCTGCTGGAGCTGGCCGGGCAGTTCCCGGAGGTCGCCGTGGAGGTGGTGCCCGGCCTGACGGCAGCTCTCAGCGGCGGGGCCGTGCTGGGTGCCCCGCTGGCCCACGATTTCTGCGTCATCTCCCTGTCGGACCGGCTGACCCCCTGGGCCGTCATCGAGCGGCGGCTGGCGGCAGCAGCGATGGGCGATTTCTGCGTCGCACTGTACAACCCCTCCTCCAAGGGCAGGCCGGACTATCTGGCCAGAGCCGTCCGCATCCTGCTGGACCACGGCAAACCGCCGCAGACCGTCTGCGGGCTGGTGCGGAACATTGGGCGGGAGGGGCAGGCCCACCGCATCCTGACCCTGGCGGAACTGGAAACCGCCCCGGTAGATATGTTCACCACCGTCTTCATCGGCAACGCCGCCACCCGGCAGCTGGGCGGAAAGATGGTCACACCGAGGGGGTATCGCGCATGAAGATCGTCGTGTTCAGCGGCACCACCGAGGGCCGTCTGTTCTCCCGCCAGCTGGCCGCGCAGGGGGCCGAAGTCCTCGTCAGCGTAGCGACCCCGCTGGGAGCCGAAGAGCAGGGCCGTTTGCAGGGTGTCACCGTCCACTGCGGGCGGCTGACGCCGGAGGAAATGACCACCCTGCTGCAGGGGGCCGCCCTCTGCGTGGACGCCACCCATCCCTATGCGGTGGACGCCACCAAAAACATCCGGTCTGCGTGTAAAACCGCCTGCATCGAATACCACCGCCTGCTCCGGGCCGAAAGCCCGCTCCCGGCGGGGAGCATGGTCTTTCAGTCGGCCGCACACGCGGCAGAGTTTCTTGCAAACACCTGCGGCAATCTCCTGCTGGCCACCGGGGCCAAGGAGCTCGCGGCCTTTTCCGGCATCGAGCCTGCCCGCCTGTTCCCCCGTGTGCTGCCCACCCCGGAGGGCATCGCAGCCTGCGAGGCCGCGCACATCCCCCACAAAAACATCATCGCGATGCAGGGCCCCTTCTCCTATGCGCTGAATCGGGCCCTGCTGGAACAGTTCCACATCCGCTTCCTCGTCACGAAGGACGGCGGTGCAGCAGGCGGCTTTGCTGAGAAGGCACAGGCCGCGCAGGACACCGGCGCACAGCTCATCGTCCTCCGCCGCCCCGCAGAGCAGGGCGAAACGGCGGAGCAGATCCTGACCCGCTGCAAGGAGGTGCTGGCATGGTCACACTGATTGGAATGGGGGCCGGGCTGCCCGGCTCCCTGACCGCCGAAGGGCTTGCGGCCCTGCAACAGGCCGACCTCATTTTAGGCGCCCGGCGGCTGCTGGAGCACCTGCCGGACGGTTGCACCGAACACCGGAAGGCGCTGTACAAGCCGGAGGAGATCCTCGCCTGCCTTGCGGAGCATCCAGAGGGGGACGCGGCCCTGCTGTACAGCGGCGACACCGGGTTTTATTCCGGGGCTTCCGGGCTGCTGCCCATGCTGCGGGCCTGCGGCATCTCCTGCCGCGTCCTGCCCGGCCTCTCCAGCGTCCAGCTGCTCGCGGCGGCGGTCGGCCGCCCCTGGCAGGACTGGAAGCTCGTCTCCGCCCACGGCTGTGCCTGCGACCCGGTGGCCGAGTGCCTGACGGCGGATGGCCGACCGGTCTTCTTCCTGACCGGCGGCTCCGAGACCCCTGCCACCCTCTGCCGCACCCTGACCGCCGCCGGGCTGGGGCAGGCCCATGCGCTGGTCGGCGAACAGCTCGGCACACCGGAGGAGAAGATCTTCTTCGGCACCGCGCAGGAAGTTTCCCAAAAAAGCACGGCATCCCTGAGCGTTCTGCTCATCGAACATCTGCCCCAGCCGCCCCGGCGCTGTGCCGGGTTCCCGGACGAAGCCTTTCTCCGGGGAGATGTCCCCATGACGAAGCAGGAAGTCCGTGCTGCCGCGCTGGCAAAGCTGGCCGTCCGCCCCACGGACACGCTGTGGGATGTGGGGGCCGGTACCGGCAGTGTCAGTGTGGAACTGGCCCTTGCCGCCCCGCGCGGGCGGGTCTATGCCGTGGAATGCGACCCGGAGGCCTGCGCTCTGATCCGGAAGAACCGGGAGCGCTTCGCAGCCTGGAATCTGACCCTCATCGAGGGGAAAGCCCCCCAGGCGCTGGAAGCTCTGCCCGCCCCGGACGCCGTTTTCCTCGGCGGCACCAAGGGCAGCATGGAGGCCGTGGTGGACGCTGTGCTGGCCAAAAACCCGCAGGCCCGCCTCTGCATCTCCGCCATCGCGCTGGAAACGCTGAGCGCCGCCGTTGCGGCCCTGACGGCGCGGGGGCTCACCGCCGAAGTCACCCAGATCGCCGTCAGCCGCACAAAACCGGCGGGCCGGCTGCATCTGCTGATGGCCAACAACCCCATCTTCCTCATCACAGGTGAATGCAAATGATGCAATTTCTCGTCGCAGCGCCCTGTTCCGGCAGCGGCAAGACCACCCTGACCTGTGCGCTGCTGGCCGCGCTCAAGCGGCGCGGGGCCGACCCCTGCGCGTTCAAGAGCGGGCCGGACTACATCGACCCCATGTTCCACCGGGCCGTGCTGGGGGTCGAGAGCCACAACCTCGACCTCTTTTTCTCCGCACCGGATACCGTGCGCGCCCTTTATGCACAGGGTACCGCCGGGCACGGGGCGGCGGTGTGCGAGGGGGCCATGGGCTTTTACGACGGTCTGGGCGGCGTGACCGACACAGCCAGCGCCTGGCATCTGGCCGACACGCTGGGCCTGCCGGTGCTGCTGGTCGTCCCGGCCAAAGGGGCCAGTCTGACCCTGGCCGCGCAGATCAACGGGCTGAAAACGTTCCGCACCCCCAGCCGCATCGTCGGCGTTCTGCTCAACGACTGCACCTCTGCTTTGTACAAGATGCTCAAACCGATGCTGGAACGCGAGACCGGCCTGCCGGTGCTGGGGCATCTGCCCCGCCTGCCGGAGGCGTCCATCGAGAGCCGTCATCTGGGGCTGAAGACCGCCGGGGAGATCGCCGGGCTTCAGCAAAAGATCGCCCTGCTTGCGGATGCGCTGGTGCTGGACTGGGTGCAGTTCCAGGCCCTGACCGACCGTCCTGCACCGCAGGCTCAGCCTGCCGCCCGCGCCCCGGTGCGCACCCGCATCGCCGTTGCGCAGGACGAAGCCTTTTGCTTTGCCTACGCCGAAACGCTGGAGGCCCTGACCGCCGCCGGGGCCGAGCTTGTCCCATTCAGTCCCCTGCACGATGCGGCCCTTCCGCCGGAGCTTGGCGGGCTGTATCTGCCGGGCGGCTACCCGGAACTGTACGCAGGGCCGCTGAGCGAGAACCGCTCGATGCGGGCCTTTGTGCGGCAGGCCGTGGAGCACGGTCTGCCCACCGTGGCCGAGTGCGGCGGCTTCCTCTATCTGGGGCAGACGCTCGAAGACGCCGACGGTGCCGTCTGGCCCATGGCGGGCGTCCTGCCGGGCAGCGGCTTCCCGGTCGGGCGGCTGGTGCGGTTCGGGTACGCGGAGCTGACCGCCCACGCCGACAGCCTGCTGTTCCGCGCCGGAGAGGCATTCCCCGCCCACGAGTTCCACCACTGGGACTCGACCGCGAACGGCACAGCATTGACCGCCGCAAAAGCCAATGGCCGCAGCTGGGCCTGCAGCTTTGCCAATGAACATCTCTATGCGGGTTTTCCGCATCTGTACTGGGCAGGCACCCCCCTGCCCCGGCGGTTCGTGGAAGCCGCCGTACTCAATCACCAGAAGGAGCAGACCCCATGACCGAACCGGAACTGAAACAGCTTCTCACCACCATCACCCCGCCCAGCGAGACCGCCCGCGCGGCCGCACACGCCCACTGGGCCAGCCTGGCCAAGCCGCTGGGCGGGCTGGGCGCACTGGAGACCCTGCTGGAAGATGCCGCCGCCCTGACCGGCACGGCGCAGCTCGCCTTTGACCGCCGGGCCGTCCTTGTGCTCTGCGCGGACAACGGCGTCGTGGCCCAGGGCGTGAGCCAGACCGACCAGAGCGTGACCCGCGCCGTGGCCGAAAACCTAGCGGCGAGGCGGACGAGCGTCTGCCAGATGGCAAAAACGGCCCGCTGCGAGGTCGTGCCGGTGGACATGGGCATGGCAGGTGCCCCGGTGCCGGGCGTCGTCCCCCGCCGCATCGCCGCCGGAACGGCAGACTTCACCCAAGGCCCCGCCATGACCCGCGCCCAGGCTGTGGAGGCCATCGCGGCGGGCATCGAACTGGTGCGGGCGCAGAAGGCGCAGGGGTGCCAGCTGCTCGCCACCGGCGAGATGGGCATCGGCAACACCACCACGTCCAGCGCTGTGGCGGCAGTCCTGCTCGGCCAGCCCGTCGAGGTCATGACCGGGCGGGGCGCGGGCCTTTCCGACGCCGGGCTGGCCCGCAAGCTGGACGCCATCCGGCGCGGCATCGCCCGCAACCAGCCCGACGCCGCCGACCCGCTGGACGTGCTGTCCAAGCTGGGCGGCTTTGACATCGCCGGGCTGTGCGGGGTCTTCCTTGGCGGCGCACTGGAAGACCTGCCCATCCTGATGGATGGTTTCATCAGCGGAGTGGCGGCCCTGTGCGCGGTGCGGCTCTGCCCCGCCGCCGCCAAGGCCGTGTTCGCCAGCCACTGTTCCACCGAGCCTGCGGCCCGGCTGGTGCTGGAAGCGCTGGGCAAGGCCCCGCTCCTGACGGCGGGGCTCCACCTCGGCGAGGGCACCGGGGCTGTAGCCTCGCTCCCGCTGTGGGATCTGGCACTGGCGGTCTACGACCACTGCTATTCCTTTACGGAGGGCGGCATCCCGCCGTATACCCCCCAATGCTGACGCTGGTGGTCGGCGGCGCAGCCAGCGGAAAAAGCGCGTACGCCGAACGTCTTGTGCTGCAGACCGCGCTCCCGCGCTATTACCTTGCCACGATGCAGGTATGGGACGCCGAGTGCGCCGCACGGGTGGAAAAGCACCGCCGGATGCGGGCGGAAAAGCAGTTCGAGACGCTGGAGTGCCCTCTGCATCTGGGCACGGTGCACCTGCCCGCGCGGGGCACCGCCCTGCTGGAAGATCTCGGCAACCTGACCGCCAACGAGCTTTACGACCCCGCCGGGGCGGGCGAAGCCGCCGCTTCGGCCATTCTGGACGGTCTGGACAAATTGGCCGTGCAATGTGAGCACCTCGTCGTCGTTTCGAACGAAGTGTTCAGCGGCGGGGCAAACTACGCGGGCGACACCGACCGGTACCTGAAAGCTCTGGCGCAGGTCAACAACGCCCTTGCGGCCCGCGCCGATGCAGTGGTGCGGGTGGTGTGCGGCATCCCGGTCTATCATAAAGGAGGCCCGTCATGATCGTTTTGCAGACCATTGCCGTGGCATTTGCCATGTTTTCAGCCATCCCAGTACCGCAGTTCGACTGGAACGAAAAGAACATGCGCTACGCGATGTGCGCGTTCCCGCTCATCGGCGCGGTGTGCGGGGCCTTGTGGTGCCTGTGCGGGGCACTGCCGCTCCCGGCACTCGTCCGAGCGGGCGGGTTCTGCCTCATCCCCGTCTGGGTCACAGGCGGCATCCATCTGGACGGCTACGCCGACACCTGCGACGCCCTTTCCAGCTACGGCGGCAGGGAAAAGAAATTGGAAATTTTGAAGGACCCCCACTGCGGGGCCTTTGCCGTCATCCGGCTGTGCAGTTATTTTATGGCTTATTTCGCGCTGTGCACGGCCGTGCAGTTCACGCCGCGCATCGGCCTCTGCTGGACGCTGGCACTGGTGCTGGAGCGGGCGCTTTCGGGCCTTGCCATCGCCTCCTTCCCGCTGGCCAGGAACACCGGCCTTGCCCACACGTTCGCTTCTGCGGCAGACCGCAAGGCCGTTCGCAGCGTCCTGCTGGTGCTGGCGGGCCTGCTCAGCGCTGCGCTGGTGCTGCTGGGCGGCGGGGCGCTCATCCTTGCGGCGCTCCTTGTTTTCTGGCGCTATCGTGTTGTTTCTGATCGTCAATTCGGCGGCATCACCGGCGATCTGGCCGGATGGTTCCTGCAAAAAGCGGAGCTTTGGATGCTGGCGGCACTGACCGCCTGCCAATGGGGAGGGCTGTTATGATCTTCATCACCGGGCCGCTGTACAGCGGCAAACGCACCTTTGCGCAGAACTTTCCCGGCACCCGCATCACCGATGTGCAGGAGCTGGCCGCAGCGGCGGAGGATCTGGAAAGCCTTGCAGACCGCCTCGCTGCGTATGATTTCGTCCTCGCCACCGAGGTGGGCGGCGGTGTCGTGCCCATGGACGCAGCCGAACGCGCCGCGCGGGAAGCCGCCGGGCGGCTGGCCTGCCTGCTGGCCGCGCGGGCCGACTGCGTGGTCCAGATGTTCTGCGGCCTGCCCACCGTCCTGAAAGGAGAACTTCCCCCATGCTGATCTATCTTCTGCGCCATGGCCTGACCGCCTACAATGCCGAAAAGCGCTATCAGGGCCAGCGGGACATCCCGCTCTCGCCCGAAGGGCGGGCCCAGCTCCGCCAGGCCGACCTCCGGCCCCGGACGGTCTACATCACCCCGCTCTGCCGCACCCGCCAGACCGCCGAGGTGCTCTTCCCGGACGCCGACCTCGTGGAGGTGCGCGACCTGCAGGAGATGTGCTTTGGCAGCTTTGAGGGGCGGAATTTCATCGAGATGGAGCACGACCCGGATTACCTCGCCTGGGTGAACGCCAACTGCGAAAGCCCCTGCCCCGACGGTGAGACGAAGGCGGCCTTCTCCGAGCGGGTCTGCAAGGCGTTCTCCACACTGGTAGACCAGGCCCTTGCCGACGGCGAGGAGACCCTCGTCATCCTGGCCCACGGCGGCACCCAGATGGCCGCGATGGAGCGCTATGCGCTGCCCCATGCAGATTACTACCACTGGTGCGCCCCGAATGCAGGCGGCTATCTGCTGGATGCCCGCGACTGGGCCGAACAGCGGGTGCTCCACCTCGTGCGCACCGTGCAATACACAAAGGAGGCGGCAGAATGATCGGAACAGCCGTTTTGGGCGGGTTCGTGCTGGATCTTCTCTTTGGCGACCCGGCGTGGCTCCCCCACCCCGTGGTGTACATGGGCAGGGCCATCTCTGCGCTGGAACGGCGGCTGCGGGCCCGCCTGCCCCGGACGCCGCAGGGCGAACTGCTGGGCGGTGCCATTCTGGCGTTCTGCCTGCCGGTGGGCACCTTCCTGCTGACGAGCCTCGTCTGCCTGGGGGCCGCAGCGCTCAGCCCCTGGCTGGGGCTGGCCGTGCAGATGTTCTGGTGCGGGCAGGCGCTGGCCGCAAAGGGGCTGGTGCAGGAGAGCACCCGCGTCTACCGGGAGCTTATCAAGCCGGACCTGCCCGCCGCCCGCCGGGCCGTGAGCCGCATCGTGGGGCGGGACACCCAGAATCTGACGCTGGAGGGCGTGACCAAAGCCGCCGTGGAGACCGTGGCCGAAAACGCCAGCGACGGCGTCATCGCGCCGCTGCTCTATATGCTGCTGGGCGGTGCCCCGCTGGCCCTGACCTACAAGGCCATCAACACGATGGACAGCATGCTCGGCTACAAAAACGAGAAATATCTTTATTTCGGCCGCGCCGCCGCCAAACTGGACGATGCGGCGAACTATCTGCCCAGCCGGATCGCCGGGCTGCTCTGGGCCGCTGCGGCGGCGCTTACCGGGAACAGCGCTTCGGGCGCGTGGAAGATCTGGCGGCGGGACCGCCGGAACCATGCCAGCCCCAACAGCGCCCAGACCGAAAGCGCCTGCGCCGGGGCTTTGGGCGTCCAGCTGGCGGGGCCCGCCTGCTACTTTGGCGAATATTATGACAAACCCACCATCGGCGACCCTCTGCGGCCCATTGAGCCGGAGGATATCCGCCGCGCCAACCGGATGATGTATGCCGAAAGCCTGCTGGCACTGGCCATCGGGCTGGCCGTCCGGCTTGCGGTCTGTAGATTCATGTAAGGAGACGACCCATGGAACAATTGGTACACGGCGGCGACTGGGCCGGATACCGGGCACAGTTCGGGCGGGACGCGCTGGACTTTTCGGCCAACGTAAGCCCGCTGGGCCTGCCGGAGGGGGTGGCAAAGGCCATCACGGCGGCACTCCCCACCGCAGACCGTTACCCGGACCCACTCTGCCGGGAACTGCGGGCAAAGCTCGCCCTGCACGAGGGTGTGCCCGCAGACCACATCCTCTGCGGCAACGGCGCGGCCGACCTCATCTTCCGGCTGGTATGGGCCAAAAAGCCCCGCCGGGCGCTGGTCACCGCCCCCACGTTCGCCGAATATGCCGCCGCGCTCGAAACCGTCGGCTGCACGGTGAAGCGCTTCATCTTGCAGGCGGCAGACGATTTTGCGGTGCCGGAAGCATTCCTCTCCGCCATCGACGACCGGGTGGACCTCGTCTTCCTCTGCCAGCCCAACAACCCCACCGGCCAGCTCACCCCGCCGGATCTCGTGGCCCGCATCCTGCAGCGCTGCACCGCCTGCGGGGCACTGCTCGTGCTGGACGAATGTTTCCTCGATTTTCTGCCCGACCATGCGCAGCTGACCGCAAAGCCGCTGCTGGGCAGCGGCGATCTTCTGATCCTGAAAGCCTTCACCAAACTGTATGGCATGGCAGGCGTCCGGCTGGGGTACGCTCTGAGCGCGGACACGGCCCTGCTGGACGCCATGCAGCACACCGGCCAGCCCTGGGCTGTTTCCAGCCTGGCGCAGGCGGCGGGGCTGGCCGCACTGGACGAGACCGCCTACGTGGAGCAGGTCCGCGCCCTCATCGCGGCGCAGCGGCCCCTGCTGGCCTCCGGCCTGCGGGCTCTGGGGCTGCGGGTGCTGGATGGGCGCGCCAATTATCTGTTGTTCCAGGGCCCCGAAACGCTGGGCGAGACCCTGCGGCAGAAGGGCGTCGTCCTGCGCAGCTGCGCAAATTATCCAGGCCTTGACGGCAGCTGGTATCGCACCGCCGTGCGCACGGCGGCGGAAAACGAGCAGCTGCTCCAGACCCTTTCGGAGGTGTTTTCATGAGCAAAGCCCGGTGCATCATGGTCCAGGGCACGATGAGCGGCGCGGGCAAAAGCCTGCTGTGCGCGGCGCTCTGCCGCATTTTTGCGCAGGACGGCTACCGCGTGGCCCCCTTCAAGAGCCAGAACATGGCGCTGAACAGCTTCGTCACCCGCGACGGGCTTGAAATGGGCCGGGCGCAGGTGGTGCAGGCCCAGGCAGCCGGCATCGAGCCGGATGTTCGGATGAACCCCATCCTCCTCAAGCCCAGCAGCGATGTGGGCAGTCAGGTCATCGTGAACGGCGAGGTGCGGGGCCAGATGCCCGCCGCCGCCTACTTCAAGATGAAAAAATCGCTCATCCCGGACATCCTCGCCGCCTACAACAGCCTGGCCGAGGATGTGGACATCATCGTCATCGAGGGGGCCGGCAGCCCCGCCGAGATCAACCTGAAGGCCGACGACATCGTGAACATGGGCCTCGCCCGGCTCGTGGACGCACCGGTGCTTCTGGCGGGCGACATCGACCGGGGCGGCGTTTTTGCCCAGCTGTACGGCACCGTAGCGCTGCTGGAACCGGACGAACGTGCCCGCATCAAGGGGCTCATCATCAACAAATTCCGGGGCGACGTCGAGATCCTGCGCCCCGGCCTTGCCATGCTGGAAGAGAAGACCCATCTGCCGGTGCTGGGCGTCGTGCCCTATCTGAAGGTGGACATCGAGGACGAGGATTCGCTCTCCGAACGGCTGGACGCCGACAAAGAGGTCAAGCCGCTGGACCTCGCCATCGTCCGGCTGCCCCACATCTCGAACTTCACCGATTTCATGCCGTTGGAGCAGCACCCGCTGCTCGGTGTGCGGTATGTCCAAAACGCGCGCACCCTCGGCACACCCGACCTGATCCTGCTGCCCGGCACCAAGAACACCATCGACGACCTGCTCTGGCTGCGGCAGTCCGGTCTGGAACCGGCCCTGCTCAAGCTGGCTGCGCGGGGCACCCCGGTCTTCGGCGTCTGCGGCGGGTATCAGATGCTGGGCGAAACGCTGGCCGATCCCATGGGCAGCGAGAGCGGCCGTCCGCAGGCCCTGCGCGGGCTGGGTCTGCTGCCCACCCGCACCGTCTTTACTGCACAAAAACGCCGCACCCAGACCCACGCCATCGCCGCGGCCGGGCCGTTTGCCGGGGCCGCGCTGACTGGCTATGAGATCCACACCGGCCGCACCGAGGTGCAGGGCCTCCCCTTCTGCACCCAGGCCGATGGCCACCCCGAAGGCTGTGTGCAGGGCGATGTTTTCGGCACCTATCTGCACGGTCTTTTTGACACCGGCGAATTGACCGAAAAACTCGTGGAATTTTTGTGCAAACGAAAGGGCATCCGCCCCGAAAGTGCCGCGCTCATCCCGATGGAGCAATACCGCCAGCAGCAGTTCGACCGGCTGGCCGACGGGGTGCGCAGCGCTCTGGATCTGGATGCCCTCTACGCCGCAATGGGCCTGAACGGAAGGAGCCGCACATGACACCGCAGCATCATCTCCCCGCCGACATCGAGCGGACGAGCCTTTCCATCATCACCGCCGAGCTGGAAGCTCTGGGCCTGACCCCGCCGCCGGAAACGGCTGCGGTGGTCAAGCGGGTCATCCACACCACGGCGGATTTCGATTACGCCCGGAATCTGCGCTTCACGCCGGGCGCCGTCGCCGCCGGAGTCGCCGCCCTGCGGGCCGGGACGCCCATCGTCACCGACACCAACATGGCGCTGGCCGGCATCACACGGCCCGGCCTTGCCAAAGTGGGCAGCGCGGCGCTCTGCTACATGGCCGACCCGGAGGTCGCCGCCGCCGCCAAGGCCGCCGGGACCACCCGCGCCGTGGCCTCCATGCACCGGGCCGCGCAGGAGCATCCGGGTGCCATCCTGGCCGTTGGCAATGCCCCCACAGCCCTTCTGACCATCGCCGAAGAGATCGAGGCCGGGCTGCGGCCCGCACTCGTCATCGGGGTGCCGGTCGGTTTTGTGAACGTGGTGGAAAGCAAAGAGATCCTCTTCGCCGCCTGCGAAGCCCACGGCGTCCCCGCCATCGCCGCCATGGGCCGCAAGGGCGGCAGCAACGTCGCCGCCGCCATCTGCAACGCGCTGGTCTACTCCGCCGCCGAAATGCTGGACCCCACCGCGAGAGGGTGGAAATAGGCTGAAACACGCAAGGCCGCTCCCCTGCACAATGCACGGGAACGGCCTTGTTTGCTGTCCATTCAAAACGCCTCCGGACGGTCTGCGCGCCCTCCCTATTCCATGGGAGGGGCACACTCCATCCGGAGGCGTCTGTCTTTATTCCACGGTCACGCTCTTGGCCAGGTTGCGGGGCTTATCCACGTCGCAGCCGCGCAGCACAGCCATATAGTAGGCGAACAGCTGCAGCGGCACGATGAGCTGCAGCGGCATGAGCAGGTCGTCGTAATCGTCCAGACGGACAACATAGTCTGCCACACCGTCCGGCACCACGGCGTCTTTCGTCGTGAAGAGCAGGACCTTCGCGCCCCGGCTCTTGGTCTCCTTGACGTTGGAGATGGTCTTTTCGTAGACCTTTTTCTGGGTGGCCAGCGCGATGACCGGCACACCGTCCGTGATGAGGCTGATGGTGCCGTGCTTGAGCTCACCGGCGGCGTAGGCGTCCGAGTGGACGTAGCTGATCTCCTTCAGCTTCAGGCTGCCTTCCAGCGAGAGCGAATAATCGAACCCGCGCCCGATGAAGAAGCAGCTCTGGGTGTTAACGAACCGGCTGGCCAGATACTTGATCTGTTCGCAGTCGGCCAGGCGGGGCTTGATGACCTCGCTGGCGCGGAGAAGCTCTGCGGTCAGGCGGTGGGTCTCGGCCTCGGTCTGGGCACCGCGCGCATAGGCCAGCCGCAGCGCAAAGAGGTACAGTACACACATCTGCACCATGTAAGCCTTGGTGGAGGCCACCGCGATCTCCGGCCCGGCGTAGGTATAGAGCACATAGTCTGCCGCGCGGGCAATGGAGCTGCCCACCACATTGACGATGGCCAGCACCGGTACGCCCCGGCTCTTTGCCAGCTTGAGAGCCGCCAGCGTGTCGCTGGTCTCACCCGACTGGCTGATGATGATGACCAGATCGTTTTTGTTCAGGATGGGGTCGCGGTAACGGAACTCGCTGGCGATGTCCACTTCGGCGGGGACGCGGGCCAGCGTCTCGATGGCTGCCTTGCCCACCATGCCCGCGTGCATGGCCGTGCCGCAGGCCACCAGATGGATGGTGCCGATGCCCCGCAGCTTTTCATCCGACAGCTCCGGGATGCGCAGGTCGGGCAGGCCGTTCTCCACGCGGGGGCTGACCGTTGCCGTGATGGCGGCGGGCTGTTCGTTGATCTCCTTGAGCATAAAGTGCGGATAACCGCCCTTTTCCGCCGCCTCCATGTCCCAATCGGCGGTCAGGACCTCCCGCTCCACCGGCTCGGCGAACTCGTTGTAGAAGCGGATGCCCTCCCGCGTCACGACGGCAAGGTCGCCTTCTTCGAGGACGCTGTAGCGGCGGGTATACTTGAGCAGAGCCGGGATATCCGACGCCACGAAGTTCTCCCCTTCGCCCCAGCCGACGATGAGCGGGCTCTCCCGCTTGACGGCAAAGACGGTATCCGGGAAATCCCGGAAGAGCACGGCCAGCGCGTAGCTGCCGCGCACCATGCTCAAAGCCTCGTGAATGGCCTGCAGCGGCTCGCCCTCGTAGCAGCTGTCGATGAGCTTGACCAGCACTTCGGTGTCGGTCTCGCTCTCAAAGGTGTAGCCCTTTGCGATGAGCCGCTCTTTCAGGATGCCGTAATTTTCAATGATGCCGTTGTGCACGATGCTCACACGCGGCGTCGAATGCGGATGGCTGTTCACATCGCTGGGTTCGCCGTGGGTGGCCCAGCGGGTATGGCCGATGCCGCAGCCGCTCTCGGCCAGAGCCTGCAATTCCAGCTTTTTGCGCAGCTCGGCCAGGCGGCCCTTGCTCTTGACCACGCGGATGCCGCCGTCCAGTGCCAGCGCGACACCGGCGGAGTCATAGCCGCGGTACTCCAGCTTTTCCAGACCATCCAGCAGAACGTTCTGCGCGTTGCGTTTGCCAACATAACCAACAATGCCACACATACAAAATACCTCCAGACCGACAGCCCGGCGCTCAACATGCGCACAGAACAGCTGTCAGCTTCTCTTCCAGTTTATGTTCTTGTATGGCTTGCGTGAAAGGGGATCTGTTACGGTATTGCTGCCGCTTTTTGCCCCTTGCTGCGATCGGTATAGCCTGTTCGACCGGAGAAACATCCGCCGAATCGTTCGATGATTCCTCTCCTCGTCACCCTCACGGCTGTCACCCGCGTGGCCCGGCGCTTTGTGTCAACAAAAAGTCCACATTCCTTCTTTCAATGCCCTCTCAGGCAAAGCCTGATGGCTTTGCCTGAGAGGGTCACCTCCCCAGCATCTTATGCAGCCTTGGCTGCCAAATCAGGCGGTAGACCTGCAACAGATTATGAATGGCCCGGTCGTAGAGCAGAAAGGCCACATTGCCCATGGCCAGTGTGCTCAGCGAGACAACCCACGCTGTGGTGCGCAGCTCCTGCGAGATGCTGCCCGCCGGAACGAGCAGCAGCACCAGCCCGTACATCGCCGCCAGCGCCCCATTGCAGAGCAGCAGCTTGCACACGCCCCGCAGCAGCTTCGGGCGGATGCGTTCGAACTTTGGCTTGACCAGCGGGTAGTACCCCAGCAGAAAGACGAAGACGAGGGCCACCTCTTTGTCCGGCACGAACAGCAGGCTGAGCAGGCTCACCGCGCCGTAGGCCGTAAGGGCCATCTTCATGCCGCACTCCATGCAGACCGTAGCGATGAGCAGGCTGGCTGCGGCCGGTGCAAGGAACATCAGCACCGGCACCACCGACCCCAGCAGCATCAGCGCGACGCTCAGCGCCGCCGCCATGCCGCAGTAGGCCATAGCCCAGCTGCTGCGGCCCTTCACGGCAGCTCCCAGCGCACCGGCTGGTTCTCGGCGTCCAGCGGGTCCACCGCATGGCGCAGGCCGAGGATCATGATATTGTCGATGAGCGACTTGTTCAGCTTGACGTCCAGCATCCCGTAGGCGCGGACCAGGTCGTTCGCTGCGGCCAGCGCCTGCCGCCGGGCATTTTCCATGGCAGCATCCTTCTCATTGATGCCATTGACCAAAAACACATTGTACCGGCCCACCTTGCGGTCCTCTTCCACCCGGCTGGCCTTATCCAGCAGGTAAAACACCCGCCCGATGCAGCTGCCGATGTAGCGCATGCTCTTGCGCTGGCTGGGGTCATCGGTGGCGAGGGTAGAGTAGAGCGCACCGTAGATGTTGCTCATCGGCTCAGCCGCCACGCTGTAGTTCTTCGCGTTCAGGTTCATCTGGACCACGGCCTGGGCCTGTTCCTGCCCAAACAAACGTTCCAGCGCAGGGTTTTCGTTCACTGCCTTTTCGTAGGCGCGGCGCAGGAGAGCGTGATCCACCGCGCGGAACAGCTGGCTCCGGAGCGGCAGCTCGTCCCAGCGGCGGTCCTGCAGCTTATGCCAGCCCATCATCACTTCCACCTGTGCCGCCAGGCGGATGCCCTGGGTCTGGCACATCATCTGCCTGTAGCAGAGCGTACCGGGCAGGCGCTGGTTGACGCAGGTGGCTGGCCGGCCGGCCAGACTGTCCGCCAGAAGCGCGAACAGCACACCGTTGTGTTGCAGCAGCCGACAGGAGTAGAACCCGTAGCTGCGGCTCATCTGCCAGCGCACCCCCCGCAGATACCACAGATAGGTGTTATAATCGCGGATGGTAAGCTCCGGAAGATAGGGTCTCATGCGCCCTTCCATTGCCGTCCTCCCTTTCCAGCAGCCTCGCGCTGCATGTTCTTATAATAGTACAAGTATACCTTTTTTCGGTCTTGGATGCAACTGACGAAATGTAAAAGATTCGCACCTCGTCAGCCCCGGAAAAGCAACAGCCGCACCAAACTTTCCCGTTCGGTGCGGCTAAAAGTATTACTTTTGCTTATTTTTTCTCGAAACGGCCGGTGGAACGCTTGCCGTCAAAGCCCTGTTTGGGCATGGGCTTCGCCTTGTGCTCAAACTTCGGGGCCTCGTAGTACATATACAGCTGGCAGGGGATCATGCCGTTGTACATCTTGCGGCGCTTGTTGGCCCGCTTGCCGTAGTGGCTCTCGAACTCCATGTCAGCGGTGATGGCGTAGACGCCTGCACAGGGGTGGGCTTCCATCTGGCGGCCCAGCGTCCGGGCCAGCTGAGCGGCCCCTTCGATGGTGCTCATCCGCTCGCCGTACGGGGGGTTGGTCAGGACGATGGCTTCAGGTCTGGCCTCAAAGGCTGCCACATCGGCCACCTCGAAGTGGCAGCGCTTTTCCACACCGGCCAGCTTGGCGTTGGCGTTGGCCAGCGCCACGGCGGCGGGGTCGATGTCGTAACCGAAGGCCTCAAAACCGACATCCAGCTTGGATTCGGCCAGAGCCTTCTGGCGCTGCTCCGCCCAGATGGACGCGGGCACGAAGCTGTACCGCTCGGCAGCGAAGCGGCGCTTCAGGCCGGGGGCGATGTTCATGGCCTTCTGGGCCGCTTCGATGAGCAGGGTGCCGCTGCCGCAGAAGGGGTCTTCCACAAGGCTGTCGCGGCGGACACGGCCCAGGTCGGCGATGGTCGCCGCCAGCGTCTCGCGGATGGGGGCCTCCATGGCGTTGCGGCGGTAGCCGCGCTTGTGCAGGCCGTCGCCGGTGGTGTCCAGCATGATCTCGCAGACGTTCTTGCGCAGCATGAAGCGGATCTTATACTCCGCACCGGTCTCCGGCAGAACGGAGGTGTGGTGTTTGGTCATCAGCCGCTTGACCACGGCCTTCTTGATGATGCTCTGGCAGGCGGGCACACTGGTCAGCTGGCTGTTCAGGGACGAACCGGTGACGGGGAAGGCCGCATCAGCGGGGAGCAGCTCCTCCCAGGGGATGGCGTACACGCCATCGAACAGTTCATCGAAGGTGGAGGCCGGGTAGGTGTTCAGCAGCAGCATGACGCGCTCAACGGTGCGCAGGTTGAGGTTTGCGGCTGCGATCATCTCCGCACCGCCCTCAAAGGTCAGGCGGCCGTCGCTGACCCGGATGTTCTCCGCGCCGATGCGGCGCAGCTCGAAGTTGGCCGTGGACTCGCAGCCGAAGAAGCAGGGCGCGATCAGTTCAAATTTTGCAGGCATTTAGCGTTCCTTTCTTGCGCCGGGGCGCAGTTCACAAAAACAGGCCCGTCCCGGCTGGGGACAGGCCCGATCAGTTCATTGGGTTCAGCGGCCGCGGCGGGAGCGCGGGGCATAACCGCCGCCACGGCGGTTGTTGGTCTCGTGGTCCAGGTCGGCCATCTTCTCTTCGCTCTGGCTCTTGAAGCGGCTCATCATATCCTCAAAGCTCAGGTTGTCGCTTCGGACGGGCGCTTTGGGCTGCCAGACGCGGGGCGCAGCCTCGCGGGCCGGGCCTCTGCCGCCCTCACGCGGGGGGCGTCCGCCGCCGCGGGAACCGCCGAAATGTCCGCCCTCACGCGGGGCACCGCTGCGCGGGCCGCCGGGGCGGGGGCCGCGGTCCGTGCGGGCCGGGCGCGGCAGCAGCCGCTTGATGGACAATGCGATCTTGCCATCCGGTGCCACCTGGATGACCTGCACCTTCACGGTATCGCCGTCGTGCAGGACGGTGTTGATGTCCTGCACATATTCATTGGACACTTCGGAAATGTGGACCATGCCCACCCGGCCCTCCGGCAGCGCAACAAATGCGCCGAACGGCTTCACGCCGGTCACACGGCCTTCAAATACGTTCCCTACCTCAATCGCCAAAACTCAATACTCCTTGCTCTCTTTTTGGGTGGCTGTTCCGGGGCGGGCCGCAGACCCTCCCGGAGGACCCGCCCTCAGTTGCCGGTCACATCCACAAAGATGCGCTCGTTGGGGGCGGCGTAGTTGTAAGAATCACGGGCGACCCATTCGGTCACGTCATCCGCGTCGCCGCTGAGGATGCGCTGCAGCTCCTCGTTTTTGGTCTGCTGCTGTTCGATCTGCTCGTTCAGGGTCTGCAGCTCGGCACGCTTGGAGCTGATGGCCACCTGATTGGAGATGTATGCTGCCAGCATACTCAGCAGCAACAAGAGGAAGAACAGCCGGAACACCGTGCGCAGCACCGTGTTCTTTCTGCGTTTTTTGCGGCTCGGATTCGTCATAACTCAGTGCCCCCTGAAATCAGCAGGCCCGATGCGCCTGTGGTCTTACTTTGATACGTTAGAATTATACAACATCCGCTGTGGTCTTGGCAAGTTCTTTTTTTGTTTTTTTGCGTTCCTTTTTGCGTTCCGGCGTTCTTTGGCACGTTTTGAACGCACTTTTCGGGCCAGCAGCACCGGCGCGAGGAGCCGCCGGGCTCCTTGCAGCGGAAGCCCCAGCACAAAGAGCGCACCCTGCACCGGCCCGCGCAGCACACGTTCTGCCGCCCACGCGCCAAAGACGGCCGCCGCCAGCTGATACCACCGCAGCACCCCGCCGAAGCTCAGCGACGCCGCATAGGACTGCAGCCCCAGCAGCAGCGCCCCCACGAGCAGCACGTCCGGCAGAAAGGCCCCCCGGCCTTTTTCCGGGAACAGCGCCCTTGCCCCGCCCAGAACGGCCCCCAGCAGAACGCAGGCTGCCGCCTCCCGCCCAATGAGCCCCGCCGGAAGCGCCGGGGCCATCAGCGCAGCAGACGGCGCAGCAGGCCGCCCGGCGTCCGCTCGGCCGTATATTCCAGCGCGTCGATGCGGCCGGTCAGGCGCACCTCCCCGCTCTCCAGGTCGAGGCTGGTCACGTTCAGCTCGGCTCCGGTCAGGTGCAGCACCCCTTTGCCCGTTTCCATCGCGGCGCTGTCGGCATCGCACCGCAGCACCCGCTTCACGCCGGTCACCGTCAGTTTGCTGCGGCCTTCCAGGATCAGGTCGTGGGGCGGAGCGGGCGTTTTTTCGGCGGTCTTGTTCATGGCACAACTCCCCTTTTTCTCACTGTATGAAGGGCAGGGTGCCGTTATTCGTTATTTGACTTCCTGTTCCAGATTCCGGAACAGCTCCAAATCGAATACACGTTTCCGTCTTATTCCGAAAGGATCTCGTACATCTCCCGCGCGACATCCTTGGTGCGGGGCTCCACATCGGAGAGCACGCGGACTTTGATGGGGCGGTTGCCGAAGGTGACCTCGATGAGGTCGCCCGCCTTGACGGCCTGACTGGCCTTGGCGACCTTGCCGTTGATGAGGATGCGGCCTGCATCGGCCACCTCGTTTGCTACGGTGCGGCGCTTGATGAGCCGCGAAACTTTCAGGTATTTGTCCAATCGCATGATCGTATCTTTCCGCCCGTTTCTGCTGGGACCCGCAGGCTCCCGCAGCAAGGGGCTTTTTCTTATTCTGCTCGTGTTCTGCTCGTGCAAAGCCGGCAGGCTTTGATGGAGAGGGGTAACAAAAACCGCCGGAACCAACTGCGGCCCCGGCGGCAAAGATCGAACTTACAGGGTGTCCTTCAGAGCCTTGCCCGGCTTGAACACGATGCTGCGGGAAGCAGCAATGGTGATGGGCTCGCGGGTGCGGGGGTTGATGCCCTGACGCTCGGCGCGCTCACGGATCTCGAAGGTGCCGAAGCCGGAGATGGTGATCTTCTCACCCTCTGCCATGGCCTTGCCCAGTGCCTCGAATGCAGCGTTGACAGCCAGCTCAGCGCTCTTCTTGCTCATTTCGGTGTTTGCCGCAACCTGTGCGATCAGATCAGTCTTGGTCATAATAGTAAAACCTCCACAAAATTTGTACTCATCATTTTCTATCTATCGGAGCAGGCGTTTCGGCCTGATACCCGTTCGCTCCCACCTGTGGGGCCAGCAGCTCGTCCCGAAACCGCTTCGAGGCAAAGGTCAGTGCTTCTTCGGCATCCACGCCGGCCAGCCGGATGGCGTTGACCGCTGCGAACAGCAGCTCTCCCGCCCGTGCGGCGGCATCCTCCGGTGCGGCGGCGTCCCAGTTCTGTTCTGCCGCCCGCAGGGCAGCAGCCGCGCATTCCTGGTCCACTGCACCGAGGCCATGGCCTGCGGCGCGCTTCTGCAGTTTCTGAGCATACATCAAAGCTGGCAGGGTGGCCGGTACGGTGCCCAGCTCATCGGCCAGCGTCCGGCGTCCCTTTTCCTTATTTTTGAGCGCATCCCAGCTGTTTATACCGGCATTTTCCGCCGCAGAGGAGGCAAAGATGTTCGGGTGACGGAACACCAGCTTCTCGCACACCTCACGGCAGACCTGTTCAAAATCGAACCGGCCCCGCTCCTCCTCCATGACGGCATGGAAGGCTACCTGCATCAGCACATCGCCCAACTCTTCCCGCAGCATCGCGGGGTCGTCGGCATCCAGGGCTTCCAGCGCCTCGTACGTTTCCTCCAGAAAATTTTTCCGGATGGACTGGTGCGTCTGCACCTTGTCCCACGGACAGCCCGTTTCGGGGTCGCGCAGGATGCGGAGGATCTCGATGAGGTCCTCTGCCGTATAATGCTCCCGCTCCGGCCAGTCCAGCATGGGCAAACGCTCCCTTCTGCTCCAAAAGTAGGGCTTTATTGTATCGCAGAATCCGCCATATTTCAAGGGGACAAGCGCATTTTCCGGTTTTTCGCTCCAAATGTTTCCAGATTTTTCACACTTTGGTACAAAAACGGACGGTATCCCGCACGGACACCGCCCGCTTCGAGCTGTTTCAGTTTCAGGTCACAGCTGCGCGCCGCACTTGTTGCAGAACAGTGCATCGTCCGAGACCGGAGCGCCGCACTGCGGGCAGGTCTTCTTTTCCTCCGCAGCAGGCTGTGCGTCGATGGGGAACTCGATGGTCACGCTGTCCGCCGGTGCTTCGGGTTCCGGGGCAGCTTCCGCTGCGGGCGTCCCGATGCTCTCACGCAGAGCGGCCAGATTTTTTTCGATGGCATCGATCATCTCGATGTACTTATCCACAAGGGGCTGGTTCTCCTCGTTGCCCTTGGCCAGACTGTACACCAGCGCACCCAGCTGGCGCTGTGCGCGGGCGAGCTTGGTCTGCTCGTTCACGATCTTTGCCTGCGTCTTGCCGCGCTCGGCCAGATCCATTGCTGCATTTTTGCCTTTTTCGGCATATTCCAGACCCATTTCCTTGATCTTGTTGAAATCCATAACAGACACCTCTCTCAGCGGAAGGGTACTTCCCCTCCTGTGCTTTCGGATGATGGTTTCATTATAGCGCACTCCACCTCTGATTGCAACGAATTTGCCGCAAGTTTTACAGTTTCGTGCGGATTTGGAAACAGATTTTTCGCATTTACACAAACTCCGGACAGCCCTTCGTCAGTTCGCCTCGCTGCCGTAGAACTCCCGCAGCATACTGTCGGCAGGCAGCAGATCCAGCGGCAGAGGGGCCACATGCTCGAATCGGCGGGCCGTCTCGTCCCACAGCTCGGCATTGTGGCCTTCCAGCACGAACTGGCGGCGCACCTTTTGCAGCAGATGGGCGATGAGGCCCATCTCGTAGGTGAAGGAGGTATCCAGCAGGAAGTCTGCCGTGGTCTTGAAGCCCTTGATATACCGGGTCTCGCCGTCCAGGACGCGGTCCCACATGGCAAGGGTCTTTTCGGGGCTGCGGCCGCGGGCGGCGGCATCGCGCAGGGTGCGGCGGCACAGGCGGATGTCCTGGGTGTTGATGACCCGGCGGCCGTCGATGCAGTATTCCTCCCGCAGACCGGCATAGATGCGGTAGA
>ERZ773229.999-NODE-999-length-21258-cov-3.128048_pt1 | contig 21258 bp, 6 predicted proteins | sample MGYA00580992_ERZ773229 | MGnify/ENA primary metagenome ERZ773229 (study PRJEB29015, sample SAMEA2737795) | human gut metagenome | biome: human gut; feature: human-associated habitat; material: faeces | place: China | collected 2012 ... | reverse complement strand
AGAAATCAATGAGATGACGGACCTGTGGTTTGACTACGAACCTGTTCGCCGTCCCGGCGTTCGCAAATACGAGTTCCTTTATATCTTCATTAAGTATAAAACAGCAGAAGAAATGAAGAAAGTCAGAGCGTTCCACGAGGAACATCAGAACTTTGAAAGTGAAATTGGCAGGAAGCCAAGAAAATCTCGTCGTACAGTAAGTGAAGAAACGCTCAGACAGTTCAATTTGCCGCTTTCTGAAGCTGTGTTGAGTATGAGTTATCTGTCTGCTCGCAATGAAGTAAAAGCAAAAGCTCAATATCAAGACTACGAGGAAAAGCTGTCTGCAGAAGAACGAAACATCTTTACAGATGTCTTCACAATTCTTGGACGATTGCTTTCCAACTCCAAAAACGCAGAGCAAGCAGAAGAAACATTTAATGCACTCAACCGTATCATAAAAGACAACAATGGTTTGAAGACATGGGCGTTTGGTATCTGCACAAGATACAAAGCTATGCTCGAAAAAGATGCAGGAACAAAGTCTGCTCACTACTACAGAAAAGTTATCTTCAACGACTTGATAGAGAGTTCTGCATCCACCATTACGCTTGGTGACCATGCCTTGAAAGCCCTTGAAAGTAGAACCAATCCGAAAGTGGATTTCATGGCAATGTTTAATGATTAAAAAAAGCCCGCCGTTAGGTGGGCTTTTTCTTTTGCCAATATTTCACTTTCGCACTTTAGCAACACAAACGCAAGTCGCTATGCAGATAAGAAGGAGAAATATTGCATTTTCTATTCCGTGGCATCACAATCATAAGTCGCAAAAAAGCAAAATCAGTACAACCATGACACTTTTTGTATTTTAGCAACACAAACTCAAGTCGCTAGAAAGCTATACAATTTTTATATCCTGATTTCCAAAATTCGTGTTGACTTTAAGACCATTCATGTTATAATTAAGACACTGATTTTTGTCAATTTTATCTCTTTTCGCAATTTGGTAAAACTATTTTACGAAAAAGAAAAACAATGTTTTTAGCACTTTTTCATTTTTAGCAACACAAACGCGAGTCGCTGAAACAATTTTCGAAGAATCTGTATAAACAATGGTAGGGGAGAACGCCCCATTCATTCAAAATGAGAGGTGTAGACAATGGCAGCAAAGATAATCACAGTTGCTATCGAAAAAGGAGGCACTGGTAAGACTGTCACAACATCCAACCTTGCATACTTGATGGGACTGGATGGAAAGAAGGTTTTGTGCATAGACACAGACCCGCAGGGCAACCTAACAAGTGCTTTGAGTGACGGCAGGGGAGAGATTGCCAACGGAGCATATGATGGCAAAGCTCTGTACGATATGTTTACCGGCTTCCGGTTTACCAAAACGCAGGACTTTATTACTGCTACGGAATACGGAGATAATGTAGATATGATTCCGGGAAGCTCTCAGACACCTCGTATCAATCAGCGGCTGCCGGAGCTTTTTGAAGATGCCACATTTCTTTCAAAGAGCGATAGCTCGAAGAGAATCAACAGTATTGCGGATTTTTTGTTCTACTTTTTGAAGCAAGTGGTAGACGAGTACGACTATATCATTATCGATACACAGCCGACCCGCGACTCGCTGCTTTTGACAAACGCAATCAGCGCCGCAGACTATGTACTTATTCCAACCATGTGTGATGCCAACTCGCAGGAATCTGCGTTCAGAACATTTGCTCTATGTAATGAATTGAGTAATGCGCCGGGAAGCCGATTGAAGGGTGTAGGCGTTCTTTTGACTGCTGTTATGAAAAAAGCAGCGGCAACAAAGTTGATTCGTGCGCAATGCCAAGAGGTACTGGGTCCGGCTCTGTTTAAGTATGAGATTCCGCATAGTCTGAGTGTTGGTATGGCTGTAACGAATCACCAGCCAGTTTGTTTTACTGCACCCAAGCAACCGGTATCTATTGCATATAAGCAAGTATACAGAGAATTAAAGGAACGTCTTGCGAAGCTGGAGGTGAAGTGATATGGCGCTGACAAAGAAAAAGAAACCGACAGCAACACCAAAACTGCCAAACATCAACGCTCTGAAGCAAGTGAACAGTAATGCGGCAGGCTCTTTTTATAACGATTTGCTTACTGCAAAGCATAAGATTGAGTATGCAAGTAAGGACATAGCTCTCTCAAACATTCGCACAAATCCCGACAACGAAATTTTTCGTGAACTGGATGATGACGACGATATTCGCATTCTTGCTGACGATATCAAACGCAACGGATTGATGCACAACCTTGTGGTATTTCCAGCCGAGGAAGAGGGGAGAGAGGTCTGGGTTCTCCTTTCCGGTGAGCGCCGTTTCCGTGCTCTTAAATTGCTGGAAGGGGAGGGGGACACCTCTTGGAGCGTGGTTCGCAACTGCAATGTCATAACCACGCCACTGTCTCCCAACGAGAAAAAGGTTCTTTTGTACAGTGCTAACCTTCAAGTTCGTGGTGGCTTCAGTGATGAATCCGTGCGCCGTAAAGCGATAGCAGAATTTATTGCCTGCCTGCAGGAAGAACCATACAATATGAGCAGGGAAGAGGCACTTGGAGCAATCAAGAGTGTAAGCTCCGTAAATCCTCGTACTATCGAAAGAGACGCTCGTATTGAGGACAAATTGGAAGGAACCTTAAAAGAGCTTCTTAACGCGAAATTTTTGACGCGCAGCGAGTGTGAAAACTATCTTCGTTTTGAAGAAGATAAACAGCAGGAGATTGCTGACCGTTTTGATGCTTTGAGCCGTGTGGAGTGTTATGGTGATACCGCAGAAGGAGCAGGGAAGAACCACATCGAAGTGATGCGGGATTCTCTGCATGATGCTTTCCGTGAGTATCTGTTTGATGTTCAGCGGCAGGGGACTACGAAAGAGTACGAAGCTGCCTATATAAAAGCAGTAGAGTATTTTGACAATACCTTCAATGAATTCAAAACTAAAGCTGAAGAATATGGCGAAATCAAGCAGAACAGCACACCGGATGAAGTTGCTGCAGTAGACTATGCGGAGCAAATTGCTGTTGCAAGGGATGTCGCTCAAAAGGAACATAGCTCCAGAGAAAAAAGCGGAAGCATGGTTCAAAGAACAACGCCACGAGTGCTAAAAAGGCTGAACCTTATCTACACAAGCAAAAACTTTGAAAGAGGTATCCGCAATGTCTCTCAAGAATCCCGTGATGCAGATATTGCAGCCTTGAACGAGGTCATTGAGATGGCGGAAAAACTCAAAGAAAAAATCGAATCCGTTAATTGAGGGCTGGCATAACTATGAGCGACAAGATTAGAGTGCTGGTTCGCTTCAGGCCGGAAATCTTTGAATGCTTTGAGATGCGCTCAGATTACGAAGGCACCAAAGCCGGTACGGTTGCCAATCGGCTTTTGAAAGATGAGATTGAAAAAGTGAGTAGGGTAGGGGAGAGACATATTGTTATTCAAAACTCTGATGAATTTATGTCTCTTTCTAAAACACAGGGAATAGACGACACCTATTATATTTTGCCAGATGCAGACACAGTAATTGCCAATATGCCCAATCAAGCTCGTAAGCGAGGCACAAAAGTAACTGCAAACAAGCAGGTATCTTTTTATCTGACAGAAGAACAAATCAAAACGCTTCAAAGCATCGTATTCATCCAAGATATTCGTGCTGCAATAGATTGTGGGGAAGTGGTAACATATCGTTTTGCGATACTTGCACTACTGCTAAACACCGATGTACTCACCAGAGTGAGACATATTTCTGAATAATACACAGCTTGTGCTTTCAGTAGTAGGGGAGAGAAGGAGCGTGCGACGCGAATCGCGGTCAAGCCATTAAACGGTATCGATTGACAACTAAAGCCCCTAAAAACACGGTTTCTGGCGCTGTGAGAGCATGCCTGCAAAATTCTAAAAATAGCAGATACAAATTCTGGAGAAATCCGGCGCTTGTATCTGCTATTTTTGTTTAGCAACAGAAACGCGAGGCGCTGAAAAGCACTTTGACATTGAATTAACAAGTATATAGTAAAAGATATTCTTAAAGAAATGGTAGGCAAAGCGACACAAGTGTATCGTTATATTTCATGAAGCTGTTGCTAATACCCTGCATATATCGTTCAATTAGAATTAGAGACCCAATGAATGGTATGTTTTTCATTGTCATCATGCCTAAGGACTACCGAATTTGGCGCATTGCAAAACCTAACGCAAAACAACTACAAAACCTTTATTTTTGCATTATGCTCTACCATAATGAAAAATGCGTAATAGGTTGTCTTTCAGCGTATTTTCAGCGTAAAATGCTTAGATTCAGCGTTTTTTTGGAAAAATCAGCGTAAATTTAGCATAAACAGTGAAAAAACTCCTTTGAAATGCGTCTTTGTGATATGTTGGAGTGCTTGGTTTGTTGTTGTGGTTGAGGTTAGCTAAACCAGACAACTATGAAAGCAGTTCCCTCTAATTCGCTAAACCTGCATTTAGCGAAATAGCAAATAATCCGTTCATAGCTCCCCTTTTTCTTGCAGATTCGGCATGACCTTAGCGGCTTGTAGCTGATTATACACAAAACAGAGGTTGTTATCGCAAAAAAATGGCTTGCGTCATGCACTTAACTATTAAATTTTTTGTGGGAACATGACACAAGCATCGCCACAGGCGCGGAAACGGGCACAGGAAAGGCTTTGTAAGCAAAGCTGACATACTACCTTCAATGACCGCAAAAGCCCCTTCACGGCTCTCGGAACCCCTCCTGACGATACATTGTTTTAGGCAAAAAGAAAAAGCCCCGTTGCAAAAGCAACAGGGCTTAAATGAGACTGATTTTAGAACTGATAGTTCGCGACATCCTGCAGCAGCTGCTTGCGGGTATCGGGGTCAGTCGTTGCACCGCTTACGATGGTCCATTCGGCGGCTTTGGAGTAATCTCCGGTAAGCGAACCAGCCTGAACCCAGTTGGCGAGCGAACGCATAGAGTTGATGTTGCCATCGGTAGCACCATTGCGTTCACAAGTCTTCGCCACCTGCTTCATGCAGGTAATCATAGTTCTGAGCGGTACAGTGTCATCACAGCCGGTCATACCACGAATACGAGCTTCGATAGCTGCGTCCGTAGGAGCCGTCATATCCATAATGATATGGTGACGGTCGATGAACGACTGGTTCAACGGACGGCATCCTTCGAGGTCAATATTCAGCGTGGAGATGATGATGCAGTCGGGATGACGATGCAGCATCTCACCCGTGGGCAGGACCACGCAGCCGGTTTCATCCAACAGACCGTTCAGACCAGGCATGACAGACGGGCGCGTAATAAGAGAAGGCTCCTGCAACTCGCAGACCCAACCGTTGCGGATAGCGCGAACCAGAGGGCTTTCAACGTACTTGAACCCATTGCTGCAAGCATCAGCGCAGAGCTTCAACTGCTTGCGGAACATTTCGGTCATGCACTCCACTTCGGTAGCATCAGGTTTAGGGGTGCCGGTAATGACTTCGTATGCCGCAGCAGGGTCCATGCTGATGTCGGTAGCCGTAGGCAGACCCTTGAACAGCTCTTCGTTGATACTGTCAGCCGAGTTGGAAGAATCTACAGGCATCATCTCGCCGATGAAGTTGTAGATTTCCGTACCGGCATTGCAGGTAATGAAGGTGTACGGCAATCCAAGACCGGCAGCAATAGCACGAGCACCGGCAGTCTTGCCGACAGACGGGTCGCCACGCAGCATGATATTCGTCATCGGACGCTTTGTTCCGCGCGTTTTGGCAACCAGATGGCAAATAGTAACAACCTCTTTGGGAAGGATGTATTCTTCGCCAATCTGAGGGACAAGGCCCTTTTCTTCTTCCGTCAGAACACGGTTTTCGTCAGCAAATGCGCCGACAAACTTTGCCGTGCTTCTGAAAGTCGGAACTTTCGTTTTGGAAACACCCGTGAAAGACATTTTCTTGAATGTCCCTCGAATCGTAGAAGGAGCATACTTCTTGCTCTTGATTTGGGCATCGCTTATACGACGAACCGTGCTGTTATTCGGCGTGTTGAACACGATATCCGTTGCAGTCATCATGATATCATACGCCGTACCAGCCATCTTGCAGGCCAGCTTCTGCTTCTTTTCGGTACGAGAAGCATCGTTGTCGGGAATCGCGCAGTATTCATTGAACGCCGCATCAAACTCCGGAACACGCTGGCAGAAAAGACCCCAGTACAAGAAGAAGAACGGAGCAAACCCCAGCTTGGTAACATCAACGGTTCCAATGCCTGAGTTTACATAATACTGACCGTTTTTACTATCATAAGCAAGGCAAACCACTTCGCCCTGCTTTCCGATGTTGTTTGTTACATAGATGGTGTTGTCAATCCACTCAGCAATGGTGTTGTTTTCTTCGTTGACACCATAGCCGCCGAAGCCTTCAGCTATGTTCGCGCTCTGCGCACGGCTCAGAGCTGCGGCAAAAGCTGCAGTCAGTTTGCCCTGCGTATACATCGGGGTGAACGCTGCCGAAAGCTGCGTAGTTGAGCAGGCATCCTTGTCGTTCAGAAACTTTGTGCCGTCATACAGCCCTTTTTCCTTGAGAAAAGCGGGAATGGTGGAAGCATAGACATCATTCATGCTGTTCTTCCACATCATAGATAGGTCAATTTTTGCCATTTTTTACACTCTCCTGTTATGAAAAATAATGCCGGGACCTCACATGGCAGCAAGGTCCCGGTTAAGATGATTGGTAGATACGCCCGTATAGCCTGATAGCGCAGCTCGCGGGGTGTTAGGATTTAGAACGGCAGGTCGTCCTCATCATCGATGGCCTGAAAATCGGAAGCCGGGAAGCCACCGTAGTTCGGGTCAGGAGGAGTCTGGGCGGCGGGAGCCTGTGCAGTGGGCGCAGCGTTTGCGGCAGGGGCGGCAGTAGCAGCATCATTCTGAGCGTTCTTGCGGCTTGCGAAAGTCGCTTTCTCAACCCATACCGTATACGAGTTGCGGTTCTGACCATCCTTGTTCTGGTAAGTGCTGCTGGTCAGCATGCCGGTGAGCATAATGGGGTCGCCCTTGTGAAAATGGGCGGCGATGAACTCAGCAACCTTGCCGGTAGCGGCGCAGGAGATGTAAGATGCGCTGTTCTCCCAATTGCCATTCTTCTGGTAAGAGCGGTTGCTGGCAACGGTGAAGGTAATCATCGTGCTGCCGTTCTGGGTGTTGCGCGACGTCACATCAGCCGTCAGGTTGCCCATCAGCAAACCTTCAGAGAAGTTGCCGTTGACATCATGCTGAATAGTGGTTGCGCTCAGGTGGTCGAAGTGCTTCTTCTGCCCATCTTTCTCATAGCTGCCGGACTCGAAACGCCCGGAAACCATAACGCACTCACCCTTGGTCAGCTTGGCACGCAGGTTGTCGCTGATGAACTTTCGCGGCGCACGGACGGGAATGAAACTGGCATCCTTGTTCTGCCCACGGTTCACGGCAAGCCGGAAGCTGGTGTATGTGTTGTTGCCAGCATTGAAGTCCTCAGCATCTGCAGCAAGACGGCCGATAATAACGAAATTGTTGACGTTAGTCATAATGTATGTCTCCTTTCAAGACAGTTCGTAATAAAAAAGGCAGGCTCTCCACTGTTATGGAAAGTCTGCCTTACGACAAATTGTGAAATGTACGAACGCGGGAATGCGCCTAAGTAGATGTTATCTATCGTACAAGATTCATTCTACGCAGTTCGCACATTGCGTCAAGCAATTTTCTCACAAAAATACAAGGCGGTGTATAGGGAATAAAACCTCTATACGCCGCCTTGTTAATTATTTAGCGAACAGACTCTCAAAGAACGAGATGTTGGTCGGCTTATTTGTGGTGTCAACTACCCTCGCCTAAATGCGGGGGCTTGTAGTCCCGCAGGACTCCAATTTGTTCCCACTCGACGGATTGTTAGGCACGGTTTCCGTCCGTGCTACCGAGTACAATGGGCTTTCACCGCTGTTGCGGGCGGCATAGCGTGGGTGAGAATTGGATTACGCGGGATATAGCCCTAATAATCCTACATTGCGAATGTTAATGGCTGCGTTGTGGTCGCGGTTATGTGTCGTTCCACAAGCACTGCATGTCCAGACACGGTCAGCAAGTGTGAGGTTGTCTTTTATAAAGCCGCACACGCTGCAGGTTTTGCTGGACGGATACCACTTATCGATTTTGGCGAAGGTCTTGCCTCTCGATGTGAGCTTATACTCAAGCATCGTACGGAACATACCGAAGCCGTTATCATTAGTGGATTTTCCCAATTTCAGAGAACCTGCTAATCCACGCAAGTTGATATCTTCTACGAATACGACATCATACTGCTTGGCTATCGCGGTACTTACCGTATGGCAGAAATTCTTACGCTGATTAGCGATATGTTCCTGAAAAACACGGACTTTATGTAATTGCTCGTCATAGTTGTGAGAGCCAAACTGCATACGAGACAGCTTACGCTGCTCCTTTGCAAGCTTTTCTTCACTCTGACGATAAAAGCGTGGATAGTTGGCTGCATCTCCGTTGCTGTCTACATAGAAGTCATGAGATGAATAATCCAATCCGAGTGACGTTTCTTTAGTAGGAGTAACAGGCTGGATGTCTTCCTCAAACTCATACAACAGCGAGATAAAGTATTTGCCGCTGCGGGTGCAGCTTACAGTAGCAGATTTCAGCTTCCACCCATTGCCGGGTGCGCGGTGCTCTTTGATTTTCACATAGCCTACTTTAGGGAGAAGTACAGCATCTTCCGTGAGCGCAAGCGTCTTTGCAATCTGTCCATCCTTCTTAACATAGGAATGAATGTTTGTCGTATAAGACATTTTACTTTTGCGCTTGCTTTTGAGCTTTGGCGCACCATAGCTTTTAGGGTTTTCTCGATGCTGCTTACGCGCTTCCTTTAAGTCAAGCTGTGCATTGCATAATGCGCAGCTATCTACTTCCTTTAGAAACGGAAATTCCTTTTTGTATTTAGCAGGAGTAGGAATAAAAAATGTTCCTGCTTCATTCAAAAATTGCTGTGCGTCTGCCAGCATATGGTTCCAGACAAAGCGAACACAGCCAAAGGTCTTGGCAAGTAAAATTTGCTGCGTAGGCGTAGGGTATGCTCTATATTTTATTGCTCTATTTAGTTTTTGCGCAGGCATTGCTGTCACCACCTTCTATCTTTAAGTGTACGCAATTCGCACATTTTATCTACTAAAAGGTTTAGTATATTTTCATTGTATGCGACTCGCACATCGCGTTAACCGTCGCGCCTACAGTTTTTGCAGTTGCGCAATAAAAAAGGAACCTCACCTGTTGTTAGCAGATGAGGCTCCTTTTTTGGGTTAGCCTAACAGAGCATCAAAGAACGATACGCCAGTAGGCTTGTTTGTAGTCTGGATGATAGTGGTGGAAGGCTCCGCCTTGACTTCTACCACAGGTGCAGGCGTTGCAGGTTCTTCCTTCTTGGGTTCTTCCTTCGGAGGAACAACAGGAATGTGCGTATTGATGATTTCAATGGTATTGCCATCATCAGATGCCTTGATTTCTGTTGTATAATCGTTCACCGCATCCTGTGTAATGGTGTACGATACCTTATCGCTTCCGTTGAAAACAGGAATGTCTTCAAAGATATGTTTCCAGCTATCGTTCTTGACTTCTTTTGCGGATACTACCGTTGTTCCGTCAGTCAGCTTTACAGTGACTTTATCGGGACGGATGTTATCCTTGTTGCTTTCATCGTTCCAAGTAACCGTAACGGTGATGGTCTTAACGGGTTCATGTTCGTTGATGACTGCAATCGTACCAGTCTCGTTGTCGGTAATGGTGGTCTTATATCCCTTTATACCCTCTTGTGTAAGAGTATAAATGATTTGCTCTCCCTTGCTGTTCTTCGGCAGGTCAGAGAATACCGCAGTCCAAGTTTCCTTGTTTACGGTCTTCTCATATACATTGCCATCCGAACCGGTCAATGTCAGGGCAATTTCCTCCGGACGAATCTTATCATAATCGGATTGGTCATGCCATCCTTCGGTCACAGTTACAGTTACCATTTCGGGAACATGTGTATTGGTAACCTTAAAATCCTTTACACTGTCGCCCTTAATGATATTAGTGGTATATCCATCGACCTTGAAATCTTTGATTTGATAGTCAATCTCTACGCCATTCTTGTACTTCGGCATATCTTTCAGAACAGTTCCGTATCCGTTATCCTTATCCAGAACAATTTCCTCAATAGTATTGATTCCATCAGTGAGAATCACGGTATGGGAGCTGGGACGCAAACCATCACGGTTATTGTCATCAATCCATTCTTCTGTAATAGGAATGTCGATGACAGCAGGTACATGGTCATTCTTGATAGTAAAGGCGTAACCATCTTCGGTTGTAACCGTGCTGGTATAGCCGTCTACATCAACTTCCTGCACGCTATATTCGTTCAGGATACCGTGGTCACGGTACTTCGGCAGACCCTCAAATTCCAGATGCCAGTTGGAATCCGCATCCAGATAAGCGTCTTTCACAATACCGTTAGATACCAGCTTGATATGGATTGTGTCGGGACGAAGGCCATCTTGGTTTTTGCTGTCATCCCAAACCTTATCCACTGTTACCGTTACGGTTTCTGGAATATGTGTATTGGTGAATACATAGCCCGTATCGGTCTTTTCGATAGTAGTCGTGTAGCCGGGAATCTCATTCTCTTCTGCCGTATAAGAGATTTCGTTTCCGTTTTCTCTTACAGGCAGCTTCGTAAAGGAATGCTTCCACTTGACATCTTCATTCAGTTCAGAGGAATCAACGAGCTTGTCGTTTCCTTTGAGCTTGATATTGACAGCGTCGGGGCGAATACCATCTTGGTCATCGTTATCTTCCCAAATAACGCTGATATTGCGCAGCGTAATTTCCGGGATGTGCGTGTTTGTGACCGTTACCACATTGCCGTTGGCGACAATGCTGGTCGTGTACTGCGAGATTTCATCTTCCGTCACAGTGTACTTGATTTTCGTGCCATCCTTAAAGCGGTCGAGGTCTTTAAAGACAATAGACGACCAAGAAGAATCCTTAGTAAAGTCTTTTGTATCCTGTGTGCCATCAGTTCCGCTCATGTGGATAGTCGTCGTATCGGGGCGGTAACCATCTTGGTTGTTTGCATCGTTCCAAACGACATTCACAACCAAGTCGAGCTTTTCGGGTGCATGTGTGTTCGTGATGGTGATAAGGTTATCCTTTTCGGAAATTTCCTTTTCGTAACCGCCAACCGCTTCTTCATCAATGGTGTACTGAATCGGAGTTCCTTCCTTGAAATACTTGTACAGACCCTCGAAGGTTTCTGTCCAGTTGTTTGCGGCGGAAAGGTTCTTTTCAATGTAGGTGCCATCGGTTCCGGTCAGAGCAATACGCAGCGTATTCGGGCGCAGACCGTCTTGATTGTTGCTGTCATCCCAGACCTTAGTGACTGTCTTAGCCAGTTTCTCAGGCTCGTGGGTATTCGTGATTTGGAATGTGTACTTATCGGTGTTGGCAACATTGGTGGTATATCCGTCAACCTCATTCTGAGTAACAGTGTATACGACTTCTTTGCCTTCATCGAAGAATTTCGGCACATCCTCAAATACGGTTGCAAAGCTATCTTTATCGGTAACGATATGCTGATAGACTTTACCGTTCGAGCCTTGCAGCGTGATGACCGTTTCTTTTGCGCGGATACCATCGCGGTTGTTGTCATCGTTCCAGATGGTGGTGACAGGCACATTCACAGCAGCAGGTACATAGTTGTTGGTGATGGTGAAGCTGTTCCCGTCAGAGCCCTTAACAATCTCGTAAGTGTACGGATTGCTGTCGGCTTCCTGTAAAGTATAGTCAATCTTCACGCCGTTCTTGTATTGCGGCAGGTCTTTGAACTGATATGTCCAGCCCTCGTTTTTGGTAATAGCTGCATTGTGCGTAGAACCATCAGAACCTGTCAGCGTCACTTGAATCAGGGACGGGCGGATGCCATCTTGGTTGTTTTCATCATCCCAAATCTTCACGACGGAGACTGTGACAACAGCGGGCGCGTGCGTATTGGTGATGGTGTAGCTATCCCCTGTCTGTTTGATTTCGGTTTCGTAGCCGGAAATCGCATTTTCCTTTACGGTATACTGAACTTCCGTGCTGTTCTTGTACTTCGGCAGATTGTTGAGGCTGGTTGTCCAGTTCTGGCTCTCGAACAACTGAACGAATCGTGCGCTGCCATCGCTGCCGTTTACAACAGCAGTAATGGATTTTGGACGCAGACCGTCTTGGTTGTTTTCATCATTCCATGCTTTTGTAATAGTGATGTTCTTCGTCTCATCCACATGAGTGTTGATGAGCGTGAAGGACTTACCATTGCGTGTGATGGAAGATGTATAGCCCGGAACAGCTTCCTCGGTCAGCGTATAGTCAATCGTCTTTCCGTTTGCATATTTCGGCAGGTTGGAGAACATGACAGACCACTGATTATCAGCATTCAGTTTTTTAGCGTAGCTGCGACCATCAGAGCCATGTGCTGTAACAGTGATTTCGTCAGGACGCATGCCGTCATTGTTTCCGTTATCCTTCCAAGTCTTTGTGACAAAGAGCTCAGTAGTAGCGGGTATATGTGTATTGGTGATGGTGTAGTTATTTCCGTTCTGAGTAACCTCATCCGTATAGCCGGAAACGAATGCCTCCGATACAGTATACTGGATGTTCTGACCGTGGTTCTGATTCTTCGGCAGATTCTCGAATGTTGTCGTCCAGTTTTCTGCTGCAGATACCGATTTTAAGTAGCGGCTGCCATCGTCACCTGTCAGAATAACCGTGATAGCAGACGGACGCAGACCATCTTGGTTATTGCTGTCTTCCCAAACCTTAGATACAGTCTTTGTGACCGTCTCAATAGATTTCGTGTTGGTCAGCGTGAACTTATAGCCGGAAGAATCCTTTGCTACCTCTGTGGTATATCCTGTGACCTTCTCCTCAGCAATCGTGTAGCTGATAAGCGTACCGCTGTTATGGAACTTCGGCACAGACTGGAACACATAGGTATATCCATTCTCTGCAGAGAGCGTTCCGGTGTAGAGCTTACCGTCGCTGCCGTTCAGCACGATATTGACGGATTCAGGTCTTGCACCATCGCGGTCGTTGTCATCATTCCATTTCTTCACAACCGGAATATCAACGGTTGCGGGACTATATTTGTTTGTCAGAACGAAGGTGTAGTTGTCTTTCTTTTCGATGACATTGCTGTAACCGGATGCAGCATCTTCTGCGAGTGTGTACTCGATTTGCGTGCCTTCATTGAAGAACTTTGGCAGCTTTGAGAAAGTGTACTTCCAGTTGTTCGCTGCGGTGATGGTTGCAGTATAGCGGTTACCATCGTTGCCCGTCAGAATGACAGAGATGGAATCGGGACGATTGCCGTCTTGGTTCTCTCCGTCCGTCCAGACCTTTGTGACATCCACATTGACAACAGCAGGAATATGAGTATTGGTAACAGTAAAGGTATGTCCGTTGTCGCGAATATCGGTAGTGTAGCCATCAACGGTAGATTCCGTCAGCGTATATGTGACTTCCTGACCATTCTGATATACAGGCAGGTCCTCGAACATCACATCAGCCCAAGAATCATCTTTGCTTACTGTCTTCTCGACTTCACTACCATCAGAGCCGTGCAGCGTATAGGTGACAGTGTCGGGACGGATGCCGTCTTGATTGTTCTCATCACGCCAGACCAACGTTGCAGTACGCAGCGTAGTCTCGGAATCATGTTCATTGATGAGCTGGAATCCATCTTCGGTCTTGACGATGCTGGCTTCGTAGCCTTCAACATCAGATTCCTTCACATTGTAGGTAACGATGTTGCCGTGGTCGCGCTTCGGCAGGTTCTCGAATGTGGCAGTCCAGCCGTTTTCCTCATTGAGAGTAGCGGTCTTGGATACTGCATTGCTTCCCGTCAGTGTTACCGTTACGGATGCGGGACGAATACCATCCTGATTTTCGTTGTCTTTCCAAGTCTTAGTGACAGTCTTGGAAATCGTTTCGGGAATATGCGTGTTGTGTACCTCGAAGACATTATTGCCGAGACTCTTTACCTCAGAGGTATAGCCGTCAATCGTAACCGCTTCTACGGTATAATCAACAAGCTGACCGTTCTTCCAATACTTCACAAGGTCATCGCAGGTATAATGCCAGTCGCCGGAAGAGTGCAGCGGCACTTCATGGCGGTTTCCGTTGGAGCCGACGATGATAGTGGTTACTTTCTTAGGACGAATACCGTCTTGGTCATTCTCGTCATGCCAGACATCAGTAATCTTAATGATTGCATGGTCGGGCGTATGCGTATTCGTGACCGTAAAGAACTTACCATCTTCCGATACTGCTACCGAGTTTACATACGAGGGAACATCGTTCTCGCTCAGCGTGTAAGTGATATACTTACCGTTATTGAACATCGGGACACGCTCGAATGTCACATCGCTCCAATTAGAAGCGGCAGTCATTTGTTTTGTGTACTTAGAGCCATCAGAACCAGTGAGGGTCAAGGTAATAGAGTTCGGACGAACACCATCACGGTTATCGTCATCAAGCCATACCTTTGTAGCGCCGTAAGTCACGGCCTGAGGCTCGTGAGTATTCGTAAAGTTAAAGCCAGTAGCGGTAGTTACGGATTTCTGCGTGTAACCTTCAACCGCTTCTTCTTTGGCGGTATAGAGAATAATCGTTCCTTCGTTCTGATACTTTGGCAGGTTCTCGAAGCTGTAGCTCCAATTGTTGTCCTTGGTCAGATACTGCGTGCGGAGCGTGCCATCTGTACCGTACAGCTCAACCTTTACATTCGTAGGACGGATACCGTCTTGGTTATCGTTATCATCCCATGTCTTTGTAATTGTCTTGCTGATGGCTTCTGGTGTATGCGTGTTGGTGATGCTCAGAACATATCCGGTATCATCTGTTGCAGTTTTGCCAATGTATCCTGCGACGGCATCTTCTGTTACCGTATAAGCGATTTTCGTGCCGTTGTTGAAGAACACGGGAAGATTCTCGAATGTTTCAGAGAATCCGCCATCCTTGGTGAGCGTTGCTTTATAGGTCTTGCCGTCAGAGCCGGAAAGTGTAACCGATACAGAGTCAGGGCGCACGCCGTCTTGGTTGGCAGCATCTTCCCAACACTTGTTGATTACAACATTCGTAACCGCAGGAATATGTTCGTTGGTCACGGTGAATCCAGTATCTGCATCACCCTCGATTTTGTAGGTGTAATTATCGACTGTTTCCTCACTCAGAGTGTAGTCAATCGCAACACCTTCCATCCAGTAGCGCGGCAGGTCTTTGAATTCGTACTTCCACTTTCCTGCTGCTGTCAGGTTTGCTTCGTAGACATTTCCGTCAGAACCCATCAGGATGACATGGATAGCAGACGGACGAACGCCGTCTTGGTTTCCGTTGTCTTCCCAAGTCTTTGTGACTGGGATGCTGAGTGTTTCCTGCACATGGCTGTTCGTAATTGTGAACGAGCGACCTTCGTTCGTGACGGTGTAGGTGTACCCTGCTACCGCATCTTCTGTGATTGTATAAGTGATTTCGTTGCCGTTCGCATCAAACAGAGGTATATGCTTGAAGGTGTACTTCCAATCCTTTGTATTGCTCAATGTTGCTTCCGTAGAAGAACCATCCGAGCCGTTCATGTGAATCGTAACACTGTCAGGACGTATGCCATCAACATTATTGCTATCATTCCAGACTTTGACAACCGTAAAGTCGTCAAACTGCGGAACATGCTTGTTCGTCACAGTGATAGCATAGCCGTTGTCAACGGAGCCTGTGGTGTTGCTTACAATGGCGGTGTAGCCATCCATCGGATTTTCAACGACCGTGTATTGAATCGTCTGTCCTTTGTAGTAGGCAGGAATCGAGCGGAATGTATAAGTCAGGTAAGTATCCGTTGCTTTAAACAGTGCAGTATACGCTTTCTGGAGCGGAACTGCTTCTGTTTTACCATCAGGCAATGTAACGGTGCCTTTCAGCGTGATGACGGCATTTTTACGGATGCCATCTTGGTCATTAGCATCGTCCCACTTTTTGGTGACAGTCAGATTTGTGGTTTCGCTTGTGTTCTTGAGTGTGTACAGATTATCGGCCTGACGAACGCCATCTACCGAAATGTAGGTTTTCCAGACAAGGTTATTGTTCTCGACTGCTGTTTCCGGCATGACCTTGACAACATGAGTCTTTGTATCCCGCACATAGCCGGGCAGAGTCTCTGTTTCGGTCAAATGATAGGTGGCAATATCTTGATTCGTGAAATAAAGCAATCCATTTTTGTCAGTTGTCAGGTGTTCCGTCTTGATAGAAGTATCACCCGGTTTTACAGGAACCGTAGTGTAAGGACCATTGGGAAATACGGATTTACCGGAATCATCTGCCTTCTCGTAAATTTCGTAGTCGAACTTAACATTCTCGAACGGAATCCCGGACAAGTCTTCAATTTTCTTCAAATCAAAATCTGTCAACAGACGGATAAAACCTGCATCGTTATGCTTACTGAGCACATTATATTCCGTCTTTGTGTTTACAGGCAGCTCGATGTCTCCAATCCATGCGCAGTACATATGGCTGCGGTCCAGAGAGATGTTCGGCTGTGTCTCGGAATCCAGTGTATCGTCATTACCTTGGTTAATAAGAGTCTGACCGTAGTAATCATAGGTGTTATCAAACACGACATAATAGATACCGGGTTCGAGGTAATCGTACTCGTAGTAACCGTCTGCTGCCGTATTCAAATCACCATTGCCGACAAGTTCACCAAATACATTGTAGGACTTGTACAGCAGATGACCGCTGATGTTTGTTCCCTGCTCATCCGCATCAGCAAACTGAGATTTCGTTGTACGGCGCAGGTAAATGTGTGTTTTAACATTCTCAGTTTCATTGGTTTCGCGGATACCGTTGTAGTTATCATCTTGCCAGATATAGCCATAAACCTTAGAAGGAATATACATTGCGCAGTTTGCTGTGCTGACATAGAAATCCTTCTCATTGCTCAGACTTACAACGCGGGTATCGGGAATTTGATAGGTTTTAGAAACCGCTTTAGCTACCTTGTTGTTCTGCATGACGGCCGTGGCATCGTTGCCCATCTGGGTCTTTTTATCGGTGGTTGCCGTCGGGGAAACGAAGAATCCAAAATAATCGTATTCTTCCGGCAGAACTTTCTTGTCGGCAGCGGTCTTGTCTGTCTCCTCGTACTCTACCTTGTAAGTGCCGGGTTTCAGAGCAAGGAATTCATAGTATCCGGCAAAGTCAGTATAGGTAGTCGCGACAGTTGCGCCTGCTGCATTTTTCAGAGTGACCTTTACGCCATTCAGAACAGGTTCTTCAATATTGATGTCAGCCTGCGTTTCGTGCCAGCCGTCAAGGATACCGTTATAGTCGCTCTCAACCCAGACATAACCGCGAATAGAATTGTTGGCACTCAATGCAAAGTTCTTGTATTCTGCGTTGACGGGAGTAATGCCCGTGCCAGTCATGCTGTTGATATAGACTTCTCCAATCGTAGCAGCATTCAACATGCTTCCGCTCTTTTCGGTAGTCGCGGAGGTAGGAGCACCGTTGAATTCCAGCACATCAATAGACCTTTCAGCCTTATTTGTGCGCTTTTCATCGCCGGATGTCGGGATAGGTGAAACTCGTGCATTGCTGATATCTACCGTATCAGAGGATGTCAGCGTTAGCTTCATTTCTTTGCGCGGACGCACATTTGTGAAACTGTAGTTACCGTCCGCATCCGTGAGAACTGCAGTAATCGGATTACCGTAAACATCTGTCAGGGAGTTGCCGTCTGCATCTGTCAGAGTAATGGTAACATTTGCAATTTTGCTTTCGCTGTTATCGCAAATGCCGTTCTGGTTTACATCGTCCCATGCAAAACCACTTACGGTACTCGGAACATATACACCACAGTTGATGGTTTGAGAAGTGTTCTTTTGGTAAATCGCCGTAAATACATCGGATTTCCAATCATTATTTACATGGTTGTTGTTTTCGCCTGCAGCAATCTTTGCTGTTGGAGAGTAAGATTGAATGTTAGACGAGCCGTTAGAAAATCCTACCGTGTAGTTTTTCTTTTCAGGAATTCCATCAAAAGAATACGCGCCATATTTGTTCGTTGTTGTTGTTTTACAAACTGAACCGTCTGCATTATAAAGTGTGACTGCAACACCCTCAACAACAGCCTCATCGCCAACCTGATATACGCCGTCTCTGTCGTTTTCAGCCCAAACCGTGCCGGATACCGAGGCAAACTGTTCCGGTTTAATTGTTCCTGTCGAGCTGACCTGTGTACCAATGACATCAGCGTCATCAACATGTTTGTTGCTTGTATCGATTGAGAAGAATACCTGCGTATAATAAACGGGGGTTCCGCGATTCACCTGAGATGCCAGATAAGAACCGATATTGCCGGTTCCTGTAAAAGGAGTTCTCGGCTGTTCAGTCGAATAAGCTGCAGATTCCTCAGAGGAACCGTAACGCACATAACCTTGGAATCCATCAAGGGTAGTTGCCACGACATTCGACAATGTTCCCCTTACCGTTCCTACGGGGTCTTTACCGCAGCCGATACCGGGCATGTTGGTGGATTTGTCGCCGAATGCAGTTACAACCGTATCACCACCGGTAATAACGATGTTTCTTACATGATAATGATAAGAACCGATGTTGCCGCCCTGAACATTATCTGTTCTGCCTCCGGAACCAATGCCGGGAGAATAGCTGCCGCCATACGCGGTAACTTTCGCGCCATTACTGATATTGATTCCGTTAACAGGACCGCCCCAGCCAGAGCCAATGCCGGAACATGCTGTGTTGCCGCGAGCAACTACTGTACCACCGGTAAAGTTAAGGTTACCGCAACCTGCACCGTCACCACCATTTCCCTCTCCGGGCTGGTTCAAACATCCGGAACCAATGCCGGGACAGTGCTCGCCAGCATTCGCATAAATAGTACCGCCCTGCACAGTAAAGTTCCAGAAAGAACAGTTGACATTTGCGCCAATCGCGCCGCAGTGGTCACCGGAAGCACCAACCGCGTAGAGTGTTCCGGCTCCGTCAATCATCAAGCTGCCATCCGTTCCGTTTTTGGCGATTGCATTTGAATAGCTTCCGTATGCCGTAATTCTGCTCGTTCCGACAAGGATGATGGTAAGATTTGCGTGCGAGCAGCTGATAGCGCCGTCACCGGCACGCGAGGTATCATTGCCCCAGCCAGCGCCTGCTGCTGTGTAATTCATTGTTACATTATCAAGAATTACAGTAGCAGAAACGCCGGGAGATACATAAATTCGGTTGTCGCCCGTTGTTGAACCAACAATGCGATAAACAGAACCGGAACTCGTAATATTCAAGCTACCAGACGCAATGTTATGCGTTGCTGCTCCCGGATAATCAGATAATGTAGGGACATGACGGGTCGCTTGATTACTTCCGAAAATTGCCTTTTCAAAGCCATACCATGCAACTTCGACACCGCTTTGAACGCCATCTGCCGTAAATACAGCTCTGTCGTAGGTCACAAAGGAAACTTGACGCAGGAAATTATTCCATTCGTCTTGCGTTAAGCCGCCTGATTTTGTGAAGATATAGTTTTGGTTTGTGCCAGTTACAACAATTCCCAACTGATTTGCAAGGTCTGTGTTGTAAAGAATCGCATCTTGTGCATTACGCGAAGGTGATGTAAACAGAACATTAAATGTCTGAATCGTTTTTGGTGTTTTTACCACCAATTCCGGATACTTCCATTGCGAGGAATTGTGGTTCTGTGTTGCTGTGACCGTATCCGAAACAGTTTCAGCATTCATGTCATTGATGGTATTTCGATTTTGGTATACATGAGCGCCTTGGTGTTCCATTGCAATGCTGTAATCCAGTACAAGACCGCCGCTCTCACTCTCATCATCCATCGTACGGATGCCATTATACATGGACACTGTTGCCGTCGGGTGGCATCTAAAGAAATATTTCGTGACGGTTGCAGTATCGTACATGGAGAGCGGTGCATTCGTAATAGTCATTACGCTCTTTACTGCGTACCATCCCGGATATGCATCGTTATAGTATTTATCTCCTTCTGCCGGGATACCGAGTTCTGTATTCGTAATTGATACCGACATCTGGTTATTGATATTTTTTGCAACAGAATCATCCCATGGTTTATATGTAACATTCAAAAGAGTGTTATATTCCCACTTCGGAGTGACTGTCATTACATCGCCCAGATTATAATAGGTGATGGCCGTGTATGCAAGCGTTTTGTTCGCGCTACCTTGTCCGGGACTCAGTATTGCTTTTTGACCGAATCCATCTTTTTCATCAATATTACCTGCACTGATATCTTCGCTTTGCGCAGGCATCATGACGGATTTCAGTTTCGGGGTTTCGCCTACCATCTTAATGATGACGCGACCGTTAACCAGATACGGTGCTGTTTCGGTGGAATCATATTTCATGTTTCCTCCGACTTCATAATCGGCATCTTTGACTTCGACCTGTTCCCCATCAATGGTGACAGATGTATTGACGAAAGACGAACCGCCGCCGCCAGAGAAAGCGTAATCTGTACCGCCACCAAACCAGCCGCCGCCGCCAGCACCGGAACAGGTGATGCCATTTGCACCATAGAAGAACGAACCGTAGTTGCGAGCTTGACCATCATCAAACAAGAAATCTACCGGGTCGCGATGTGCAGGGTTGGCATCATACAATTCACCCAGAACAGTGTAATGATAGCCAAAGCCTGCGCGTGTCTGTGTTGCCGGATAAACCTTAGCATCAACACGCTCGTCATAGGTCAATACACGACCATTCGTGGGAGTCGTGCCACCTACCGTGGCGTCATAGGAAAAAGCATTGGAATACGGAGGAAAACCGCCTGCATAATATCGGTTTGCAACGGGGCCTTGACCTTCAAGACCGCCGCCACCAGCTGAACCGCCAGATTCACCCATGCCTCCGCCGCCACCGGCAAGCAAGATAACATGATTCTTAGCGACCTCCGCTGCCGCATCGTTCTGCGCTTTTTCAGCATCGGTATAATCGTGTGCGGCCTCTCCCGCTTGGTCCATTGTCCAAGCATCGACAGTTACATAGGTAGCGCCGCCGCCTCTGCCGAAAACATGATAGCGGTCGGTTTGACCGTTGTCTTCATCCGGAAACCATGCTCTATCCCAATCAATCTGACCACCGCCGCCGCCAAAGGTGCGGTTCGTAGACCAGTAACCACCA
>ERZ773229.980-NODE-980-length-21464-cov-3.201037_pt1 | contig 21464 bp, 34 predicted proteins | sample MGYA00580992_ERZ773229 | MGnify/ENA primary metagenome ERZ773229 (study PRJEB29015, sample SAMEA2737795) | human gut metagenome | biome: human gut; feature: human-associated habitat; material: faeces | place: China | collected 2012 ... | reverse complement strand
AGAATATCTCTGGTATTGTTGTTCATTGTGTTCTGAAGAGCACAAGTGTTGGTTGCCAGGTTGTAGTTGATACCCTGGATAGCTTCCCTTGTTTCGCAGCAACAATTTGCTAACTGAGACTGTAATGCATTGGTATTCTGCATACCGGCTACAGTGTCAGCGTTAATTGCCTGCTGAACGCCATTGAAGCCCTGAAGCATTCCAACATTCACGCCATTGAAGCCACTCTGCATGGTATTGTTGAGAGCATATGTGCTATCGCAGATACCCTGCTGAATTCCTCTGATACCGTTCTGAATATCATTAAGAGCAAAACTCTCATGAATATCCGCGCGGGTTGCCCATCCTTGGAATCCTGCACCATTTGCACCGTTTCCACCATTACCACCGAAGCCACCGCCCCAGCCGCCGAAACCTCCCCATCCGAAGATTGCGAAGATCAGTACGAGCCAGATAAGTGAAAAACCATCACCGCCCCACATGTCATTGGCACGGTTATTAGAGCCTGTAGCGGCTGCAATGTCGCTAAGACTGTAATTAGAACCATTCATCATGTTTTTAGTCTCCTTAAATATTATTTACAATAGGAGACATCCGCGGCTGTCGTCCCGAATTGTAGCGATTTTTAATCACCCAATTGTGGGGAAGTATTATAATCCAAGGAATTTTTGTATAATTCCATCTGGTGATAAGTGCTTTTCGTTAAATACATTTTGCTGTATTTGATGCAACTGATCTGTATCACCTTTTTTATACAAATCCAAAGCATTTTTCAATGTTGGATTATTTCCTGCAAATTTGCTCATATCGTTCATCATGTTATCAACACTTCCGAACCTCTGAGAAATCATTTTTTCAACTTGTTTTTGCATCATGGCATTTGGATTGAAACTCATCTCTGTTTTCCTCCGTTCTGCTGTCTTGGGGAATCATTTGTGACCGACATTTGTGTCGGTAGCAAATCTTTTATTCCAGAAATCTCAGAGCAAACGTCATCATGAAGCTGTTTAAACATTGCTTCAATATCAATCTGTTTTCCTTCCTGTTTTGGTTGCTGTTCGTCTGAATTTACAAGTCGGTAAACAAAGATCCTGCTTCTTCCATCGGATTGAAGCTGTTTTCTGTAGATTTCGGTTCCGTCTGTCTTCGGATAATAAACAGGATTACCGGACATATCCACATCTTTCGCCTTTACAGTGTCAATACCATCAACCATTTGTCCTTGTATCATTGGGACTTGTGGTATTTGCTGTACGGGTTGTTGCATCTGCATTTGTCCATATGGTATTGTCTGCTGATAGTTACTCTGCAATTGTGCCAGCCTGTCCTGATACGGCTGTATTTGTCCGTATGGATTGTTTATAATTGGCTGTGGGTAATACGGATAACCTGCCATAGTCTGTTCCTCCCATTCTTTTTGCTTCGAGAATTACATCCATGTCATCAACTGACAGATGCTTTTCCCATAAACCTTCATAAGGGTTCTCTAACATAAGCATATTGTTTTCTCCTTATGCTTACATTATATAGGAAGGAACTCTTCATTTGAACGTCACTATTTCGCCATATTTTCGCCACAATACAAAGAAAAGCCCCGTTCATAAGACGGGGCAACTTTCTGAATTTTCTGTTTAATTTTTCTATTTATTCGATCAATAGTTCGTGGGCTATACCCCATAATCTCCGCTGCTTCAAGCAAAGTTTTTTCCTCATAAACTCTTAACCGAAAAAATTCTTTTTCACGTGAATCAAATCCCGATTGACTCAGATAATATTTTCTTTCATCTTCTGAAAAGTCTGTATAATTCATATCCACCGTCCTCCCGTACAAGTGGAATTAAACTGGAAGAATACCGTTTATTATAAATCCTACCGCTGCACTAACAATCGCAGTAATGATACATACAATGATTGTGTCGTAGCGTTTACCTGGAACTGCCATGAGAGTCTTTATATTGTTATTCATCTCATCCAAAGTTGACTTGATATGGTTCAAATCATTCTCGCTTAAAGCAGTTTTTCTTTCCAGTTCTCCGATACGCTCATAAAATTCCTTATGGCGTTCGGATTGTCTTTCCTGCATCTGTTGAAGATTTTTTTCAAGTTCTTCTATGCGGTGTTCGTTAAAACATTCATGTTCACATCCCATCGCCACTCCATTTCTCACTCCCTACATGATTCTTGCTTCTTCCCATCCGAAAATAAAGCAACCCAGCGACGCTTCGGGAGGACTTGATAGTGCGTCACGTGTCCCAACCATCTTTTTATGTCAAACTTCCTGCAAACGGAAAAACTCCATGATTGATATAGATTTCAGTCTCAGATTCCCAACTTCGGTTTACAGAAGATTCAGAATGCGAACCTTGAAACTCAGCACCTTGTTTTACAAGAAAGAAAAGTGCTAAGTCAAATATACAGTCATAGCAGTTTTCCATATCATTGCAAATTTTTTCGTCTGTATAACTAGAAGGATAATTTCTCTTCTTCTTGAATGAACGAATCGCCCGTTTAACAGATAGAGAAACCATCTCAGGATTTTCTATGTCATCAGATAAATAATTCATCAAATCATTAATAAGCTCTTCGTTCATTCCAAACCACCTATCCTTGTTGAGTTAAAATTTCCGCGATTATACCAGCCTTATTTGTTTGAGTCAGGGCATAGCCATTGTCACTCGCAAGCTGTCTTAACTGAAGTACAGTCATGCTTGACAGCTCGCTTTCTGTGTATTTATGTGTTAAATCATTATCTTCAACACTCGCTACAGCTGGTGACTGGCTGTTCTCATCAAGACTATGCCCGGTTATTCCCCCGCTTTGGTACCGATTACGATACCGCCATTAGCTTTTGCTGCTACTGGAACAAACATGCCTGATGCTTTAGTCCAAACTGCAACTGGGTCTTGCGTAGCCCACATGGACAGTGTTACGAATGAGCGATTCTCTTCCTGAATGAACTGTCTGTACTCAAGTTCCTCTGGCGTTACGCCCCAGAGTCCAGTACCAAATGAACCGTTCGGATCTGCTTCATACAGAGTGAATACATCCTCTTTGAAGTATCTTCCTGTTTTGAGTGAACCATCTGCTTTTCTGAATCTGAATTTCTCGTCACAACGATCAATTGTGATTCCGTATTCCTGCATAAGCAGATTTGCAAGTTCCTGTTTTGTCAGAAGACGTTTGTTTGCTGCTCCTAAGACCGCTGTCTGCATAGCAGTGTTGTTTCTCATGTAGTTAATCATTTTAAGAGAAGTAATGGCTTTGTTTACCACGAAACCATTGTCATCTGCGACAGTAACCATCTTCTGGATATCGCCCATGATATCTGCATCCGGTTTAGACCAGTCTGCAAGACTGACCTTTGCATCAGCCGGTACGCCGTAATCAATATTCAGATCTACATTGTTTTCTTTGACTTTTACTGCGCCAGTAGAAAGGAACTGTCCTTTCATGACATTTGTTCTAGCAACAACACCTTCAAACAGGTTAGCTGCATCATCAAATACAAACTTCTTTAAGTTCTCATCATCCGGCACACCATTTTCAATTGCCTGCTGTAATCTCTCAGACTGATTGATTTTTCTCTTAATAAAGAGTTTTTCAGTCAGAACTTTTTCGAAGCCCGGTCTTGTTCCGATTTCTGCTTCAGTATCAAGAGCATGAACGAATGCCACTTCTGGCAGTCTCTGTCCAGCCATAAGTCTGTAGTATTCGGCTTTCAGATACTGTGTTTTGACATCCGGGAAGATGGTGTCAAGAATGCCCGGCCTTTTTACGCTGAAATCCTGAGAAAAGTTAAGTCTTTCTTCCTGTGTGATTGATTCTAAAATATTAAATGGCATCTGCTATACCTCCTTAAAATTCTGGGTCTGTAGTAGTCACAAAAACGATACCTGCTTTTTCAAGCTCTGTTTTTACAGCGGTATCTACTGTTACCGGAAGTCTTTTTTCAAGAACACGTCCTGCGACAATTACGGAAATCGGTCTCTTAGCATCGTCTGTCATATCAACGTCTTCAAATACAATGCCTTTAGCACCAGTTGCGTTTGTCGGATATACAGAACCTGCCTTGATAATCTTCTTAGTCCCAACGGTTTCAGCATTTGTCTGTTCTGCTGTATAGGTTTTAAGTACCAGCCCTACCTCGGATTCGAGGATGTTAGGTGTGGATTCGTACTGCTCTGTTTTCATAAAAGCCATAATCTAAATCTCCTTTACTTAAATATTTACTGGGGCATTATCATCTGCCGGTTTATTTTCTGGGCACATTTTTGCTGAGTACGCTTTTGCGTATTCAGATGCTTCGCTTTTCTTTTCTGGTTCTCCACCAGATTTACCGCCACCGGGATTAGGTGTATTGTCAAGTGCTTCTTTCTCCCAAGCTGCTTTTGCGGTATCAAGAGCGTTTTTATTTTCTACGGAAATTCCATCGACAAATGTCTGGGCTTCTTTAAGAGCATCCTCCGCATTCATATTTGAAAATGCTTTGATTGCTCCCGCATAGGCATCTCCTTTCATTCCTGCATTAGCAAAAATAGAAGTAATTTTGCCTGTCAGAGCTTCTTTCTGGGAAGTTGCAAGTGCAGATTCAAGGTCTGAAATTCTTTTTTCATTTGCCGCTTTTTCTTTCTGGCGTTCCAGTTCTGCTTTCTCGGATTCCGTCATGTTCTGCTGTTTGAGTTCTTCCAGCTCTTTTTCCAGGGAATCTGCTTTTTCAGCTTTTTCCTTCAGAGAAACATTTTTGTCTTTCTCTTTCTTAGTTTCAGCAGAAATAGAATCAAGAAGCTTAGAAACCTGTTCCTCGGAAGGTTCTGCAACTCCCATACCGATAAGTGCCTGTTTTGCCTGTTCTCTTGTCATTGAAATCTCCTTTCTTCCAGTCCAATACGCTTTTTCAACACGGTTCGCTCCGCACATGGTCTGTACCCGATTTACGCTCACGGGCTGTTGCAATTTATTTGATTTTGGGTATTAAAAAAGAAGCCTTAGATTTCTCTAAAACTCCTTAAATAATCGAAATTTGGTTCATTCTTCGTTAGATGGAGAATTTGCCATTGGTTCTGTTTTGGACGGATTTTGAAACTTTCCGTCAAGTAATTGCTGTGCTTTCTTCACTTCTGCTTTTGGGTCTGCCAGTTCTGGATAAATTGTTCCGAGATAAGGAAGGCTCATTTCATAAACTTTCTGTGGATCACTAAATAAACCACAAGTAATCAGCGCAATAAGCGGATGAATTTTATTTTTAAATAGATAATCAAGTGCCTGTGCTTTTACAAGCATATTGTCTGTTGGATTTCTGGTTATCTTCACATCGAAATCTCGTGTTGAGATATTAACATCATTTGACGTGCCACGGATAATATTCAGAATAATTCTGGCAGATTCCTTTTCAGCTTCCTTGGTGAATGCTTCTACCAATTTTGCATCTCTCTCTGCGAAGTCCCATCCATTACGAAGGTATACGGCATTTCCTGTATCTCCTCCGCTATTGCTTTGGCGGTTTGGCATTGCTTCCACAATCAGCATATTATTGTAGATATCATCCTTTGCAACCTGGCTCTCTGACTGGTTCAATTCAGCGGTCATCAGTTCAACATCCGACTGACAGCCATTTCCAGTATCTTTAACAGAGATAGCACCAAGTTTTACCATTTTCAAAAACTCGTTTTCATCTATCTCGCAGTTTTTAAACTTCATAAAGGCTTGCACAAACTGTTCCACGCCATTTAATCTATCAGACTGATATTTATTAATTGCATCAAATAAGGTGATTGCAATTTCAACATCTGAAAGTCTGTCGTGATTATTCGGACATTCAACGATAGGAATCCCGCCAAAACCATTGATGCCGTAGTTGGTTACTTTTCCATTCTTGATTTCAAAAAACTGGTTCTTTGAATAACACAAATAATATTGCTGTTCATCTTCATCTTTTAAAATCTGCACGGAAAGCATTGGTTTCCCATTTCTCTGTGAGTATACAATGTAACAATCACCTGGATATGGAATGAAGATTCTAAACGGTGGTAAATCTCCGTTTTTTGTCCAGTCCTCTTCTTTCAGAATAGCCTTATAAGATGTTCCTGTTGCACTTTGGTATATTGCTCTCTGGATGTTTCTTGCATCTGCATTGGCCTCATCCAGATAATCATTCAGTAGGTCAACTTGCTCATTTATTTTTTTATCTGCTTTTTTCTTTTTGCATACATATTGAATTGGCTCCCCACAAATCTGTCCAGCTTTAAATTTTACAGTTTCAAATGCGTGATTTTCAACCACTCTGTTATTAACTTCTGGACGGACTATTTTGTTTCGGTATAATATCGGCTGATCGCCTTTCATGTACCGATACAAGTAATCAATTAATGTTCGGTTTCTATTATGTATGCCAATTGTATCTGATACTACTTTTACTACATTTTGCGGAGTGATTCGGTCAACGCCTGTATAGGCTACTTTTCTACCGAATTCTCCTCGGCATAAGTCTACAAAATTCATTGTATTTCTCACGAGCCGAACCATCCTTTCTGCAAAATAAAAAGCACTGGATATTTCAATCCAATGCTCTACTTTATATTTTACACATATTGGCGGTATCATTCAGTATACTTCGGTATCATCTTTCAAAACCTTTTATCTTTTTTATTTCTGCTATGGCTTTTAAATGCTTTTTTTTAATGTGAATCTCTGAATAACCCATCTCGTCTGCGATACGAACCAATGATTTGTACTCAACATAATGCTTAAATAGTATGTTGTACAGCAACGGGTCTTCAACCTGTTCTATGGTTCGGACTATTTCCTGTTTTTTTTGTAAAAATTCGGATATCATTTTTGAAATCTCTTCTCGCAGATCAAATATCTTTGCAACCATATCTCCCATCGGATCACGTTTTACAGAAGTTTGTACCTTTTCTCCAACAGGACTTGCAGATACACTTGTGGAAAGAGAACTGAGCTGTTCTTCTTCGATAAGCTTGTTTTTGATTCTGTTATCATAATTTTCAATCTGGCGTAAATATTGAGCTGTAGTCATCATACTCTATCTCCTTCCCCACATAAAATTTTTGGTTGCTTTTACTTCTGCAAATCTTTTGCCGACAAGCGTTATTGCAAGCTGTGTAACTCCATCGGCGGCGTCATCATGTTCATTATCGCCAATATAGACGAATGTAGTTAATTCATCCATAGCCTTTTGATACTGTTTATCTTGATATTTCGGAGCCAAAAATATAAAATTTTGCTTAACATCCCCGGAATATTGATTTATTTTTTCTTTTTTTGCTTGTTTTGAAGGTGCTTTTGTACTTGTCGTGCTGCAAGCGTATTTATGTTCTTTCAAGCGTTCATTTACATAATAGGCATACATATCTCCACCATTATTTGCTTCAAAATTGATGGATTGAATATTATTTCCCATGATTCTTCCAACAACTAATGGCAATGTTCCTTCTTTTGGTGCTGTGCTAAAAATCCAATCATAAATATATACATCTCCATTTTCGTATTCTGCACCCACTGGCATTGATAAGCTATCGCCACCACCCCACGCAACATCGCAAGCAGAAACATTTTTAACAAATCCACCTTCTGGGAGAACGCCGTTATAATATCTTAATTCGTCAGCTGCAAACACAATTCCTTCACGTAAGAAGGGCTTTTGCTGATATTTGGCTTCCCATTCGTTAGCGTCTAACCTGGCTTTCATATCGACATAATATTTTGTTGAAAATCCAACGCCATACTCATAATCGAAATTGGATTCACCATCATCGTTCAAAGCTGGAATTTTTCTAAACCGATACATTGGATTATCCCGATTTAGCTTCTCAATTTTCCCAAGAGGATCATATAAATTCCATCTGGTTCCAACCATAAGTTCTCTTGCACCATCAATCTTACGGTCAACCATCTTATTCAGATATTCTTGATATGTATTTTCTAATCGGGTAGGACTTAATGAATGTTGTCTATCTCTTACAAGGTCATCCACGTACAAATACCCATCAGAAGAAATATCAACGGCACCCGTCCAAGTTCCTTCAATACCACGGCAAGTCATTGTTGCAAATCTATCTGGCTTGTCCAGGTTTATTTCAAAATCATCAGCACTCTGTTTTTGAAGTTTCGATTGCGGAAAAATTTCACTGTAGTTGTATTCCTGTGTATTAATGAGATTAAGAAGTTCTCCGTAAAATCCTTTTGCCAGTTTTCCAGAATGACCGCCCATGGCACTATGACTATTCGGTCTTTTCCCCATTATCCATGACATAAAGAAAATACACATAGTAGATTTTCCAACACGGCTTGGGAGTGATAAGCCGTAAAACTCTATCTTTCTTTCTTCCAAATCTTGTAGGTCTTTGGCTACCACATGTAGTGTTTTTTTTCGTGGAATATAAAATTTCTTGCTGTCCGGTCTATTTTTTTCCATATAAAGCAAGTAACTTTCAAATAAATGTGGTGCTTCCAGTAGCAAATACTGCCAGTAGATATCGTCAAAATTACCACTTCCAGTTAATGCAGCACACTTCTCCGCTATGTTATGTGAGTATTGACTCACTTTCATAGCCATTTTCCGTGCTTCTTGGTTCTTGTTGAAAGGAAGGTCAATATTCATATTTAACAGCAGATCAAGGCAGTCTTTCTGGTTTTGGTAGACCGTCATATCATCATTAATAATTTGATTTAAAATTGCCCGATACCATTCAGGCGAGCCTTCTGTGAATTTTTGCATAAAAATAGAGCCAGACCTCCTTTCTTTTTAGGATTTAGTCTGGCTCTCACGTGGCTCTCTGACTGATTTATTATTCTATTTCATTGAGGATGTTCTCAATTGCTTTTATCCCTGCAAATACTATTATTGCAACCATTGATACTGTTGAGAAGAATCCGTAATTACCTTTAAGTATTAATGATATTGTAAGTATCAAATAATCAATTGCTAACACAAATACGAATGTGTTTATAATTATCCAGCATATACTTATGATTTTGTTCATTCAATCACCTTTATTATTCAAGCCAATTATTGTCTAAGTAATAAAATCCAAATACTACTAATCCAGTTAGTAAAATCCAGCCGATTCTAAACAATATTAACGGCATATCGGATTCCAAATGTTTAACCGTTTCACTGATATCTCTGTTGTTGTAAAACACTGATTTATCGCTGATTGTTTTGTCTTTCAATGCCGTAAAAATTGTTCCCTTGTACTTTGTCCCAACTCCGTAGTATTTATACCTGATACGGCTTGACTCTTTTACCGTATCAATGTACTCATCATCTGGAAGAACAATTTTATTGCTTTTGAAATCAATTCCACAGAAATTTATCTTTTTAGCTTTCTTACTTTCTTTTCCTACATAATCCCATGTCCAATACGTTTCTGTGGTATAATAAGTTCTCTTTCCAGATTTATGTGCTACTCTTCTGGTGTGTCGCGTGTATTTTTCCTTTACTTTTTTAACATATATGTATTTGCCACCAATTTCCGGGTAAGTAACTGTATCTACAGCTTTTAATTCGCCATATACAAAAGCATTGCCGACATTGGTTTCCATTCCATACTGAAATAAATCCGCGGATTGAATCTTTACTGCCTTGTTGTATTTATCGTTTTGATTTATCTGCCAGTCGGATATTTTGGAAGAAATCAACACTCCAATAAGAAACATTACTGCGATAATGGAAATACTGGCAACAATTTCTCTTTTCGTAATCTCGAAGTTTCCAAAATCCCAACCTCTATCCGTCTTCATATCTATTCCTCAAATAAATTCTGCGGTGCCGATTCTGGTGCATCAAAATCAAGCAGTTCAAAGTCTTTTTTATCATATCCAAGCATATTTAAGAACGATCTCTGAGGAAACGCTTTTACATATTTGCGGTATGCTTTGACAGACTTGTTGTAGTTTTCTCTGTATTCTGCAATAAGATTCTCTGTCATAGAAAGTTCTGTCATGAGCTGCTTGTAGTTCTCAGAAGATTTTAATTCCGGGTATGCTTCACTCACAGCTGAAATTGCAGTAGTAACATTCTCAATATCGTTTGAACCAGAAGTTCTTCCAGAAACAATAGCTTTTAATGTTTCACTCTCATGCTTATCATATTGTTTCACGCAATCCGCAAGGTTGTACACCAGATCAACTCTGCGTTTTTCCTGTATCTTAATGTCTGATGATGCTGATTCTACCTGTTCTTCCAATGATATTGCATGATTCTGGAAACTTTGTACTCCAAAGATTCCGAATATTACAATTGCTATAACTCCTACAAGTGAAATTAATAATACTTTCCATGCATTTTTCATTCAACATATCCTCCTACAAATAAGTCACAAATTTTATCAAGTTGCATTTCTTTTATTTTGAATTCAATTTCTTCCCTGCTGTCAATATTACGATAGCCCGATTTTTTCTTCATTTCTTGTTGATAAAATTCATCTTCTTTCTGCTTTTTAATTTCATTCGCTCTTTCCTTTGAAGTAAATACCCCAAATAGATGGAATTCTGAACCATATTGCTCAAAATAGACATCTCCGTAAACCAGATATACTTTCATGTGTTCACCTCACTGGAATTCCTAACTGTTTGTAAGTGAATACGGCAGTGTACTTCTTCCCGCATTTGTAGCAAGTTTCCGTAATAGTGCAAGTCTTTTCTTTGTCATTGCATTTTGATTCTGTATCCGAACTTTTGAACTTGCATCCACCTGTTAAAAAACATTTAATCCGTTTTCTGTTCATACATTCACCATAAATTCTTTCTTGCAGTTGCTTCCCTTGCATTTGTACGGCATCCGATGAATTTTTGTGGTGGGGAGAATTTTCAGTGCCTTTTTGAAGCAATAAGGACATATCACCCATTTTTCGCCATTTACCGTTTTGATCTGTGCTATCCCGTCCCACGGTTCTGGTGGGTTCATTACCTGAGAGAAATCTATCCCCTCAGATTCAAGTGCTGATTTGATGCTCACTTTAATCTCCTATTCTTTTTATGCTTAATGCCTTTACGTTTCCGTTTAAGATAAATTCTCATTTTGCTTCTTACATTATCGCTGAATTGATTGTGAAACTTCCTCTTTCTCTTTCTTCCGGCAATCTGTCTTATTTTGCGTTTTCCATGCATTTTAAGATAATTGTTTTTATACGAAGCAATGCATGTTTTAAACGCTCCTGAAGAAAGATATATGCTTTGAACGGCTTCTATCCAAGGGCTACTAAGTAAATATGCATTATCTTTCATGCTTTCTCACTCCTTTATGTCCATTCCTCTTCCAGCTTTGTAACAATCTGCTATATATGTTCTATGTACATCTTCCATACCATTAATAGCTTTTCTCATTGCTTCTGCCATTTTTTCATCATAATATGTATTCCTAATGTGTAGCTTGTTTTCACACAGATTAACGCTTATTGAATCTTCTAACAGCGGATAATTTTCGCCTAAGAACACAGGTGCATCTCCAAAGCCACTCTGTAAAAGGCCATCAAGTATATTTAATAATTTGCTAACAGTAATTTGATTATCCATAACATCAACTCACCCCATGAATCTTTCTCAGATTCGCATATCGGTCAATCAGAACGTCAAGTGTTGTATGTAACTGATTAATCGTAATGCAATCGTCCTGATGCTGTCTGTGATATTTTGCGATTTCTACAGATTCGTCGTAAAATGGTGCATCTGCCTTTTCGTCCACCTGTCTTTTTAACTCGTTATTATAAGCGCACATTTTATCCAGTTCAGCCTGAAGCTCGTTGATTTTATTATCCTTGTCTAAAATCTCATGTTGCTTTGATTCTCTCTCATCAGCCAGACGAACAATCTCTTCTTTCAACTGATCTACTGTCCAGCTCTTCAAATCTTCAATTCTCATGACAACACTCCCTCTATCTTGTAGACCACGTAACTATTTTATTCTTGCACTGTGGGCATATGATATATTTCTGCTTACGTCCACGTCCAGATGGCATATTTGTAGAAAACATTTTTTCTATGCATTCTTCTTTAACATCTTCTTTTTCATCGTACTGCAACACTGCTCCGCATTTTCCGCAATTTATTCTTTTTAATGTTCCAGGAACTAAAATTTTAATCATTTTATATCACCATATTCCTCTATTAGTGTTTAATTCTCCAAGAACGTTAGGCTGACAATCTTTTTTATCAAGTAATGTGGCCTTTGCGTTATAAATTGTCTTAATCCTATCAGATTCGAGATAAAATTCACTATGAAATTTAGTTTTGCAGTTTGTACAAATCCATTCTGCGTCAGTTCTCAAGCCTGCAGCATCTACATCACCGCAAAAGAAATCCACTCCTGTATTGATTACTACTCCTCCGCAAAACGGACATTTACGTTTGTCTCGTAACGATAAATTATTTTCCATAATTTTATTTTTCCCTACCTTTCCTGTGATTCATCTGGCACTCGATCATCTTTGCTATATTCTCACGTTCCTGCTTTATTCCATGTCCCTGGCGGAACAATTCACACTCAAGGATATTTCCGCATCTGGAACATTCGTCTTTGATTTCTTTGCCGAATACTTTCATTCCACATCTCCGTATATCAGTAGTTTAATAAGCTGTTCTTCTGTAATTTCCTTCGCATTGATTTCAAGCCATAAATTTTTATATTGTAAAGAATTATATAGTTCATTAATTCTACTTATCCGCATTTCAAACGGTTTGTCACTTTGTAAGAAATAACTAGCAGCGCCACGAAGTGTTTTTGTTCTATGAGGTGAATTAATAATGAAAGTCCCTACAATACATGTTTCCGTTTCCAAAATAAACGTTTTCCTATTGAGCTGCACTATCGGTGTTTTGTTATGTATTTTATTAAATAATTTTATTAGAAAATAATCTGCATCTTTATGATCGACTGCTATATAAATAATCTTCCGTTTTCCCATTTCCTACGCCCTCCCAACATTCGCAACTGTCATCAAGACATCTAAAACCTGCACAATGTTCACTGTCGCCATTACAGCAGACACCTTCTTCCAGTTCGTACCATTTGCATGTGCAACAATAATCTTTTCTTTCCATATTCTCTCATCAAAACAAAAATTCCAGTACACGGACTCGAACCGTAACTTGCCACCCAACGTGGAGTACTGGAAACCGAAACAAGGTAAAAGAAAAAGAAATTTTTCCAATGATTGCAGTTCATTGGAATCGGAATGGCAGGATTCGAACCTGTGACCTCGCATTTGTAGCGCACTCTTCCACCTGAGCTACATTCCGTGCCGCCTGTCACGGTCAGTTTTATGCAAAACTGAGTTGAGTTTCACTTTATTTTATTCAATCGTAATACAATCGTATCTTTCTGAATTGATTGTGTTTTCCATGGCTTCAATTGGATTATATCCAAGATTCTGTAATACATGTTTGAATACTGTTACCGGCTGGCCACTTGCAAGCTGCACACCTTTTCTTGTAGCATCTGCATGAAATACATCATGTCTGCTGTCGACATTCCAGAAAATTATATTCGGAATAACATATCCGGCTTTTCGGAATTTCTTTTCCATTTTGTCATAGAAAGACCAGTCCTTATTTCCGCTATAATCAATCTCCATATCAGAGATAACAACTATAGCTTTCGGCATTTCTTCCTGTGAAACGTTATTCTTCTCAGCAATATCGAGCACTTTCTCAAATGCAGCTTTAAGGTTTGTGATACCGCCCCAATTTGCTTTTGCAGTATTGATTATTTTCTGGTGAAGTGTTTCGCCCTTTAATGTGACAATCTGTGGATTGCTAGAGAATGTCATAAACAAATTATGATATGCACCTGTATTTCTCTCAGCAAAATATATCGCCAATCCGATTGATGTTGCCATTGGTCTTCCATACATTGAACCGGATACATCAGCCATAATCAAAGCATTTGTTCCCTGTTCAATATAATCTGGAAGTGCTTTCCATTGCGTTTCAAGGACTTTATTGTTTTCTCTTCCATAAAGGATTTTCTCTACAATGTCATATGGATACAAGGTTGAAGCATTGATTTTAACTTCTCCTTTATCAGCTTTATTGATAAATTCGCTGAAGCCATCAGGATCATGTTTTGCAAAGGCTCTACGATAAATCATCATTGCACGGCTTGGAACTTCTGGATATTTAATCTCGTTCCACTTGCCGGCAGACATAAGACTTTCAACTACACCTATCTGCTTTCTCATGCTGCGAACGATTCTCTTAAAGTTGTAAACTGGATAACCTAACTTCTGCGCAGTCAGAATTCCTAATTTTCTAGTCTTTGCACTACTTGCGTCAGCAGTTTTAATCCATTTGGCAAGCAGAGAAATTGCTTTGCCATCATTGAGATTCTTCAGATCTTCCTCGAATTGATTTTTCATGGTTTTCCACATATCATCTTCCAGTGGTGTTCCAATCAATTCATAAAGATCATCGTATCTTCCAAACGCTCCAATCAAATCAAGGTTCGGCCTGAGCGCTTCTGGATGATGTTCTGCCATATAGCGAATAATGGTTCGGAAGGTTTTTCTTTCCCCAAGTCCGCAACGAATATCTCTTGCGTAAAAAGCAATCTTCGTAGCAAAGAGTTTATCCTGCGCATATGCTTCTGAGAACAATGTAGTGATTCTATTCTCATCAGAATCTCTTAATGCACCAATAGTTCCGAATAGATCAAGCCTTGCGTCACTTGTGGTATTCAGCGCAACTGCGCCATTCTCGGTTCTTGTAAACTTACTTTCTTCTTTCATTGCATTTGCAAAATCCATGTTTCTTCTCCTTTCAGGACACAAAATATAAAATGAATTATAAAATATTCGCCATTTAGTAAATAAGTTGCTGTAAGTGTCCCCTATAATTTTCATGATGCTTTTGGTTTTTATGATTAACAGTCATATCCAAAATAATTGCTGTAAGCATCACATAGTGGCAAGGGATGGATTCGAACCATCGACAAGTACCTTGTAATGGAAAGAATTGCTGTAGAAGTCACGAACATGACTTACAATCTTTTACTGCTCTACCAACTGAGCTACCTTGCCATATTCACCGTCTTTAACGGTCAGACATTGTCTGGGCTGAATTTTACTTCTTTCGCTATAGCGTAAATCCACCTGAGGCATAGACCGCCTGTATACAAACAGCTTAACTCTAAGCGGATTAAGTTGCAGGAGACGGATTCGAACCGCCGTTCTCAAGGTTATGAGCCTTGCGAGATTCCTCTTCTCTACCCTGCGATGTACATGTTTGGAAGAACCATTTCAGCACGTTCACTTATTGACTACTAGAGGAAGTCACTATATCACCGATAAACAGTACGCATTCGGAACTCGGTTATACATTCCTGCGCACTGCCCTGTGCTTTTCCTACCACCAAACTTTCAGTCTCCAAACAATGGGAAAGATAGGAATTGAACCTATAATGTTTACCACAAGGGAACGGTTTTACAGACCGCCGCAACACCGCCAATCGTTGCCGCTTTCCCATAACCCGGAAGCCCCGGGTTAGCAATATGTTTATCGTGTTATGCTTTCCACTAGGCTGTTTTATACCGTGCCAGCCCCACGGAGTTGTTTCGGATATTTATGCCCTATAGGTGATATAGAGCGAACCTTGTACGGACTCCTGCATTCCTTAAAACTCCTAGATTCGTCAACCCATTAAACTCCGGAATGCCACCAGATAAAGTGAAGTCGTAGCGCGTAACTCGTCGCCGTATCACCCGGTTATCGCAGTCCTTTCGATTCTCAATTATCTGGTAAAAATTTTTCCATCCAAGATAACGGCTCAGATGGCATTTGATGGAGAAATGGACATTCTGGGGTTCGAACCCAGGACCGCCCGGTTATGAGCCGGGGTCTCTGACCTGCTGAGATAAATGTCCTAAGTAGAGGCGTTATTAGGCAACTCAAGAGCAACGTTCCTCTACTGTTACGGTTCATACCCTCACAGCCGTAACAAAGGGTCTGATTGTTCTGCGCCATGCAGAATACCATCCGGGACATTTGAAGTCCCTTTAATTATCCCCGTTGGGATAGATGGAACCAATTCGGAGGGGAACTATATCATGGATAAACAATATAGTCCGACTGGGCTAGCGGGATTCGAACCCGCGAATACAGCAGTCAAAGTGCTGTGTCTTACCGCTTGACGATAGCCCATTGTTTTCCCGGGACAACACTCCCGGGAAGTGATATATTCTGGTGTTTTAGAAAGCATCCATGACATTGTTAAGTCCGCGCCAGTTACTTTACAGATGATCCGGGAAATAATTAATCTCATCGGCGTTTCACCAACGCAGACCTAAGCTACTCTGGATGCCTCGACCTGTCAGATTCAAAGGCTTTCCCGAACCTGAGAACGACAGGCTTCTGCTTTTCTTGTATTTTCACCCGTTCAATCAGTATGGTGAACAGGGGAATTTGTATTGTGAATGCTAACCACATTGGGTTCTCCTTATAACATAAAAATCACACCTGCATTAACCGCGAAACATATTTCCATTAATATAAATACTGCCGTCGCTATTGGATTGCCTTTCTTTTCGGTTTCGTCCTGTGATATAAGAAATGCTAAAACCAATGTGAAAAATGCAATATCTAACATGGCTGCTACAAATTTTGCAAGAATCATTCTTTCTGTTCCTCTCCGATCATAAAATCAAGAATCTTACCGGCGGTTTCTTCTTCTGGCTCGAATGGCAGGCCGCATGTACAGTACTTCTCAATTGCTGTTTTAAGGCTTGCTTTGAAACCATTGTAAACTTCTCCATATGTAAGAAATTCGTGTCTTAAAATGGCTACTGCGTCGGTCACGGATTCTGGTATGAATCGAAATCGGATATCTCCAACCATTTCTATATCCGGCAGACCTAACATTTCAAACTCAAATGTCGGAACTTCATCGACAGTAACATGGAAGTCAACCGATTTTACTCTTGGGATCTTTTTTTCATCAATAAAACATTGCGTTCCCATCCAACCGGAGCCTTCTGAATTTATGATTTTTACTTTTGGTGCACTAAAATCGCTCATTCTTCAAGTCCTCCATTTCCTTTACGCTAATCCCGACTATCCCGGCGCTATCTTTGCTGTCTGTAGCTTTGAAGTGTGCTTTAGGATGCTGTGGGTACATAAACTCGAACATGAGGTAATTTGCTGCATCCACGAGATATTCTGTGTTTCCGGTAGAATTATATTTCTCAATACACCGTTCCATGGACTGAAGCGCCTGCACGTTCCCGGTTTTAAAATTCTTCCTGGCAGGACCGTATTTATGATAGCTTACCTCGACTCGATTCTTGCGAAGTTCATCAAAGTGTTCACTGTATTCTTCCGAAATCATGCTTCTTCTACCTCCCCAAAATATTTCTTGTACAATTCATAATCATTTTTGCCGATCAGAACTTTAACTGTAGCTTCTTGTTCCATTCGAAGATCACTGTATGTGTAAATGGTTTTTGTAGCCTGTATACAATAGCTTCCAACATCAGTGATTCTACTTTCAGTCTCAACTTCTTCTTCAGCAGAAAACCAATTCCCATGAGGGGTTGTGAAATAAGCTCTGCGTTTTGCTCTACATAATGTGATATATTCCAGACTTGATTCGTATGTAAAAACTTTTTTCGCTGATTCTGTGTCATACAGCTTTTCATCCTCCAGAACAGCTTTCTCGTGATGATATTCATACACCTTGTCATGCATTAAAGGTTTTTCAAGCGGATGATAATTTTCATCCTGAAGGGCAAAACCGCCTTTTTTATTTTTTAAAAATTTTTTAAGTATCGACATTTGCCTACCTTCTCCGAAAATATTCTGCCAGGGCTTCCCTTGTGATCTGCGATACGCTTTTGCCGGTTCGATTCTTTTCGGCTATGAGCTTTCGTTCTAGCTGTCCTGTAAGCCGGATTCGGATTGATTCGCCTTGTGGGTTATGTTTCTTCATAGTCAGTATCCATTTTCATTGAGAGAACTGGTTTATCTCCTACTTTCGCCAGAAGGGTAATTCCTTTGCCTTCTTTCCATGGCGATGTTATCAGTTGAATATTTGTAGCTCCTGTCTCGTTACAGACGGTTAATAGCTGGGCAGCTATATCCATTAGTCCTGATCGAAGATATCCATCATTGTTTACTATTTTTTCCATCTTGTACCTGCCTTTCTTTAGTTTATTTTCTCGGCCTCCCAGATGTCATTTTGGGTAATTCTAACGCTTCCTGAATTGGCATCATTTTTTTATAATACCGGTAATTAAATGATTCTACAGAAATTCCATGTGACTTACATAGGTCAGATTTTGGTATTAAATTTCCATTGTATAAAATCAACGCTGTTTTCTTTTTATTCTTTTTGTTTTCCCGTTTCTTCCATTCAGATGGTGGCCTTTTATTCTTTTGCTGTTCCGCAATGGTTATCCACCTACAGTTATCTGGTTCATAATTCCCATTTACGTCTATTCGGTCAATAGTGCATTCTCCAAGCAGAGCGTCTTCATCATATCCGTGCTTATAAGCCCAACTTTTAAATGTTGAATAATCTTCCCATTCATTACAGACTCTTATTCCGCGACCGCCATAATTACGGTATTCTCTACAATTTGGATAATTGCATCTTCGTTTCATATTTTGCCACACATGATATAATCGGTCATTACTTCCACCATGTGTTCTAATAAGTTCATCATGGTAACATCCACAACTTTTGGTTTTTCCTGTAACTAATTCAATAGGCCTTACGTTCTTAATATTTCCACAATCACATCGGCACATAAATCTTCTTACTGTACCGGGTTTATTTATCCCGATAACGGTAAGAAATCCAAAACGTTTTCCGATATATGTATTGTCATATTTAATATTGGGAAAATGCTTATGACATTTCTGATCTTTCCATTTTTCTGCATGTAGCATACTGTAAGAAACATCTTTAAATGTTCCGCATTCCATGCAGGTCATACGAATTTTAATAGGATTTTGATCAATTATTTCTGAAGCTATATAATCTCCATGTTGTTTCCCTATTTCGGATTCGAGTAAGTCTTTTTTTATTTTTCGAGATTTTTTAAGCTCTGCATTTCGTCTTTCTTTTCGGCATTTATAGCATGTTTTTATAAGCTCATTCCATTTATTTCTGCCGTTTATCATTTCGCGCTGAATTGTATCGCCGCATGCAACACATTTAAGCTTAATTATTCTGGATTTTGTATGTGGATTGTATGAAATATCAATAATTTTATAGTCCCCATTTTCTGTGCCGATACGCTTTTGATAACATTCAATCATCATGGATGCGGTTTCTTTTCCTATTCCGTATGAAACTAACTCCTCTACGCTGTTCATCTTCGGGTTCTCCTTTTAGTTTAAATTTTGCGTTATTAAATTGCGTATGATCTGAGAAATGCTTTGGCCAGTCTGAAAAGATTTCTTTTCAAGGCGTTTTCTCATGTCATCGTTAATTCTGATTCTTATTGACTCTCCCTTTGGGTCAGTCGTAGGTCTGCCATGTGGCATATTGTTCCTCCTTATTAATGTGGGACAAAATAGTGAGGTGACTTTGCTCGGAGTACTCACTCGGCGCGTATTGTGCTTTATATAGACCCCCCTCCCGGTGTCCCCTGCCGGACGCTACCAGGGAAGCCCGCCGCCCCATGGGTTCCCGCTTCCCTGGTTTAACGCTGGTGGCTAAAAGCCTGCGGCAGTGAACAAGGAAGAAATATATAGCAGATAATTGTCAGAATATTACATCTATAAGAAAAACAACAGTTTTTTATATAGATTGATATACATATTGCACAATTTAAAACTGTATATATGTACATACTGCATAATCTTCACTAATTATCCTTATTTCTTGGCTGTTTGTCCGTCGCTCATGTACATTTCTGGGCTTTTATTCTGTTACAGCTCCGGTCTTTCCATCTCTGGAAGCTCCAGCGCCGCCCTGTGTTTATCTGCGATCTGCTGCGCTGTCTGGTGTGGTATGCCGTCCTGCTGTGCTGTCTGAACTGGTGCTGTCTCTGCCATTCCGTAGGCTGCTTTTGCAACAAAAATCAAGTTGGCATTTGTGCCAGGCTGGTTATTCAATCTATTGACTGTACAATTCTTGCAGACATCGAACCATTTTTTAACCGTGGTGCCATGCGTTGAGCTTGTTCTATAGTCCCCACGCATCCAATCACTAAATGTTGACCGATTAATATTAACTAAAAAGCTAAATACTTCTAATGTCGGTAACACATTGTATTTACTACATACCCTGACAAATATATTAAATATATTATCCAGTAACTCTATATCATCATTACTTGGCTTCGGTATTCTATCAGCAATATAAAAGATCATATCAACAAAACTATCAGCAACAGTAGCTTTATATTCTTTCTGTGTATCAAATTCTTCAGGAGTTACTTGTAACACAGTGTTTATATATTCATCCACAAGCCTGTATATATCATTCTCATATACTTCTATTCCCTGTTCTGTTACTGTTGTATTACTCTTTTTCACTGTATCACCTCCCAAAAATTGAAATAAAAAAAGACGACAAAACACGTTCGCAGATACATTCCGGGACCTTTCTAAATCCCTTTCTTCTTTCCGATCTGCTCGGTTTTAATCGTCTTAAATAGTCTTATTATCTCTTATTGCCTTTCGGCTTATTCAATTGTTAACTCTGTTTTATCATACTTTTATATCACTGTCAACAGTCTATTTAATTTTATTTTTACCGTTACATTACTCTTATTAACTCTATATATCTATACAGTACTGTATAGCATATATATTAATAAACTCTAGGTCTCTGGAATCTAGGACGGGTTTATAAAACCAGTTATTATATACTTATACGTTATGTAATACGGTCATTTTCTGGCTATTAAACACAAAAAGCCAGACCTTCCGGTACTTTGTCCGGCTTGATCTGGCTGATTAATCAATATTTTTTTCACGCTCTGGCTTGCAGCTCCCGTCCTGAGTTCCGTCGCCTGTCGTTATTTTTTATTTTATCCACATCGGTTTTAAAAATCAAGTCCCAAAATAAAAAAATTTTGCTTGACAACTTCGGCGGTTTTGTGATATATGTGTTATAACAGCTTCGGCGGTGGGGCTGTTTACCGGCTGAGTGCCGCGCCGTCGTTACGCCGCCAGAATAAGACAGCAAAAGCCCCCAGGACTATTTCCCAGGGGCTTATTTTGCGTCTTTCCAAAATGGAAATATTAAAATTTGCACTTATTCAGTACCATTTTAAATTTACATTCAATTACATCAGTAATTGTTGCTTAAATAATACTATAGATCAGATAAAAAAACAAGGATTGTTTAAATTATCACAATCTGTAATTACTTTCGTTCCTCTATCTAAATATTTCACTCGAACATCATTAAATCTTCGCTTTCCCTTGCTGATCGTGCAATCTTTGTGAACTGCGTAAACAGTTCCGGGTGTTTCTGCCGTAGCCGGTGCATAAATGCA
>ERZ773229.974-NODE-974-length-21544-cov-4.481316_pt1 | contig 21544 bp, 33 predicted proteins | sample MGYA00580992_ERZ773229 | MGnify/ENA primary metagenome ERZ773229 (study PRJEB29015, sample SAMEA2737795) | human gut metagenome | biome: human gut; feature: human-associated habitat; material: faeces | place: China | collected 2012 ... | reverse complement strand
TATTGCTATGCTTTTTGTATGTATCAATAAGTTCTGAAACATGGTTAGGATATAGTCCCGGCTCTCCGCCTGTAATTGTGAGCCTTGCGTTGGGATGTTCCGACAATATCTTTTTTAACGACTCAATCTGTGCCTTAAAATTATTATCTCCTTGCATAGGGTTCTTCCTCTCTAAGCAGAACGGACAGTTATAAGGACATCCCTGCGTTAATATCAACTGTACATTTATTCGATAATATAAAGGTCTGCCAAGAGACGTTTTATCCGTTCTATTCGCAAGTCTGTACTGTAAATCATTTTGCATTTCAGCTCTTATATCATCGTAAGAATTAAAATGCGGTATTTTGTGTAACTTACTGCTCATCACTTTCACCCACTTTCAATAAATCCATAAATTTCTCATACTGTTTCTGCGATACCTTGTTATGCTTCTTATCGTCTCTAATTTCGATTTTAAGGTGCTTTTCAGCAATAGAGGATAATTCCCTTGCTAACACCTTTTTACCTTGCTGTATGCCCTGCATATAGCCTTTAGGTGCTTTTCTCTCACCTACTGAACCACTAGCACGATTTTCTCCTTGACCGCCTAAACTGACATTTCTAAGCTGATAGCCTTTATCGGCATATAGCTTGATGTAATACTTCTCCTTTTCGTCAAGCTGACTTTCAGGGAAATTTAGAAATTCAACTCGCCAGCCATAAGGATTTTTCTCTTTGTCGTACAGCTTGTGTGCCTTTAATGACTTGTCTATATGTTGTTCATATCCAGACATATGGCTTGCCAATCTGGTAATTATTCCAACACTTTGTCCGATATACGCATACTTAAATCCGTTTTCATCTTCTCGGAGTAGGAAGTAAATCCCACTCCTGTCATTCAGCTTTGGATTCAGCTTCAATAGTCGCTTTTTATTCTCCTGTTCTATTGCCTTGGCTCTTGCTATGTTCTGATAATTCAATGTTTCCACCTCTCTTTACAATATCAATTGCCGTCTGCATAGCAACCTCATTTATAGCGTTTTGAATTTCGAGTTTAATTCTCTTTTCGATATATGCTTCCGAATCTCGCAATATTAGTATCATCTGACCAATACCCGAATGTATCATTATCGCCATAAGCTTTGACGCTTACTGTGGCTCCGTCCATACCATTAGCAATAAAATCATCAGTGTAATTAGTACTATAAAATGCTGTATAGGTTGTATCATATTCTTTCCATGTTCCATCGGCTTTTGTGACACGCACCTTATAGGATGTTGCATTTTCGACTTCTGACCACTTTACCGCTACATGACTGTAATTAAAATATCTTGATGTACTCTTGTAATACGATGCATACTCCACCACAGGAGTATCGAGGATGCATTTCTCAAGCCAATTTTTTACATAGTTGTCGATTGCATCTTTTAAAGCACCATCGGGCTCGAAATTGATGTCTGGAATCTTCACAGATGGTGGATTTAACGGTGGTGTACATGCCGACACCGGCACCGCATTAAAAACCCCTATTGCAATCACACAAGTCATCGCCATTATTGTTCTTTTCATTTTTCTACACATTGTTTTATCCTCCTTTAGTTTATCCACGTCAATCAATTTCATTCTTATCACGCTCCAATAATATACATTCAGTTTCAAAGAGTTTTTCAGATATAACTGTTGAATCAACTCTGCTCTCAAATTCTTTGATAAAATCTCTGTATGCTTCCTCTCTCACTTTTCGGTCATGCTTGGTGCAATCAAGCTCATCGAATGAGATATTGATTTTTCTGATAATACTGTAACTTGATTTATCAGAATTGATATTCATGTATCTTTCAGTGCATATTGGCATAATGCCATTTTTCTGTAGCAGTTCTGTAATCTGAAATACAAACGCTCTTACAACTGCAATATCTTTTTGCTCCGACATATCCTTTGCAATATTTGCAAATATTTTATTTGTATAATCCATTATTTTTCCTTTCTAGGACAGCCATTATTGACTGCCCTATGAGTTATTTCTTTTTCCAACGTAAATGAGTGTCTATCAAATTTGCATAAGTCCAAATATAGCCACCGGCTGATTTATCGAGTCCTCTACAGCAAGAGGAAATACTTTGATATGTTATTCCCAAGCTCATACTGGCCTCTTTTATACTTTCCCATATTTTTAGAGCGTTACCGGATAAATCAAATTGGATAACTCTATGTTCTTTTGCTTTACTGCCTTTGCCATATGTAGAATTATATTTTGCAGAACACCATTCTAAATTATCAGCACGATTGTTCCTCTTATTCTCATCAATATGATTAACCTGTGGCAAATTATTGGGGTTTGGAATAAATGCTTCTGCCACAAGTCTGTGGACTAAGTAATTCTTATTAACTCCATATCTAAGTTGGATATGATTATACGAGCCACTTTTTGAAGGCTTAAGGCGCTTTCCGGTAAGTTTATTCACAATGTTTCCGTAACTGCTTACCTTGTAAAATTTTTCAGCGCCAACAACGTCTCTCCATTCTTCTTTCACTTTCCACCTCAATCTTACGCAAATGGTAATTCTTCACTATTAATAGAGTCATCAATGTTCATAAAGGAATCATCGGGTTTTGGCTGTGGCTCCGCACTGCTGCCACTTGAATTTTTGCTGTCACAAAATTCCAACTTAGATATATTGCAATCGTTAGTGTAGACTGTGTTTCCGTCTCTATTCTTGTAACTGCCTGTAGTCCACTCGCCGATAACTGCTATCTTTGAGCCTTTAAATACGTGCTTTTCTACTGTTTCAGCAATCTTACCAAAAGCCACGCAGTTAATAAAATTTGCCTTATCGTCTTTTTTCTTAAAGTTCTTGTCAACGGCAAGTGTAAATCTTGCTATTGCCATTGCATTTTCGCCCTGTGTGTATCTAATGTCTGGATCCCTAGTCAATCGTCCTAAAAGTGTTACAATGTTCATTATTTTTTCTCCTGTCTGTTTAATTTTTTAAAACGGGCACTCATTAGGATTAGCAAGTAGCCATTCCTTGCCCGGCTCCGCAACATCCACATTTGCCCCATAAGCGACTTTTTTCATCTTCTCGATGAAACTATCTCTATCAGAATTTTCACTTGATAAATGGCACATTATGACGTTCTGCAAGCTATCTGAATAATTCGCCTTAACAAAATCACAAGCCGTGTCAATGCTTAAATGACCTCTGAAAACGTGATTAGCTTTGCCTGTGTTATCCCTGTCAATTAAATCCTTGTCATAATTCACACCTAAGAGAATGTGGTTTATGTCTTTAAATCTCCATTTGACAACCTCACAATCGGTTATGTAAAGCATTCTCCCCATTTCCTTGTGAGTAATCAGAAAGCCATATATCGGGCAAGGCTCCCCATTTGCATCTGTGTGTGTCCAATTTCCGTCTATTGTTGTTAGGTCAAATGCCTTAACTTTAAAACCGCTAAATGGTATCGTGTGATAACGATGTATGCCCTCGTGTTGTGCGTATTGTATATATGGTGCATAAATCGGTATTCCCATTGATTTAAAATCGTTTAATGACTTGCTATGGTCTAGAGGTGGGCATGACTTATTATCATGCCCCTTATCCCCCTTATCTTCCAATTCAAGCCTTTCTTAATCTCCTTAATCGGTATTCCACAATCAAGGATAAGTGTTTCTCCACTGTTGGAGGTTAGCAGATAGCAATTTCCGGCTGACGATGAGCCTAAACATTTAAGTTTCATATGCAACCTCTCTTTTGCTTACAAAGAATACTAACTACATCGTTTATCTCTTTTTCGTGCACATAAGGCGCTTGAAAACGTATGTTAGATTGCCCGTTGTTAGTCCTAAATATTCCGTCACCATTGCCTTTAAGCTTCTCCGCGCCATATTTGTTTAATGCAACTCTGCTATCCCATCTGCTCGCCATCGAAAACACTGCTCTGCATTGGAAATTACTTTTAATCTTTCCACTCATAAAATCACTATCAGGTCTCTGCGTTGATATAACGACATGTATTCCACAAGCTCTTGCCTTATATAAAAGCCTTTGTATCGACTTTATAACATTGTCTTTTGAACTAATGGCAAGGTCGGATAACTCTTCAATGATTAACACAATTCTTGGCAATTTAACTTGTGCTTTTTGATTGAATGACTCAAAGTCTCTGACTGAAAACTCTGAAAACATTTTGTATCTACTATCCATCTCGTCACAAAGCGAATTTATTTTTTCACTCGCTCTTTCGGGTGTTGAGATTATTTCTCGCACACACGGCACACCTCTATAAAATTCAAATTCAACTTTCTTCGGGTCAATCAACACAAGATTAAGCCGTTCCTCGGAATACTGCATTATCAGTGACAATATAACTTCATGTAAAAAAATACTCTTACCACTGCCTGTCTGTCCGGCAACTAATAAATGTGGCATTTGTGTTAAATCGTATAAAATACATTTTCCGTCAAGCCCTTCTCCAATGGATATTAAGAGTCCGTTGTTATTTCCGCTTTCCTGTAATGCCGAATAACATTCTTTCATTCCGTAAGTTCCGCGATATTTATTCGGGACTTCTAAGCACACATACTTGCCATTCTGAAACATTCTGCAATCGTTTGTGTCAAAATGAGCATTAAACTGTCTCTCTAGCCTCAAAAAATAAGGAATACTTTTCGGTGGAACTAAAATGTCGTATCTCGTGACCGTAGTGCCTAACATGACATTTTCGACTTTTCCGTTAAAATAAGTATCTTCTATAAATTTCTGTAGCTCTCTCTTTGATACAACGTTTCTATCATCTTTTATAGAGGGAGTTAATACGCTTGCAAAGTCACTTATCATCTCACTCGTAAACCTCCTTAAATCTCTTGCGCATTTCTTTGTAAACGTCAGGCAATTCGTTTCTAAAAAATTTCAAAAATGCAATATCTTCATCTGTGGTATCTCTTATGCAATCAGTAACCTCACGATTGAAGTCTTTTGCCATTTCCTCAATCTTTTCTGAAAGTATATCCGCACGTTTTTTTATGGCATATTCTAAATACTGTTCAGGATAAAGCGTTTGCATAATTTCTTCATCCATACTCACACCTCGATTTCATCATCCTGTGGGAACTGAAAGATAGTATTGTTAATGTATTCTACTTTTGACGGCTGATTTTCAGCTCGTACCATAATGCCACATTTCTTTAATCTTTCAAATCCCTTTACCACATCTTCTGAAATATCAACATTCTGCATTACAATCGGCATACCGATATATGCTTCTCTCAGCATTTCCATAGCCTTATACGCTTTCTCTTTGGAAGAGTACTCACCTAACACATATTTCTCTCCATTGTATAGTGCTACAACGCTCTCCATTGCGTGGCACACAACCATCTGCTCATAAGGCAAATCAACATTGCCATGCTGTGAAATTACTCTCATATCAGCCCTCCTCACTCTGCATGAACGGCGGTAGCTCCTCTGACTGCTTGTCGGTTGCATCGGTCGGCTCTACATCAATTATGTTGCCCTCGTCAAAATCTACTGCGTTTGCGTTTTCTTTAATTTCATCAGCAACAACCTTTTCTGTGTCAAGTTTTACATCTGATACATTTTGAAATTCCTCTTGTGCATATAAACCTTGAAATCTATCTGGAAACGCTTCTCTTAAGGCCTGTACAACAGCTACTTTTCTAATCATTGTGGCTGGCTTTTTCGCCCATTGGCTGTTAAGCGAACCATCTTTTTTTCTTCCTGCGTACTCATCAAAGCCTACTGACTGATACTCGTCCTCTTTTCCGTCAATAAAAATTTTCGCCCAGCCACCTACGATAGTTTCGTTAGGTAAAACCATTGTTCCCTCTCGTTCCTCAACGGCTCCGTCCTTTTTAATTACAATAATTCCTGCTTTCTTTCCCTTATATCGTGGGTCCGCATTGGCTCTCTTTGTAAAAACGTCTTTTCCAGTAACTATTGTGGCTGGGTCGTTGCTTCCATACTTAATAAGGTATGCTTCTCTCAAAAACGGATTTAAGTGCTGCATAATGACATAAACATCATTACTTCTCCGTCAGATACATTGCCGCCGCCACTTACAAGGTATCTTTTTATCATTGTTGGAGAAATTTTTACCATTTCCCCATTTGATTCATACTCAACTATCTGTGTATTCTCTGCCATAATTAATCCTCCTAAATCTCATTAAAAACCTGAACTGCAAACAGCTTATTAGGCGTCTGTTTGAATAAAACTCCGTCAGATATGACTGTATACATATATCCGTCATACTTAAGCTCTACAGTGTGCTTTTTACCACCCATGTAATAGTTTCTCTTCTTAATAATCATGTTGAACCTCCTATAATCCAAGTAACTTTTTGAGCATTTCTCTTGCTCTCTCGGCTTCATCTTTCACCTGTTCCTCGCTTTTATCAGCAAGTCTAATTACCATTTCGTACTCTTCCTCCGAAAGTTCCTCTTTAAGCGCACATAAAACAGTAACTGCCTCTGCCATAACATTGCTTCTTGTACCTCTAAATGTAACTTTTCCGTCTTCTGCTTTAATCATTTCTATACCTCCATATTTTCAATCACAAGCTCTTTGTCCTGTGTATGCTTTAACAAGATTAGCTGGTTATCAATCTGTGGTATTCTCCAATCGTCAACGCTCTCTGTATCATCAATGATAATCGGGAAATTAACGCTTGCCACTTTCTGAAAAGCTCGGCATATGTCAACTTCCGTTAACATCCTCGCACCATGATTTAGGTTCCTTGCATACGCTTCACCATTGTAAACAAAGTCGCAGCACTCCTCAGTATCACCATTTAAGAGCGGTCTGAAAAGCTTTGCCGTGGCAAAATCCAAGTACTTATTTACATCAGCCTGTAAGAGTTCGTTCTTCTTTCGAGTAAACTCTTTCAACAAGTCAAGTTTTCTCTCCCAATCAGCAATCTCCTGGTTGAGGTCTTTTCTCTTATCCTCAAGGTCGGCTATGCTATCGTCTATACGCTTGTTATTTGCCACACCAAGCTCAATCTTTGTATCAACTGATGAAACTTGCCTTAACAGTTCGTTTCGCTCGTTTTTGAGCTTTCTGATAAGCTCTGATGTATCGTTTTCATCAGCAAGAGCTTTCTCTTTTTCCTCGATTTTAGTTTTAAGTGCCTGATGCTCGCTGTTACCTGTCATGTCAATATCAGTAGGTACCATTCCAAGCTCCATTTCAACAGCATCGCGTCTTATCGTCAGCTCCTTAAGTTCTGCTCCAAGGTCTGCTATCTTTTTTTTCTTATCCTCAATAGCCTGTTTAAGCCCCTTGCTATAGGTTGACAGTGCATTGCCCCTACCTTCAAGCTCTTTAAGGTTCTTTGCTTTTCGCTCCTCAAATTCAGCTCTCATGCTCTCTATCTTATCTTCCGGCAACTTCTGACCGCACATCGGACAATTAACACTGCTTTCATCAAAGGTAAGCTCCTTTGCTTTCTTCCAATCAGCACGTACCTTTTCTAAGTCTTTTGCGCAATCTTCAATCTCTCTTTCAGAGGTCTTAATGCTAGCTTTTCCGGTCCTTATCATTGACTCTGTTTTGTGAATTGAAGCATCGAAGCCATCGAACTGTAACTGTAGCTCCATGCGCTTCTTCTGATTTTCAGCATTGGCTTTTCTCTCCATGTCTGAAAGCTCAAATTTAAGGCTCATAATGTCCTCTGTGGCTTTCTGCTTGCTCTCTAAAATCTTATTGTAGTCGGACAACTTATCTTCAATTTCCTTAAGCTGTGGCTCATAGGTTTTCTTCTGTAGTTCAAGCTCTGCAAGGTCTGTATACTCATTGGTGGAGTGGATTGTATCAATCCTTGTTGAGATTTCGTCTCTTTCCTTGACAAGTCCTTTTGAGCCGTTTCTACCGCCTGTGCCGTTCAGCTTGCCACGACATACTTTTTTGAGCTGGTCTACGTCCCCATCATCAAACATTGGTTTAAGTTCAGCAAACTGTGGAAACATATCGCAGATTTCTTCATCAGTACGTGTGCCAAAATAGCTTGCAAGTGCTAATCTCTGCTCTGCCTGTGACTTGTTGAGCAGCGTCATGGCATTTAAGCAGAATGGTAATACTCCAAGTTCTGCCATGTTGTTGTTGATGTACTGATTGTAGTCAGCCATTTTGTAAGGTACATCATTAATTGAGTAATCAGTAACACTTCCTGTAATCTCGCCTTTTTTGTTGCGTTTCTGCCTTGTAACCTTTTTCAGAGTCTTTGCTTTTCCGTCAATCTCAAAGGTAACAGCTCTTACAATATCAACATCATCAATCTCAACTCCATTTTCATCATGTGGTCTTATGCCTGTAATCTCTCTGTCGTTCTCATCGTGACAATTCAGCACATCAAGAATAATTCTCTTAACTGTTGATTTGCCGACTTCATTCTGACCGGACAACACAGTTTTCATCGAAAAATCTGTGTCTAATGTGTTTTTGCCGTAGAATTTACAAAAATTCTGCGCAAAAATGTGTGTAATCTTCATTGCATTTCCTCTCTTTCTATTTGTTTATGGTTTTTAAAATCAAATTTCCGTGTAGGCTTGATTTTTTAACTACTCTTAAGTATGAGTCCGACTCCGATACAAAAAGCCACTCGCTCGCCACGTAATGGGCCTTGTTGAGCAATAGCTTCTGCTCTCTTGTTAATGGCTTCAATCTGTATCTCGTATCGCCTAACCTAATTCGTCTTACATTGTCGCTCATTTAGCTTCTCCATTTCTTTGTCCAACAGTGCTTGAAAGTCAAATGATTTGTCTTTGTGCCGTTTAGCTCGATATAATTCTTGTAGGTAATCGTTAGCACTCTGACGTTTCAATTGGCTACCAATCGCAGTAGATGTCAAGATTTCCATTTCCGCTCCCTTCGTCATATACAATTCCTTGGGCGCCTATTGGAGTATCAACTACAGTTCCGTGTGGTAAATCATCACTTGCAATTACAACGTATTCGTTTTCATCAACTACCAATCCGTGCTCGTTTAAATGTCTGCCCGGAATATTTAAACCGCCTCCAGGTAACACTCTCTGTGAGTACCACGTATAAGTGTAATCGCCATATCGGACTCGCCCTAGTTTCCTAAATCGGCTACAACTGTATTTCTTACGGCAAGTTGGAACTGTTGGCTCTTCATATGTCTGCTCAACTACAACCGGCTCATTCTCAACTACTGTCGGTTCAACCTTTTCAAGCATTACGCTATTTAAATAGGAAGAAACACCCGCTGTCAGCTCAACTTTGCTATCTGCTTTCGCTACTATTGGCTTTAAGGTCATAGTTCCAATTATTGAAATTGATAACATCAATATCAGGTTTCTTTTTCTCATGCGGTTCGCCCTCCTCTATGAGACATATTGCAATCAGTATCAGCCAAAATACTGTTACGATTGCTCCAACGATGATACTCGCTGTCTTAATTCCGTATGCTACCGATAATCCAAGGAAAAATGCAAATGCTAATGCTCCGAAAATCGAATAGCCACAGCCGGTGTAAAATTTCTCTTTTAAAGTTCTTTTTCTCATACAATCACCTCGCTATGCAAAACTCTGTTGAGCGTTTGCGTCCTGAATAAGCTCGTCAAGATACTTAGGCACGACATAGCAATCAATGAACTCATGCACATCGTCTATATACTTTCTCTTGATACTCTTATAAGTAGATACACAACCATACTCACGCTTTAACTGTGTCCATATATCAGAGAATGTCTTATGCCTGATACTGTTGTCCCTGTATGCTTCGCTCTGCTTGCCACCAAGAATATTTACAACTCTGCGCTTAACGTGCTGTTGTATCTCGTCAATATCGCAACTGTAAAGTGGTACATTCTCCTTAAGCTCGCTCACATCATCTTTGATGTCGTTTACTTTCTGCTCTAATTCTGTATAGCCTTGTGCCAAAAGCTGTATCTGACCGCCTGTTGTCTTTGGCATACCATAACCGCCTGTTTTTCTGATTGACGGAAGCACCTCTGATGTAACCCATTTACGAAACTTCCTCGCATTTTCTTTTCTGCTGTCAAGAATTACATCGTACAAACCATCTTCATTGACAAATATGGTATTCTGTATTCTTCCAAGTGAATCTGGGATGGGGTAATTTGAAATTACCTCGTCAGTAAGCCTCTGCTTTACTCCCTTTGCTGTAAGCTCTAATATTCTGCATAAATCTCCAAGGCAGAATAAAACTTCATCATCTTTAGTGATAGTTCTGATTTCCCCGAACTCTTCATTATTGAAAATTTGTAAATCGTTCATGTTTTCTCCTTTCTGTGGTATAATCCTCTTATTCTAAATAAGAAAAGAGGTGAAAAATATGTTTCTAAAATTTCAAATAACTTGTGCTTGTCATAATAGATATACTGTTAATGAAGATATATCTACTGACAAGATTATTTGTCCTAACTGCGGTAAAGAATATCCTAGCTCTGCCAAACTTCTTGATATTCTTAATACTGCTAAAGAAATCCCTAAGGGTGACTTAATGTCAGAGGAATTTCCAATAAGGGTTATTTCGGAGAATGAAGATATGAATACGACTCTACATTAATCTTCATATACTCTAAGAAACCCTTGATTTGTGAAACGGACAGATTATGTTCAGCAAGTATTTTTTTTACTTCCCTTGCCATTTCGGCACATTCCTGTCCGTTTCCTCTCATAAACGTCATGAAGTTTGCGCCATCTATGTCGTTTCCAAGTTTTTGATTTAACATAGGTATTAATTCCATTCGTTGCTCCTTTCTCTCTACTCAATAAAATAAGAAACTTCTACGCCAAAATAATTAGCAATCTTAATTAGCTTGTCTGTTTTTGGCATTGATTTTCCCGACTTCCAATCTGAAAAAGTACTTCGTGCCATTCCAAGCTCTTCTGACAGTTTGTAAAACGAAACGTCTCTAGCTTTTATGAGCGTATCGAGTTTTTTAAAGCTCGCCTGTCGTTTTTTCTTATTCAATTTCCCATCTCCTTTCTTGACAATAGTTAGGAAATCCGTTACTATAAAAAGTGCCATATTAGGCAAAATGCGCTAGGAGGGAAAAGCCTTGAAAGCAATTTTGATTTTGCCTGTTCCATATTTGCGAGGTCGCATTTAAAATGTAGCAATCGGTGTAGCACATTTTGGGTAGTAAAGCTCGATAAAAAATCATGGTTGGCATGTCCGATAATATGCCGTGCTACGCTAGATACTCCTCTCAATCCGTCAGCTAATGGCGATTAAACTGCTGAACTTAAACTGCATAAGTGACGGAACATTTAAAGAAGCATTGTGTAGTACCAATGCGTTGAAAGACTTCAAAATGTATATGGTATAAAAAATATTGGAGGTCACTATGCAATACAAACCAAATTACCCAAATATGGATAAATTATTTCCGCAACGCAAAATTCCTAAAATTGAATCACCTACATATGAAAAAGGCAAATCCCCAATTGAGCTCTTAGAAAGCCAGTCTGCTTACCTTGAAAAGACAAGCAAGGAACTTCACGATATGGCTCAATCTGCTAAATCTCAAGCTGATTCTGCTAAAGAAATTGCAGAAAGTTCCAAAACGCAAGCTGAACTAGCTATTAAAGAATCTCAAAAAGCTAGTAAAGCATCTGTCACTTCTGCGGTACGAGCAAACATATCTACGATAGTTTCAGTATTATCTTTAATTCTTTCTGTTTTTATTAATGCAGATAAGATAATAAAGACTGTGCAAAGCTTTTTATCTTATCTATCCCAGTTAGGACATTGATTAATATTGAAAGAATTCCACAGACAATCGCTATGTTTGACATGGTGTTTGCCTTTTTGCAATTTCCCATTATCTCTTCACAAGTTTTATGAATGTCGTTTGTATCCACCTCTTCATCTCCTTTCTTTCTAATCCACGAAACTTTCAACCGGCTCATCAAGATAGCTTGCAATTTTAATCATTGTGTCTAATTTTGGCTTGCTTTTATCTCTCTTCCAGTCTGAAAGCAACATAGGTGAAAAGTTCAAGTCTGTTGCTACTCGGTATGATGTGATACCCTTTTTCTTCAAAATTTGCTCAAATCTCGAATATGATTGAGCATATTTCTTAGAATTATTCATTTTTTACGCTCCCTTCCTTAAAAATATATTGATTTTATTAAGGAAATCCGTTATAATGAAACTTACCAAGATAACAAAATAACAAAATTAAAACCTAGGTTTTAAGGATTCCCTTAATCTAGGTCTAGTATATTATGGTTTTCTTTAATTGTCAAGCATTATTTTAAAGTTTTCCATAATAATTTATGAGGGATTTTTTATGTACGAATACTATCAGAAATTACTAGACGAAAAAGGCTTGAAAAATGCCGATGTTTCAAGGGCTACAGGCATTTCAAACATGACTCTATCTGATTGGAAAAGAGGAAAAAGCGAGCCAAAAACTAAAAATATGCAGAAAATTGCCGATTTTTTAGGAACTACCTTATCATATCTAGTTACAGGTGAAGAAAGTAACCCTATATTTGAACAATCAAATACAGATTATGACCTTTCAAATATAGACAGTGAGCTCAAAGATTATGTATTTAAGTTATCTAAATTGTCGGATAAAGAGCAAGAAAGTATTATGAATTTAATAGATGTAATGTATGAAAAATACTCAAAATAAATTAAATTAATAAGAAAGGTGGTATTTTAATGAGTAAAACTGTTAAATGTCCTAAATGGGGTTGTGATGGTGTTGGCATACCTGTTGATACCAAGAAAAAATTCTCATTCGGTAAAGCACTTGTTGGCAACACAGTAGGTGGTTTCTTCGGGCCTGTCGGTGCCGTTGTCGGTGCTGCTACCGGAATTAAAGGCAAAAATGGCAAAACAAAGTTTGTGTGTTCAAAGTGTGGTAACGTTTGGGAAAAGAAAATATAACCACAAGGCAGAGTTTTTACTCTGCCTCTATTTTTCTTTTAATAAATACATACAAGTACAATAACAGGTCTTTATCTTCCAAGCCCTCAATCATTTTAATTATTTCTTCCTTATATTCCATACAATGCCACCTCCGATACATCAATTATAGAACATTTGTTCTTAAACGTCAATAAGGACGGCAGAAAAATCCACCGCCCTACCGAAACTTGAAGAGTTCTCTTATTTGAGAACATCGTTACTGTAGCACTTTAAAGTGTATTATTGTGTCGAATATTGACAATATGGATTGCAAAGAATAGAATGGTAAAAAATAACTACAAAAGGAGATGTTAATATGGCAAAAACAAATAAATGCAATTCCTACGTCATCAATGGTCAAAAAATCAATGTTAATGATATAATCGAGTATTATAATGGCAACTTAGGCATGGCTTGTAATGAAATATCGCAAAAGACTTTGGTTTCATTTGAAACAGCCAAATATTATGTAGAGCTGTGCCAAAAAGATGAGCCATTCGTTAAGCAAAATTCAACGGCAAGCTTCACAAGTGGCATTCTCATAGCCGTTCCGCTTATAATGTTTATTGCAACAAAAATAGGATTCTTTCCGGTGGACAATGACCTTTTTATTGCTATGTTTGGCTTAATTTTTGTGTGTTGCTCTATTGCTTCAATTATCCTCGGAATAATTGATTTAGCATCTAAGAATGAAATTCCACACAATCATGGAGGGTCTATCTTTGGCATTGTTGCTTCTGCGCTGATGTGGCTTGATTTTATTTTTCATTGAACTATGGAGAGGTTTCCCTCTCCTTTTTAATTGTAATAGCTTAGTTAACTATAGCCCTCTTTAGTTATTACTTTTTCTATCAACTTCTTTTGTGCCAACGCAACTATGTATTTTATTGCGTTCGTTTAATAAATATAATATCACGTAAACAATATACATAATTAAGTCATTTATTTTAGCTCAGTAACAGCTCCCGAACCTTTGTTATATAAATATTTCTTTCTAATTTCATCATACAAGCAAAGTGTTCCATCTGCCTTCTTTACAGGAATCATATCTGCTACAAGCTCACTTCCTGAATAGATTTTCGCATAATAGATTTTTCCCTTCAGACCAGCTCCGGCAGCTTCCCCATTTTTGCTCATACATCCAATATAGAACGGGCTCGTCAATGCAAAATTACCAGCATTATCCAGAGTTACAGAATTGTTTCCAAACGTCGTAGTTGCTCCATTCTGCTTGATAGTCCACACATCTTCCCAAAATGCTGCGTTTTTCGCTGCGCTGGACACTGATCCTCGAATAGCGTAGAAATTGTCTGTCACTGTGTAACCATACTTGTATTTATCATCCCTTGCACCGCAGATATATGTCGTTCCAGATTTGATATACAGCTTTGCTTCTGTGTTCGTGTTCTGATCCGGTAAAATCTCTGTATCAAAATAACAATTACCATCGACACTAAGCGATACCAGTTCTGTGTGACTTTCGCTCGGATCAACTGTATTCTCAGCAACATTAACTGTACACTGAGCCGTATGTCCACCATCATCCGTTGCTACTGTAACTACAGATGTACCGACAGCTTTTCCCGTGACCGTTCCGTTATTGACAGCCACGTTAGAGTTGTTTGCACTCCACTTGACCGAACGATTCGTTGCATCAGATGGCTTCACTGTCGCTGTCAGTGTTGCACTTTCTCCCTTCTTGATGTTTAATGTATTCTTATCAAGAGATACGCTCGTCACAGGAATAACCGTTGGTGCTACAGACGCCGTGGCATATCCTATTCCAAGACTCCTAAGTTTTTGGTCAATGACAGGGCTGTAGAATGTGCGATACCATGATTCTACCGGATGCACTCCGTCACCTACACCACTGTTAGCATTTTTCGTGTATTTGCTCTTATTCTTGGCTGTCATAGCAATTTGAGAGTATTTTCTCATATCAAGATAAGGCATATTCCATTTTTCACAGATCTCAATTGCTTTTGAATAGATACTGTCCACATGAGAATTGTCTTTCGCAAAGCTGTGCGGAATAATGTACAATTTTACGGCTAATGGATACCTATCCATGATATATTGCAATGCACTTTCCATTGCTCCACAAAACGTTCCAGTGTTGTACGAAGCATCGTATCCGGATTCGATTGAGCCGATTGGAATGCTATTATTAATGTCATTTACGCCGCCATCAAAAATAATCGCATCCGCAACACCCGTATACGCAACACCCGTATACGATGTAATCTGATTAACAATCGGTGTATGTTCTGGGTTGGATGTAGTGGCAAAGTTCGCACCAGATTCTGCTTTATTAATCCACGTAGCATCTGCATACTTTTCTTTTAACGGCTGAATAATTCCAGTTCCTTCTTTCCATCCCCATCCAGCTATGATGCTGTCTCCAAATGCAACGATTGTCTTTCCTTTGTACGGATTTGTTTCTACATTTGTTGAGCCGCTGCCACCACTAAAATCTTCAAGTGTTGCCATTCGCTTAACAACTCCTGGGGCAAAGCACATATACACCATTTGTTTTTGAGATTCATTGTCAATAGATACCGCCCACTCACCCGGGAGCATTTTTGAGGGGTCAAAGTCAGCGCTCTGCCCTCGTCTCATTTGAATTGCCATAAGCTACACCTCATTCTCGATTACACTTTTTGCATATGCGTCAAGCGTTAATATCGCTGATAATGCATTATCATCTACAACCACACGATTTACCCTCGCATTTGGATTAATAACTTTGCCCTCACTGTTAATTTCGTCATAAGTTATTGCCATTCTCTTTACAGCTCCATCCTGTGCTATTGCATAGCCTTTAATATTAATCATAATCAATTACCTCGCTTTCTGCTGAATATAGCAAATTGTCCATGTATTCCGTTGTTTCCGATATGATATTGTTTACCGTGTTATCTCGATTTTCTTTGTACTCCTCTACGTTAAAACGTTCAAGCCTTAGTGTGTCATATTCTTTTTGAATGGCTTTCACTTCCCATCCGAATTTCAAGTTAGGAGTTCCTTCAGCCTCGAAATAGGCTGAATTTCTATTTAAAATATAGCAATCTCCTTTGCCATACTTTTGTAAAAACACTTGATACTTGCACTCGGTGTCTATTGTTTCTGCAAAAATATCATCTAAATAAATTAGGCACTTGCCTGTTTCGTCCAAAGTTGCTTCTCCAATATCTCCAAACATTGGTGATGGCATTTCATAACAATACAGTAAACGCTTATTATAATCCTCCGTATCTGTCAATCTGTTCTTGGTGCCTGAGCAAAGAAACATTCCTGGGCTGAGCGTTGCCATTTTCTTATAGTTTGTGTCGCCACCTGAGTCATATAAGTCTATAAATCCCTCGTCTTGGTTTCCAGCAAAAAATGTTGTTTTTCCGTTCGGATGATAACCATATATATTTGATCCGGTTATGGTAAAAAGCTGTTCTGATTTTGGAACACTTACCTTCAATGTGCCTGTATCGTTTGCTGATTGCAACTGTATCTTAATACCCGTTAATATTCCTGTTTTTATAGCATTTGCGCTTATTTCTAGTGCGCTCACATATTTACTTGTAACAGTATCTTTCGTAATTTGAGTGACTTTAGCAGTAGTGTCAGCCACATTATCCCAAGCAATTTTCACACTGTCATCAAGTGTCAAGCCTTTATTGTCAAGGATGACCAGTGTTTTACCTTTTGCATCCTTAACATACTGCACACCACTTACATTGTTTTCCCCGCCTAAAGTAAGTGTTCCACCATGCGCCCAGTCAAAATTAATGCCAATAGCTGACATAATATTGAAAACAGCGTTTCCGTCTTTATCAACTCCGGCATTCCACGTTTTACCATAGTCACTTGATACAGCCATGCCATTAGCTGTCATTTTCCACTGTATGTTGCTCGAATTAAGGTCAGCTTTATTGTGCATAATGTAAATAATTGAGCCATCCTCTTGCACCTGTTCAGTCTTAAAAAGTCCGAGCGATTGAGACATTAACTGCGTCAGCAATTGCATTTGCTTATCATATACACTTAGTTTTGCCTGTGCAACTTTCCTAGCCTGTACGACAGCCTTTGTCTCATTACTGAATTTATCAGCACTATTCCTTGAAGCATTTTCAGCGTCACATGAAATTTTTGTACCGCTTCCAACTGTAAATGTTCGGTTAGAAATAAAACAGCTATAGGTATTCTGCTTGCGGTCTGTCACGAGTGCTACATCTCCACTCTCAATCAGTGGATTTGACAAGAGTGTAGCATCAAGAGGCCTGAACCTCATGCCACCGTTTTTTTTGAAGATATAGTTTGCAACTGTCTGTGCCTTGTCTGCCGAAATAAACGGATTATCAGAGATTGAGACTACATATCCCTCTTTTCCGGCAAGCGCGTTAACATCTTTTGTCTTATCCTCTTTCGAGGTTACAATAACTTTAACACCTGTAATAACAACATCATCGGTCGCAACATTCAAGTCTTTTTGTGTATAAATGTTGTGGTAATTTCTCGCTTCTGTAAATGTTCCACCATCGGCACTATCTCCGTCAGAATACTTAAATGTTCCACCATCAACATTATCTCCGTCAGAGTATGGTGTAGTTTTTGTGTTAAAAGTTCCACCATCGTAGCTCTGACTGTCAAACTGACTCATATCGTACCAACTGATAAGCAATTCACCATCGTGACCGCACTTACCCCATAATCCGCTTAACTGCAGGATATAAGCTATCACCTGTCCATATGTGAGTTTTTGATTATCACTTGGTATCTCGTTAATCACGTAATCAGAGTTATCAAATCTCGCCATAGTAAAAGGTACATCACACTTAATACAAGCGTCTCTGACTACCTCATACGCTGTCGTGGGGTAGCTTAAATTGCTATCATACTCACGATTGAAATTATTAATATTGTCAAGGCAAGTAAGCGTTATGAGCGAGCCGTCATAGCTTGTCTCGCTGACTCTATACTCACCAATTTTTAATTTTTCGGTTGTGCCGTCGGAAAAACTTTTTGAAACATATGCTGTTACGCTTGCCTTGTCAAAATCGTACTTGCTGTAATCTTCATAAATGTTATTCAGCTTAATTTTCAGTTTTCCGGCAATCAAAGCCCCGATTGTGAAAGTACCATTGCTTGATGTTGAGTCATTGACCTCGAAGCCATTCGCCCACAGCTCACTATCACTAATAGGGATTTTTTCACCGCTTGCCGTAACTATGTCAGCAAAGCAATTAACATTTATATCATTATCGAGCATTACTGCCCTTTGCCATTTAGCCGATACGTTAAGCATTAAATCACCGCCTTATACTTCTATGAGGTCAAAGCTCAATGTCTCATACCTCTTATTGTTGATAGTCCATATCTTGATAGGTGCACTTCTATCACCTACATAGAATGTACGTGTTTCATTTGTACCGCTCATAGCGTCAGGATATGTTACCGATATATATTCCGGATTTACCATTTGCAATATTTGAGCTGTTCTAGCTGTGTCAGTACCGCTCCATGACAATTTAAGTTGTCGTTTCTGCGCTATTCTATTCTTGTGCATTTTAGCGTCCTGTGTTCGCCCACTATCGCTTGCAGACACATCAATCATGCCCCATTCAAAAGTTGATGGAGTAGGTAGCTCTCTTCTTCCTATCCATATCATCGCCATATGTACATCACCTCACGTAAAAAGACACCCACATAGTTGTGAGTGCCTTAATTTAAAATTCATTTGCCACAATATATCGTTGTCCGTGCTTTGCCTTGCCTACTTGTGTCATGCGATAGAGTGTTTCGCTGTCGCACTTAAACACGTTTTCAATAATAGGCGCAGGGTTTCCACCGGCATTATAGTTCATCATTACTTGTGCCATACCCTCCATGACAGCCTGTTTAATTCCCTCTGTGATTTGTTGGTTGTTTGCTACGGCTGTTTTACCATTTGAGAATTTACCGACTATCTCCCCTCGGTTCATGTAGAATGGGCCTTCTTCCGGGAAACCACCACTAGCAAAATGTGGTGCTCTGTCGAGTAGTGACTGATACCCCATGTGTTTTGTGCCTGTGGTAATATTGAATCTTTTATTGTTGTATTTAAATAAATCATCCAATGAGCGTACAATGCCATCTATCGAGCTTTTAACACCGCTAAATCCCCAACTACTTATTCCAACTCTGTAATTTTGATTTGCGTACCACTTAAACGTGCCTAGACTTCCGTTCGTGTTATCGACTTTTCCCTTAAGTCCATTAAAACTACCACCCGTCCAGCCGAGATAAGTGCTTGCGTTACTTGCCATTGTTGAGAACGAGTTCGATGCTCCTCTTCTCATATTTTCTGCAGCGTCTTGAAATAACCCCATGTTGGATTTAGTGTTACCCAATGAGCCGTTAACTCCACTTAATGAATTGTAGAGATTTGATGATAACGATGAGAAAGAATTGCTTGTGCTAAGCGATGTTCCGCTCGCTTTACTGCTCATGCTATCCATTTTGCCCTTAGTGCCATCAAGTGAAGTATTGATATTTCCTAAATACCCACTTACGCCAGCGCTTAAGGTTTTGTAACTATCATCAATTTTGCTTGCGCTCTTTCCTACTTCTTCTGCGGTATCGTCAACTCCTTTAACCACTTTCTTTTTAAATTTCGGTATTTCAACCCCGGGTATCTTGTTAAGTAATCCTATGATGTCATTAATAATCCCAACAAAACCGTTGTAAAGCTGTGGTCCCAATACGTTGTGTAAATCATCAACATTTAAAGACATATTCTTCTTAAATGTTTTCCAGCCTTTTTTGAAATAATTTCCCAAGTTTTTGAAAAAATCATCTACGCTTTTTTCAGCGTCTTTGATTTTCCACTTTATTTCCTTAATTCTCCAATCGAGAGGAGTGACAAGTTTAATCTTTTTTCCGTCAAAGCCTGTGGCTTCGTTGCTTATTCCCAATCCGGACTCCGGACTCTTGAACCACTCTTTGAGTTTATCAATCCAACCTTTCATGTGTGCCAACACGTAATTGATAGCTGACACGATAACCAGCACCTCAACTCCCCTTAGTGCAAGTTCTGTTTTCGACAATCCTTTAGCTGTTGCATACTTTTCCCACTCAGATGTAATAAGAGTTTTGGTTATCTCTTTGAGTCCGTGTTTCCATGCAAACGCGCCAATAAGAATAGTAAAAGTATCAATATCAAGCTCTCCGATAAATTCTGAAATGCCCTTAAATGCGTCTTTCCAATCAATATTGATTAGCGCGTGAATTAAAGTATCTCGTATGCCGTGAACAATGTTATTAACTGTTTTTCCAAGTTCTTGCCAACCTGTCAGCCCTGTAACATCACTTACTCTTGACATTTCATGTAATGCGCCATTTATAAATGAAGCAAAACTGTCTCCAAGGTTTCCCCAATCAAACGTTGGCGTAAATGAAAAAGCGAAAACTATGGCAGTTCTTATCGAGCCAGCTATTGTCTTTCCAAGTGCTGTAAATAATTTTGGACTTATTAAGCCGTTAAGGAAGTCTGCAAGCCCTTTTCCAAAGTTCGATGCGCTTTGATACACGTTATCCCAATTAATAGAATTAAGTGAGTCGGCTATTGTGTCACCGATGTACTTTCCAAGTGAGTATAAATCTTTGATTGATGATTTATATTTTTCAAGCAATCCATCGGTTTTTTTCAGTGAACTATCAACTCCGCTGCCGGCTCCACCGCCACCGGAACCGCCACTGCCTGAACCGCCACCACTACCACTATCGCTGTTATCGTCAAGCGCGTGTATCTCGTCTATGCTAAGCAGTGTCTTTTTCAGTTTTTGTGCTTTCTTATTAGAGCTATCAGCACTATCACCAATATCGCCTACTCCGCCAGCTATGTCCTCCATGCCGTCAACAGTAGCACCGCCACCATTTATCTCGATAGTCCATCCGAAGATTGCTCCGAGTGCGTCAGCTACAGTTTTTGTAAAGCTGATAACCTTAAGCATTACCTTGCTTAAGGCTTGAACAAATGGCTTTAAAGCATTGATTATTACGCTACCTATGATACTGCCCCACGCTTGAAACTCTTGCTTAAGGACTCTTATACTGTTGGCCCACGTATTAGCGGTCTTAGAGAAGTCCTGCTGTGCAGCTTGCGTATTTGCCATGACATAATTATATCTTAGCAATACCTTTTCAGCTTGCGTCATTGACTTGATATTTGCGTCAAGTCCGTTTTTCATAGCCCACTCTGAAAGTGTGGCCTGTGTTAAATCAAGTCCATATCTCCTTAATGGTGCGATTGTGCCTGTAAAAATGGATTGTAGGCTTTTTGCAACATCAGCTTGGTCTACATCATAGAATGAAGCCATATCGCCAGCCAACTTTGTGAGATTAAGTGACATATCAGCCATACTGTCTGTAGTCTTGTATAGCGTGTTATTTTGGCTCATAAGAGCTTTATTTGCCACTGCCGTACCATTTGCCACTTGCTGTGATGTAATACCTACAGAAGTGCCTAATGCTTGGAAACGGCTTGATATTTGCTTAACTGTCAGCTCCGACATTCCAAAGTCTTGAATTGATGTTTTTGTAAAATCATCAACCTTGCTTGCCATATCGCCAAACGTGGTGTCTACTACGTTTTGA
>ERZ773229.970-NODE-970-length-21561-cov-3.813122_pt1 | contig 21561 bp, 16 predicted proteins | sample MGYA00580992_ERZ773229 | MGnify/ENA primary metagenome ERZ773229 (study PRJEB29015, sample SAMEA2737795) | human gut metagenome | biome: human gut; feature: human-associated habitat; material: faeces | place: China | collected 2012 ... | reverse complement strand
ACCGCAGCTTCTTTGATATTGTTTTTGAAAAATTAGTCGATAAATGAAAGAGGTGAACGCCCCGTGAAATCAAAGCGACAGGAAGAGATCCTTGCGTTGATTCAGGAGCAGAACATTGAGACCCAGAACCAGTTGATCGAAGCGCTGCGCAAGCGCGGCGTGAAAAGCACACAGGCGACGCTCTCGCGCGATATCCGCGAGCTTCGTCTGGTAAAGGAGCTTTCCCCGGATGGCGGCTACCGCTATACCGTCCCCGCGCGGGAGGATTCCGGCGATCAGCTCGACCGGCTGCGCAAGATCTTCCGAGAATGTGTCGTGAGCTTTGATACGGCGCAGAACATCGTCGTCATCCACACACTGCCCGGCCTTGCCAATGCCGCGGCGTCTATGCTCGACAATCTGGATGTTCCGAATCTCGTCGGGACGCTCGCCGGGGACGATACCGCGTTCCTTGCCATGCGCGATGTTGATACGGCGCTGGACTTCTGTCGGGAAATCGAGGCTATGCTGTAATGCTCAAAACACTCCACATTGAAAATATCGCCGTGATCGAGCGCGCAGATGTGGAATTTTCTGCCGGACTGAGCGTACTGACCGGCGAAACGGGCGCAGGCAAATCGATCATCATCGACTCGCTCAACGCTGTACTCGGCAACCGTGTCAGCCGCGAGCTTGTCCGCTCCGGCGCGGAGCGCGCGTCCGTCACGGCGTCCTTTGAATCGGCGCAGGCGGAGCGCTGGTGCGCCGATAACGAGATCGACGCGGATGACGGCGAGATCATACTGCAGCGCCGCATTTCGACGGACGGCAAAAGCACCGGCCGTGTGAACGGCGTGCCGGTCACGGCGTCGCAGCTGCGCGAGCTGGGGGCGCTTCTGCTCGATATCCACGGGCAGAACGACGGCCGTCAGCTTCTCGACGAGCGGCGGCATCTCGACTATCTGGATGCCTTCGGCGAGTGCGGTGAGGCGCTCGCGGCCTATCGCGAGACGTATGATGCCTACCGCGCCCTCGTTCGCGAGAGCGAACGGCTCTCCATGGACGAAGCGGAAAAACAGCGTCTGGAAGAGAGCCTGCGCTACCGGATCGCCGAGCTCTCCAAGGCGGAGATCCGCCCCGGCGAGGAAGCGGAACTCACGGAGCGGCGTGATCTTCTCCGCAACAGCGAAAAGCTGACGGAGCACATTTCCGCTGCCCTTGCCGCGCTCTACGATTCAGACAGCAGCGCTGTTGCACAGTGCGGCGATGCGGAGTATAATGTTTCCCGTGCCGGCGCGTGGAGCGCCGATCTTGCGGAGACCGAAGAGATCATCCGCTCTGCGCGGCTTGCGCTGGAGGACGCTTCCGAGCGGCTGCGCGAAAAGCAGCAGCTTCTGGACTTTTCCCCGGAGGAATATGACCGGCTGGAGGAAAGGCTCGCCCAGCTGCGGCGTCTGGAAAAGAAATATTCCACAGACGAGGAAGGGCTCGCTGCGCTTCTTGCGGATTCCGAGCGCCGTCTCGACGAGCTGGAATACGCGGGCGACCGGCTCGCGCAGCTGGAAAAGGAAACGGCGAAGGCGTATGCGCTTGCCGAAAAGAAGGCACGCGCGCTCACCGATATCCGGCAAGCTGCGGCAAAGCGGCTCGAGGAGCGTGTCGTCGGCGAGCTTCGTGATCTCAGCATGCCGTCGGTCCGCTTTGAGGTGCGGCTTCTTTCCCGCGAAGGGAAAAACGCCCTGTCCGCCTCCGGCGCGGATGAGGTCAGCTTCGTCATGTCGGCGAACGCCGGTGAAGCGCTTGGCCCGATCAGCCGCATTGCTTCCGGCGGCGAGCTTTCGCGCATCATGCTCGCGCTCAAGAACGTCTTTGCCGAAAAGGACGGCGTAGACGCGCTGATCTTTGACGAGATCGACACCGGCGTATCCGGCGTTGCGGCGCAGCGGGTGGCAGAAAAGCTCGCTTCCCTCGGCCGGACGAAGCAGGTGCTCTGCGTGACGCATCTCCCGCAGATCGCGGCGATGGCGCAGCAGCAGTATCTGGTGGAAAAGGCCGAGCACGGCGGGCGCACATATACGAACATCCGCCTTCTCGACCGTGAGGGCCGCCGGTATGAACTGGCACGCTTGAGCGGCGGCGACATGATCACCGATATACAGCTTGCGGGAGCCGAGGAGCTTCTCGCACGGGATGAGCGGTTCCGCGCGTCCCTGTCATAAGGAATTTATCCGTATTACGCGGAAAAAGAATAAAAAGGAGACAGATTGATGCAGATTTACGAAGAGCTTGTCCGGCGCGGCCTTATCGCGCAGGTCACCGATGAGCAGGAGATCCACGACCTGATCAACAACGGAAAGGCTCGCTTTTATATCGGCTTTGACTGCACGGCGGACAGCCTGACGGCCGGTCACTTCATGGCGCTCACGCTCATGAAACGCCTGCAGATGGCCGGCAACCAGCCGGTCGCGCTCATCGGCGGGGGTACCACGATGATCGGCGATCCCTCGGGCCGCACCGATATGCGTAAGATGCTCACCAAGGCGGATATCGACCACAACGCCGAGTGCTTCCGCCACCAGATGGAACGCTTCATCGAATTCGGCGAGGACAAGGCCATCATGGTCAACAACGCCGACTGGCTGCTCGATCTCAATTATATTGAGCTTCTGCGCGAGGTTGGTACATGCTTCAGCGTGAACAACATGCTCCGTGCCGAGTGCTACAAGCAGCGCATGGAAAAGGGTCTGAGTTTCTTTGAGTTCAACTACATGATCATGCAGAGCTACGATTTCTACCATCTTTTCAAGGAATATGGCTGCAACATGCAGTTTGGCGGCGACGATCAGTGGAGCAACATGCTTGGCGGCACGGAGCTCATCCGCAAGAAGCTCGGCAAGGACGCTTACGCCATGACCATTACGCTCCTGACCGACTCGCAGGGAAAGAAGATGGGCAAAACGGCGGGCAACGCTGTCTGGCTTGATGCGAACAAGACCTCTCCGTTCGATTTCTACCAGTACTGGCGCAACGTGGACGACGCGGACGTTATGAAGTGCATCCGTATGCTCACGTTCCTCCCGCTCGAGCAGATCGACGAAATGGCGGCGTGGAAGGACGCGCAGCTCAACACCGCCAAGGAAACTCTGGCCTACGAGCTTACCAAAATGGTTCACGGTGAGGACGAGGCCGGCGCCGCGCAGGAAAAAGCGCGCGCCATTTTCGGCGGCGGCAGCACCGAGCATGTGCCGGAAGCCGTCATTTCCGAGAGTGACCTCGTAGACGGCAAGGCCGACATTATGAGCCTCCTCGTGCTGAGCGGTCTCTGCGCTTCCCGCAGCGACGCGCGGCGCAACATCCAGCAGGGCGGCGTCCTGTGCGGAGAGGAAAAGGTCACCGACATCGCCAAAGCGTTTGACGGTGAGGAACTGCGCAAGGGCGTTGTCCTGCGCCGCGGCAAGAAGAACTTCAAGCGAGTGATTTTGAAATAATGGCAGAAAAACGCTTTACCGCGGGCATCGGCGCGGCCAACATGGATCTGCACGGCCGCAGCCGTGCCGCGCTGATCCTGCATGATTCCAATCCCGGCTTTCTCCACACGTCGCCCGGCGGCGTCACGCGGAACATTCTCGAAAATCTCTCCCGCATGGGCGAGAGGACGGCTCTGTTCTCCGCCATCGGCAACGATCTATACGGCCGCGAGATCCTCGCCTCCGGCGAGGCGGTCGGCATGGATATCTCGCACATGCTGCGCTGCCCGGACTGCGGCAGCTCCAGCTATATGGCGCTCATCGACCCCGAGGGCGACATGTTCATCGGCATGTCCGATATGCGCATTCTGGAGCACATCACCCCCGACTGGCTGGAAGGGCAAAAGGATGCGCTGCGGAAAGCGGACGCGATCGTCTGCGACCCCTGCCTGACGCCGGAGGCTCTGGAATGGATCACCTCCGACGCTCTCGCGGGCGTGCCGATCTTTTCCGACCCGGTTTCCACAACGTATGCCCGCCGTCTTGCCCCGTTTGCCGGAAAGCTCCACTGCCTGAAGCCCAATGTGCTGGAGCTCGCGGCTATGACCGGCTGCGAGATCACCGGCGACGCCGATATGGAGCGCGCTGCGGATGTGCTTCTCGAGCGCGGTACGCACTGCATCGTTGTCAGCATGGGACAGCGCGGCTGCTACTGGGCCGACCGCAGCGGCGCAAAATTCCATGCCGCGCTCCGTCCCGTGAGCCAGATGGTGGACGCCACCGGCGCGGGAGATGCCTTTATGGCCGGGCTTTTATATGCTTACCTGCACCGCTTTCCCCCCGAACGGGCGGCTCGCTGGGCTCTCGCGGCGGGCATCATCGCCGTCACCAGCGCCGGTACCGTCAGTCCGGGGATGAGCGCGGAGCTCGTCAATAAAATTCTGGAGGAAAATGAACTATGAACAGCTTTGAAAAGTATCTGGACGTTCTTCCCGAGATCCAGCAGGCGCTGGATGAGAATAAGCCCGTCGTCGCGCTCGAGAGCACGATCCTCAGCCACGGCATGCCGTATCCGGAAAATCTGGATTTTGCGCACCGCGTGGAAGAGGTCATCCGCTCGCTCGGCGGCATTCCGGCGACCTGCGCGATCGTCAAGGGCCGCCTCAAGGTCGGTCTCACGGCGGAGGAGCTGGAGACCATGTGCCGCGCCGAGAACATCGGCAAGGTCAGCCGCCGCGACGTGGCGGTGTATGTTGCTCTCGGCCGCACCGGCGCGACGACCGTCGCTTCTACGATGATCATCGCGGCCATGGCGGGCATCCCCGTGTTTGCTACCGGCGGCATCGGCGGTGTGCACCGCGGCGGTCAGGATTCCATGGATATTTCCGCCGACCTGCAGGAGCTTGCTCACACGCCTGTTACGGTCGTCTGCGCCGGCGCCAAGCAGATCCTCGACATCGGACGCACGCTCGAGTATCTTGAGACGATGGGCGTTCCCGTCATCGGCAACCAGACCGCCGATTTTCCGGCGTTCTTCTGCCGCAAGAGCGGCTTCGGCGTGGATTACGCGGCGCAGAGCGAAGCGGAGATCGCCTCGATCATCCATGCGCAGCGCGGCATCGGCTTCACCGCCGGCATCCTCGTCGGCAACCCCGTGCCGGAGGAATACGCGCTCGATCATGAATATATGGAGCGCATCATCAACGTGGCGCTGCAGGCCGCGGACGAGGCGAATGTCCACGGTAAGAACATCACGCCGTTCCTGCTTGCCAAGGTCAAGGAGCTGACCGGCGGCGAAAGCTTTGAAACGAACGTGCAGCTTGCGCTGAATAACGCGCGCTGCGCTGCGCGCATTGCCGCGGCGCTTTGCGAGCTGAAAAAAGCGGAATAAAAAATCAGCCAAAGAACTGCCTTTCGGCGGTTCTTTGGCCGTATCTGGGCATACTACGAAACGGAAAATACGCTTTGTAAAGGAGTAAAAAAATGTCGGAAAAGAACAAGTATTCCGGGACAAAGACCGAGCAGAACCTCCGCGCCGCATTCTCCGGGGAATCGGAAGCCCGCAACAAGTATACGTTTTTCGCCAGCAAAGCAAAGAAGGAGGGCTATGAGCAGATCGCCGCTCTCTTCCTGAAAACCGCGGACAACGAAAAGGAGCATGCGAAGCTCTGGTTCAAGGAGCTCAACGGCATCGGCGATACAGCGGAGAATCTTCTGAACGCCGCCGAGGGCGAAAACTACGAGTGGACGGATATGTACGAAGGCTTCGCCAAAACCGCCGAGGAAGAGGGCTTCCGCGAGCTTGCGCAGAAATTCCGTCTTGTCGGCGCGATCGAAAAGCACCATGAGGAGCGCTACCGCGCACTGCTGCACAACGTGGAAGCTGCCGAAGTGTTTGCCAAGAGCGAGGTAAAGGTCTGGGAATGCCGCAACTGCGGACACATTGTTGTCGGCACGAGCGCGCCGGAAATCTGCCCAACGTGCGCCCATCCGCAGAGCTATTTTGAGATCCACGCCGAAAACTATTAATGCTTTATCGAAAGGATCGATCTACCATGTCGGAAATTACCATTACAAAAGCCAATTTTGAAGAAGAGGTTCTGCACGCCGATAAACCTGTCCTCGTGGACTTCTGGGCGAGCTGGTGCGGACCCTGCAAAATGCTCGCGCCGGTGCTGCACGAGTTTGCGGACGAGCATGCCGAAGTGAAGGTCGGCAAGGTCAATGTGGATGAGGAAATGGATCTTGCCATGCGCTTCGGCGTATCAAGCATCCCGACACTCATCCTCTTCAAAAACGGCGAAGCCGTCAAAACCTCCGTCGGCTTTGTGCCGAAGGCACAGCTGGAGAGCTTCGTTCTCTGAAATATGTCAAACCGCCCGCGGCAGGTTCCGCGGGCGGTTTTCGTATATGCGAAAAAGATATAAGTGCTTTGCTGCCGGACGGCCATTCAGCCCATCGCGTCCGCGTGGAGATCATAGATCGTGATAGCTCCGGCAGAGAACGCAATGGGATAATTTTCCGTCAAATAATCGGTGATAACACCGGTGAGCGCGCGCTCATGGTAGCCGATGTACACATAGTCCAGTCCTTCGCTTTCGCGGTTTGCTTCAAACACCTCCGCGTTAGTGAGCATCTGTTCGGCAAGCCGCTGCTGCCCCTGATAATTCAGGCCGTGGAAGTAGAGATAGGAGCCGCTTCCGCAGACGATGTTCCGCCCGGTGAGGGTTGCTACGGTGTTATCGTGGTTATCCCTTGTCAGGAAAAGAGCGTCCGGCTCGGTGTTCTCAATAATGTACTCCGCCGCGGCGGCCTCATCACGGGAGAAAAGCTCATAACCGTATTTCGGGATACCGGAGGCAACCTCACGTCCAAGAGTAAACACGGCAGCATTGGTGCTGATAAAGAGTGTGAGAGCGAGAAGCACGCCCTGCGCTGCCGGGCTCCGGAGCTGTCCGAGCCAACCGGCCAGCGCGTCGGCGCACACAAAGCATCCGAATGCATAGGCAACGTACAGGAGCTTGTTGTTATCGTATTCGTTCGGCTGAAATACGAGCAGCTCGCACACAACGAAAATAAATACCGCGCCGGAGAACGCCGCGCGCTGTTCCTTAGAAACAGCAAAGAAAGCAAACGGCGTCAGAACGAATACGAGGCCGACATTTTTGATCCAGAACCAGGGCCAGGGCTCTTTTCCGTTATTCACCCAGTCGATCACGACACGGACGAAGTGTTCATTTCCGCCGACGGAAGGAAATGTCCAGAGAAAGAGCTGCGGCAGCGCCAGCAGTACCGCCGGAAGCCCAAACCGGAGCCAACGGAGAAACCATTCGCGGGAAAACCGGTCACGCACAGCGGAATACACGAGCCAGCATGCCGCCATCAGGCCAAGGGCAAAGTAGGAATGCGTGTGGACCATCGGCAAAAGGCCGCCGAGAATGCCCGCCGGGAGATACAGCCGCGTATCGCCGCGAAATACCGCCCGGAAAAGCAGGTACAAAACAGCGAACAGCGCCGCCCAGCCGAAAAGCGTCGCCCGCTGCGGCAGCAGCATGTCCGCAATGACGTTGACCCAGCGCATGCCCTTTTCGGTGAGATTCGTAGGCGTTTTGTAAAACGCGGTGAAGAGATCATGCAGGGAGTACTCACCGTTGAGAAAATAGATCATGCCGAGCCCGCCGTTGAGGAAGAAGAGCAGAAAAGCGAGCACCGGCGCGTTCTTTCTCCGGCAAAATTCCCGGGCAAGAAACCATACGCCGCAGAACACCTGAGCAAAGGCAAAGAACATCGGGATCATATACGCCCAGCGAAGCGGCGTCCCAAGCAGATAAAGACTTGAGGAAACGCTGTCACAGAGGAACGGATAGCTCACCGGCGTTCCGGGAAGAAGATTATACTCCGGCGGGAACGTTTGCTGCCCGGCGATGGATGTGATGAAGCTCAAATGCATCGCCATATCGCCGTAGGTGCACTGTCCGGTATAGAGCGATCCGTCCACGTTTTGCAGCGTATGCGAGCCTACAAGATAGATCGCAAGCGCCATAAAGGGAACAAGCAGATAGGGGAGTGGGCGGTCTATCGCGGCATCCTCCGCGCAGGGAATGGCTTTTTCCCGCCGCGCGAACCACAGCGCGTGCAGCGCCAAGGCAAAGATCGCCGCGGCGATGTGCGCTGTGATGCCGAAGCCCCGGAGGAACGCAAACGGGATCGGCGCCCACATGGAGAGAAGCGTACCGATCACGCTGCCGAGCCAGAGCCGGACAGCGATCCTCTTTTCGGGAAACAGATAATACGAAACGGCGATCCCTGCGCTTTGCCACAGGAAAAACCATAAAATTCCAAGCATACCGTTGTCATCCTTTTTCTTGTGGATATAATCCTATTATAGCGGATTATGACCCGTTTGCAATAGCGGACGCTCTGTGTTAAAATGCAATTAATCAATAATCTAGGAAACAGTCCTTTCAGGAGGCCATTCCATGAAGCGGCGAAAACCGATTCTTTCTCTAATATTTCTATTGATCCTCTGCGTGGTGCTGCAAAGCGCCGCCTTTGCCGACGGCTCACTTTTATCCAATGCGGATTTCTCTTTGCCGGAGCTTCCGGACGGGTGGGATACCGTGGCATACGAAGCGGAGAATTATTCCGTTTATACGCAGAATGGCGCACTTGTCATCGCTTCCGCTGCGGAAAACGATGTGCGCGTCTGCCAAATGGTCCAAGTCGAGCCGAATACGGTATACCGCCTTTCGGCGGAGATCTCCGCCGAGGGCGTCCACGGCGGGCGCGGCGTGTGTCTTTCGGTCGATAATTACACGCTTGACGGCTCTTATGCCGTAAGCGCCGGACGTACCGGCAGCTTTGACTGGACGCGCGAAACACTGATCGTCCGTACCGGCGCAAAGCAGAGCTATATCAATTTCGCCCTCCGGCTCGGCTCCTACAGTGAGACATCCGCCGGAACCGCGCGGTTCCGCGCAGCGGAGCTTGTCCAAACCAACGATTCGGAGGAGATAGCGTCGGCGGTCTCGCTCGATGAACCGGCGCAGCCGGCCGTAAAATCCGTCAACGAATCGGACGAGGCCCGTGCGATCCGTCTCCGGTCATATCTGCATCTGTTTATCGTCTGCGCCATCGTCCTCGCGTGTGTCCTCCTCTGGGGCTTTTACCGGAATCGCGAGCGTTTTTATTCGCTTTCCGCAGATCCGAAAACAGTAAAACGCTGCTTCATCCTCCTTGTCCTGACCGGCGCGGCGCTTCGTCTGGTTCTGACGCTTTTGTTCGGCGGCCATGATTACGATATAACCTGCTGGCAGGCATGGGGACGCGATATCGTGCAGAACGGCGCCTCGCAGTTTTACACCGCCCCCGGCCACGAGTGGTATGATTATCCGCCGGGATATATGCTCGTTCTCGCCGCTGTCACTTGGCTGCTGGACCTTTTCCGTATTCCTTCCGGATCAGCTGCGGCAGTGTTTGCCTATATGCTCCCGGCCTACGCCGCGGATGTCGGCATCGCGATCCTTCTCATGCGCTTTGCCCGCAAGCGGGGCTTTTCCGAAAGCGCGTGTCTGTATCTCGGCGGACTGGCGGTCTTTAACCCCGCCGCGGTTATTCTCTCCGGCGCCTGGGGGCAGATCGACTCGATTTTAACGCTGCTTCTCCTTTTGAGCTTTTCTGAACTTTTCGAGGGACGCCGCATTTCCGCCGGAGCGATCTACGGCCTTGCTATTATGACAAAGTGGCAGGCGCTTATCTATGGTCCCGTGCTTGCGGCGGAGTATCTCCTTTCCATCCGGAAAAAGGAGGATGCTCTGCGCACGGTTGGCGGCGTTGCGGCGGCGCTTCTCGTGATCTTCGCCGTTTCGCTTCCGTTCCGGGGCGATCAGGGCTTTTTCTGGGTCGTCGGTCGGTTTTTGAATTCCGCGGGCGGGTACGATTATGCGAGCGTGGAAGCATACAATTTCCTTGCGCTCTGCGGCGGGAACTGGAAATCCGCCGAGCTTTCCCTTGTGCCGGGGATCCCGTACAAAGCCTTCGGCATGGTCATGATCGTGCTTGCTGTCGTACTCTCCGTTGCGATGCAGGTCGTTTCGCACCGGAGAGAAGGCGGAGAGACGCTTCGTGCTCGTCCCGAGCGGCTGCTGATCCCTGCGGCGTTCTGTATGTTCATGATCTTCACCTTTGGCCACTATATGCATGAGCGGTATGTGTTCCCCGTGATGGCGCTGCTGGCATTCGCTTATGCTGCCACACGGGATAACAGGCTTCTCGTTTCGTCCATGCTTTTGAGCGTTGTTCTTGCGCTCAACGAAACGACGGCGATGTACGTTGTATCCAACGCTGCCTCGGCAGCCGTCCGCGGCACGCAGCAGCACCAGATCGTGATCGGCGTATGCTCGCTTTTTGAAGTATTGACGTTTTTCTATACAGCCAAGGTCTGTCTGGAACGCGGTTTCGGGCAGAAGGATCGGAGGTGACGGGCCGTGCAGGAAATTTTTTCTTCCAAGGAGCGCAGTACCCGCTTAGACCGTGGGGATAAGCGCCTGATGTGGGCGCTGACGCTCATTTATACGGTATTCACGCTTCTGAATCTGGGCACGCTCTCGTTTCCGACGAGCGTGTGGACAGCACAGAGCGGTGCGGCAGTACGCATCGATCTCGGTGCGGAATATGATGTTGCCGAAATATGGACGAACGGGAACATTGCCGAGGGCTCGGCGGTGTTCACCGGCGACGACGGCTCCACGGTGGAGTATGCGCAGAAATACGCGACCATGTTTACCTGGCGCACGCAGACCGCCGCCATGCACACGCGGTATATAACACTGCAATGCACGGCGGGAAAAGTCTCTCTCAACGAGATCGCCTTCTTCGATGCCGCCGGCAACCGCCTTCCGGCCGTGATCGCCGCCGGAACAACGGAGGGCGCGGCGCTTCTCGATGAGCCGGACACGGTACCGGATGAACCAAGCTATCTGAACGGCATGTACTTTGACGAGATCTACCATGCCCGCACGGCGTATGAGTTTCTCCATACGATGAGCGTATACGAATGGACGCATCCGCCGCTCGGCAAGATCCTCATCATGCTCGGCGTTGTGATCTTCGGCATGAAGCCGTTCGGGTGGCGCGTCGTTCCGGCGCTTTTCGGCGCGGTAATGCTGCCGGTGTTTTTTACGCTGGCAAAGCGGCTGTTCCGCCGGAGAGATCTGGCGTTTCTGGCCGCGGCGCTCCTTGCGCTGGACACGATGCACTTTACACAGACGCGTATTGCCACGGTCGATGTGTTCATCCTGTTTTTCATTCTGCTCATGGTTCTGTTCATGACAGACTATATCCAGATGGATTACATGAAAGAGCCGCTCAAAAAGCTCTTTCTTCCGCTCGGCGCGTGCGGCGTAAGCTTCGGTCTCGGCGTGGCATCCAAATGGACGGGCCTGTACGCCGGAGCCGGGCTCGCCGTGATGTTCTTCGCGCACATGATACGCGCCGGTATTTCCTGCCGGAAGGATACTGCGGCACGCAGGGAGTTCTGGCGCAGGACATGGGCGACGGTCGGTTTCTGCTGCGTGTTCTTCCTCGCGATCCCGGCGCTTATCTATTATCTTTCGTATATTCCGTTTTTCCGCTATGAAGCTACAAAGCCGAACGGCGTCGGCAGCATAGCGCTTGTGCTGCAGCAGCAGGAGTCCATGTATCATTACCATCACGATCTGACCGCAACGCACACCTGTCAGTCGGCATGGTATGAATGGCCGTTCACATCCCGCTCCGTGTGGTTTTACTTCCGGTCGCTCGGAGAAAACCGCGTTTCCAGCATCTCTTCAACCGGCAGCCCGGCCGTGTGGTGGGTCTCCGCTGTCGGAGCCATTCTGCTGGCCGTAGAAGCATTGTTCCGTCGGACAAAGAAAGAGTCTGCACACTGGAAGCAGGCCGGATATATCCTGCTCATTGCGATCGCGGCAAACTATCTGCCGTGGACGCTCGTGCCGCGCTGCACGTTCCAGTATCATTTCTTTACCACGTTCCCGTTTGTCGTGCTTGCCGCCATTCTTTTTTTGCAGCACATGGAAGAGAGCGGGGAAGTGTCCGGAAGGGTCAAGTGGATCTGGCTCAGCGTCGCCGCTGCGTATTTTGTCCTCATGTATCCGGCGGCCTCGGGGCTCCCGATGCCGCGGCTCTACGCGCAGTTCCTTGAATATGTACTCCCGTGTGGGCAGCTTTTCTTCGGCGCGGTTTGACCGACTAAAAGATGTAATGCGGCAGCGATCTCGATGGGATCGCTGCCGCATTTTTCATATGCATTGACTTTAAAAAATTCGGAAGCTGGAATCGGAGCAGAAGTTGTCGGTACTGTAGAGCAAAAGCACCCGGTCGATGGCATTTTCTGCAATATATTCCTTGACAGAGCCGGTATAATATCGGAGATCGATCAAGTGGATCTCGGAAAAGGCATCTGTAAGGAACGGCACGAGCGAATCGGCGTAGGAATCGCGCAGAATGAGCAGGGAAGATGCATTTTCCGTCCCGGTATCCACAACGGCGCGGGGAATGTTCCCGCCGAGGAAGAAGGTATATTTGTCCTTGATCGTGAGCTTGTCATAATTATAGAGCGGCAGCGTCTCTTCGGCCCCGTTTGTTTCGTACCGGGTAACGGACGAATTCTCCGGCGCTGCGAGCAGCGTTTCCATCTCGTCCGGAGCGATCCAGAAAAAGCCAGAGGAGGAATAGAGAGTTCCGCAGAAGTCCTTGGAGACGGTTTCCTGTGTGAGTGTATCTTTATCGATCTCCGGCAACCCCCAGGAGGAACGCAGGGCATTGGCGGCATAATAGGCGCCGAGGGACGTCCAGTGGTGGTCGGTGCGATAGAAAATGTATTCGCTGCTGTGTGCCGTGAGGGTGGAGGAAAGATCGATCGTTTCCAGAGCCGTCTGCGCATAGGCGCTGTTGATCACCGCTTGCTGATCGTCGTTCGGAGCACCGTCCGGCAGGATGTCCGCATAAAGCTGTGCCGTCGTGGGGATCAAGGCGAGCGAGACCGGAACACCGGTGTCCGTGAGTAAATCCGCTGCCTGCACGGCGCGCGCGAGTACGTCTTCCTCCGGCGCTTCGAACGGCTCGATCAGACGGCCGCCGTCACAGAGAAACACGCCGTTATTCTGCTGCTTTCCCTGTGCAAGCTCTGCGCCCGCTTTTGTTTCGATCCATGTATCCCGTCCGGCAAATTGGTCGCTGCAATAAGATTCAAAACGAGTGGCAAAAGAGCCGGAGAAAAGGGAAGAGAAGCTGAACTTCGGCAGCGTCTGCAGCTGCCGGTTTTCTTTTTCGGAAAAGTCCTTGTCCGGCAGAAGAAGATTCAGCAGAAAAAATCCGCCGATAAACACGGAAAAGAGGGCGGTAATAATTCGATTGGTCGTTTTTGACATCAATTTTGGCCTCCTTCCGTCAGAACCGGAAGTACAGGAACGGATTGTACGTTGCGTCCACGAGATATGCCGTAGAGATCACCAGACAAAGCGTGACAAGCACCGGCGTGAGTACATTTCGTACTCTCTGCGGAATACGCTGAAAGAGCTTTTTGGGAACAGGTGTCGCTGCGATGGCTGCGATAAAAAGAATGACGGCATAACTCCGCGCGTAAAATGCGTCGGCTGCCGTAGCCGCAGCGCCGCTTGCGCCGAACATCGCGCCCCAATAGTGCACGACCTCGCCGACGGAGTTGAGCTGGAAGAGCATCCACCCGACGACGGCAACGAGCAGCGCGTAGATGTGTGCCAGAACCGGCACTTTTTCGAGCTTTTTGAGAAGGAAAACCTTTTCCAGAATCAGAAACACTGCATAGTACAGTCCCCAAAGCAGAAATGTCCAGTTTGCGCCGTGCCAGAGGCCGGTGAGTGCCCAGACGATGAGAATATTCAATATCTGCCGGGGCAGGCCGCGGCGGTTGCCGCCGAGGGGGATATAGAGATAATCACGGAACCATGTGCCGAGCGACATATGCCAGCGCCGCCAGAATTCCGTGACGCTCTTCGAAATGTACGGATAATTGAAGTTCTCCAGAAACTCAAAGCCGAGCATCCGCCCGAGACCGATGGCCATATCCGAGTAGCCGGAAAAATCAAAGTAGAGCTGGAGAGAAAAGGCGAGCGCGCCGAGCCATGCCCCGGCAAAGCTCAACTCCGGAGCGGCGGCATAGATATCCCAGAGCGCGCCGATGTTGTTGGCGAGCAGTACCTTCTTCCCGAGACCAACGGCAAACCGCTGCACGCCGGAGGAAAACTGTTCGGAGCTGAGACGCCGCGTGCCAAGCTGGGAGGCCACGTCCTTATACCGGACGATCGGACCGGCGATCAGCTGCGGGAAGAGTGCGACAAATGTGCCGAAGCGGATAAAGTTTTTCTGTTCCTCCGTGTCGCCGCGGTAAACGTCGATCGGATAGGACATCGTCTGGAACGTGTAGAAGGAAATGCCGATCGGCAGCGTGAGCCCAAGCGCGGGGATGCTTATGCCGGGAATGCGGCTGAGCGTCGCGGCGAGCAGATCGAAATATTTGAAGAAAATGAGCAGCGCGAGGTTGACAACGGTATTGACCGTCAGAACGGCCCGCGCTTTTTTATCGTCGGTCAGCCTATAGCGGGCGATGAGGAGTCCGGCAGCATAGTTCAGCGCGATGGAGAATACCATCAGCAGGATGTACACCGGCTCGCCCCAGCCGTAAAACACGAGATTTACGATAAAAAGCCAGAGATTCCGATACCGCGCCGGCACGATATAGTATACCGCCAGCACGACCGGCAGATAAACAAACAGGAAAAGAATGCTTGAAAAGACCATAGATGTACAACTCTCCGTAATGCGTTATCTATTTATCGGATTTCTCCGGGGAAAATTTGCCGAGAGGATTGGCCTGCGCCGCAATGCGCAGCTCGGAATTATCCACATGCGTATAGATCTGTGTGGTGTTCAGATTTTCATGGCCCAGAAGCTCCTGCAATGTACGTACGTCCACACCGTTCGAGAGCATCAGCGTTGCCGCCGTATGGCGCAGCTTGTGTGCGGAATACTTGTCGGCGTCCAGACCGGCACGCAGGAGAGATTTCTTCACCATGGCGTGCAGCGCTTCGCGGGTAATGCGCGTGCGGCGGCTGGAAAGGAACAAAGCGTTCCGATCAACGGCGGCAATATCCCGGCGGACGATCAGATAATCGTTGATCGCCTGCGCCGTGGCGTCGTTGAGATAGACGACGCGCTCTTTGTTGCCCTTGCCAAGCACGCGGATATGATCGCTCCGAATGTCCGAGAGATTCATCCCGGCAATTTCGGAAATACGAAGGCCACAGTTGAGGAATATTGTTAAAATGCAGAAATCGCGCTCCTTGTGCATCCCGTCCACGCTGTTTAGTAAACGCTCGCTTTCCTCCAGCGTCAGATAGCGGGGGAGAGACCGCTTGGAGCGCGGGGAGTCAAGATCCTGCAAAGGGTTCTCGTCAAGGAGCTTGGCTTTTGTCGTGAGATACTTATAAAAGCCGCGGATACTGGAGACCTTTCGGGCGCGGGACGCGGCGTTCAGGCCGAATTCCTCGCTGCGGGCGCGGGTGAATTTGGCTTTGTCGCGGGAAAGAAACGCCAGATAATCATAAACCTCCGCAAGCGTAACGCGGGAGACAAAGTCCAGATCCACATCGAGGATCGAAACTTCGGAAAGCTCCGCGGCACGGGGAACAAGCCCGCGCTCGATCTTCAAAAAGCGGAAGAAATTCCGCAGATCGAGAAAATACTCATCGACCGTAGCGCGGGAGTGACCCTTGATCGTTTCATGGTATATTAAATAGTCCCGCAGAATGGGGGGCGCTTCATAGCGGTAGTCCATAGATGAACCTCATAGCAGAAAAACGCCGGACAGGGGAACGCTTTTCCGGCTATACACAAAATTAAACAAAATAAAGATTTTGTTTAATTTAGGGGAGCGCTTTTTAAATGAATATGGCGGTAACGGCATCGCGGACGTTTTTTGCCGGCAACAGCTTCATGTCCTTTGGGAGCTTTATGTCATCTTTGCAGTGCGCCGGTATAACGCAGCGCTTGAATCCAAGCCGTGCAAGCTCCTGCAGGCGTTGATTGATTGACGGAACGGATCGAATTTCTCCTGTGAGTCCGATTTCGCCGATCGCGGCAAGATTTTCCCCGATAGGCTTGTCCCGCAGACTGGACGCAATGGCCAGCGCGATCGCAAGGTCCGCCGCGGGCTCGTCCAGCTCCAGACCGCCGACAACATTTACATAGGCCTCGCACCCGGCGACGTGTACGCCGCCGCGTTTTTCCAGTACGGCAAGCAAAAGCATCAGCCGGTTGAAGTCCACGCCGTTTGCCGTGCGGCGGGACTGATTAGCATTCGACGGTGAAAGCAGCGCCTGAACCTCGGCGAGAATTGGCCGCGAGCCCTGCATTACACAGGAAACGCATGTACCGGGCGCGTTGACCGGACGGCCGGACAGCATGACCTCGGACGGATTCGGAACTTCACGCAGCCCCGTATCGCACATTTCAAATACGCCGATCTCGTTTGTGGAACCGAAACGGTTTTTTGCGGCACGCAGAATGCGGTAATTGAGCGAACGGTCGCCTTCAAAATACAGCACGCAGTCCACCATGTGCTCCAGAACCTTCGGCCCGGCGATCGCGCCTTCCTTATTGACGTGGCCGATGACAAACGCGGTGATATTCATGGTTTTAGCAAGCTGCATCACCGCCATGGTACAGTCTTTCACCTGGCCGATGCTGCCGGGCGCGGAGGCGATGTCGTTATTGTACATCGTTTGTACCGAGTCAATGATCAGAATATCCGGTTTCAGATCCTCCACGCTCTGTGTAACGGCGTTGATATCCGTTTCTGCAAGGACGAAAAGATCGTCACTCGATACGCCGAGCCGCTGCGAGCGCATTTTAAGCTGGCGCTGGCTTTCCTCACCGGTCACATACAGGATCTTCGCGTCCGGGATATTGCCGCATATTTGCAGCAGCAGCGTGGATTTTCCGATGCCGGGCGCGCCGCCGACCAGTACAAGCGAGCCGCGAACAGCGCCGCCGCCGAGAACGCGGTCCATTTCCGCCATGCCGGTGGAAAAACGAATTTCTTCCTCGTCGTCAAGCTGTGAAACGGGCTTCGGGACGCTCCGGCGCGTTCCGGCAATCTTTACGGCGGCGCTTTTTGCCGCAGCATTGCCGGACGGCGCGGAGGGCGCTTCCACGATCGTGTTCCACGCGCCGCACGCCGGGCAGCGGCCGAACCATTTCCCGGTTTCATTGCCGCATTCCGTGCAGAAAAACACACTTTTGGCTTTCATAAAACGCCTTTCTCTGTAAACTGGAGATAGCACGCCGTCAAGACGGACGCAATCTTTTTCTGATAGTCCGCGCTTTGCAGAAGAGATAGCTCCTGCGGATGCGAAAGGAATCCGCACTCGACCAGCACGGCGGTACATTGAACGTGGGACATAATGTAAATGTCCTTCCCTGCCGGCACCGGGACGCGCCGGTTTTCCGGCAGCAGCGCCGCGGTGAGCCGGGATTGGATGAGCTCGGCCAAAGCGCGGCTGGGTTCATTCTGCGCGTATAAAACCTGGGAGCCGTGCGGCCCGGATGAGGGATAGATGTTTTGGTGGATGCTCAAAAAAACCGGAGAATCCACGCTTTCGGCGATCTCTACCCGCCGCCGTGTGTCCCATTTTTTCATGGAGGCAATGGTTTTTGCCTGCGACGGATAGGTGATCTCCTCGGTATCCCGCGTCATAACGGTATCAACGCCGAGAAAAGCGCATAGATCCCGGACGCGCAGCGCCACGGAAAGATTCAAAACACTTTCCGCTGTTCCGTCCGGCGCTACAGCGCCGCCGTCCGCGCCGCCGTGACCGGGATCAAGGATCAGCACAGGCGGCGAGCCTGCGGCCTGTGCCGACACGGATCGGGTATCCGTACCCGATAAAAACACACATTGTATTATGACACAAATCCAAAGGAATGACAAGGTGAAAAGCGCGGCATCTTCCGCGCGGACGCTTCTATACAGCTTTTTAACAAACAAAATGCATCGCCTCCCTCAAGCTATGCTATGAGAGCGGCGATGCATTTTATGAGCGGAAGGACTCAGCCTTCCTTCAGGAATTTCTCCAGCCGGTCAAGGCCCTCTTTGATGGTCTCGAGCGACGTGGCATACGTCCAGCGGACAAAGTTCGGCGCGTCGAACGCGCAGCAGGATACGACCGCGACAAGGCCCTTTTCCAGAAATGCCATGGCGAAATCGTCGGCGTTATGGATCACACGCCCGCCGAGCGTGCGGCCGATGAGCTTTTCAAGATTCATCATCACATAAAAAGCGCCGTCCGGCTTCAGGCAGCTCACACCGTCGATCTGGTTCATACGCTCTACGAGATAATTCCGGCGCTCCTCGAACACCTTGCGCATTTCCTCCACGCTGTCCTGCGGGCCGCGCATGGCTTCCGCCATCGCCGCCTGGTTCATGGCGCCGATGTTGCCGAGCGCGTGGCTCAGGCAGTTCGTCATAACTTTGGCAATGCGCTTGTCGCCGCAGGCGGCAAAGCCGCAGCGCCAGCCGGTCATGGAATAGCTCTTGGACACGCCGTTGATGATGATCGTGTGCTTCTTTACTTCTTCGCCGAGCGCTGCGACGCTGGTGAATTTGCGTCCGTCGTAGCAGAGGCGGTAGTAAATCTCGTCAGCGATGATGTAAATATCGTGACGCAGGCAGACCTCCGCAAGCGCTTCCAGCTCTTCCTTGGAGTAGATCATGCCGGTCGGGTTGGACGGGTTGTTGAGCACGAGCGCTTTTGTTTTATCCGTAATGGCGGCTTCGAGCTGCGCCGGCGTCATTTTGAAATGCTGCGCCTCCGTCGTCGGGACGATTACCGGAACGCCGCCGACCATGCGGATCTGCTCGGTATAGCTGACCCAGTACGGCGCGGGAACAATGACCTCGTCGCCGGTATCAAGCAGCGTGAAAAAAGTGGCGTACAGGCACGCCTTGGCGCCGTTGGAGATGACAATGGCGTCATAATCAAAGTCCACGCCGAGGTCTTCCTTCATGCGGTACGCGACCGCCTTACGCGCTTCGATCGTGCCGGGTGTCGGCGTATACTTTGTCTGCCCTTCCCGGATGGCACGGATCCCCGCTTCCTTGATATGGTCGGGCGTATCAAAATCCGGCTCCCCTGCCCCAAAGCCTACGACGGGGATACCCTCCGCCTTCATCTGCTTGAATTTCGAGTTGACCGCCAGTGTTGCGGACGGAGCAACGGCGGAACGGATCTTGGATAATTCTTTCATGGCAAAGCCCTCCATACAAGTATGGCGTCATTATATGGCATAGATAACAAAATTGCAAGAACTAATTTAGTAAAAAATGCGCAGCCGAGGCGTTTTTTTCGCCTCGGCGTGCAAGTTTGCTTATATGATTATGCAAATCAGGGATCCGCCGCCCTCATTGACGATGCGAGTAAGCGTCTGCTGCAGCTTTGCCTGTGCATTGACGGGCATCTGCCGAAGCTTTGTGATAACGCCTTCGCTCGCAATATCATACAGCGATTTGCCGAAGATGTTCGACTCCCAAATCCGGCTCGTGTCGCCCTCAAAGCCCTGCAGGAGGAAGTTGATGATCTGCTCCGAGGCTTTTTCCCCGCCGAGCGCGGGGCTGACCTCGGTTTCGATGTTCGCCATGATCATATGGATGGACGGCGCAGATGCCTTGAGCCGCACGCCGTAGCGTCCTCCCTGCCGGACGATCTCCGGCTCTTCGAGCTTGAGCTCATCCGGCGACGGCACAACGATCCCGTATCCGGTTTCCCGGACATCTTTCAGAGCGCTGCTGATGCGGTCGTATTCGTTCTTGATGCCGCGCATTTCGGTCAGAAGCGCCATCAGATCGCCGTCATCGCGGATAGCAAAGCCGGACTGCTCGCTGATCGTCTGATAATAGAGCGCTCTCGGCAGGTCTACCCGGATATCCGCGATGCCGCGCCCCATCTGCAGCGCCGCAACAGATACGGAGAGAATGTTATCCTCCGCCCGCAGCGTGTCCGCCATCGGATAGACATCACGGATACGGTGAATGCTCTGCGCCGAGGCGCGCACGCCGTTATAGAGCGATGTACGCAGCGGGTGCTCGATCGGCAGCGCATCCACCCAACTCGGCAGAAAAACGTCCAGCTCGGAAAGCGGAAATTCACACAGCGCCGATTTGAGGATCTCGCCGATATCGTTTTCCGACAGCTCCAGACAGTTTACGCAGACGCAGCCCGTGCCGTATTTCTCCCGGATCGATCGGCACAGAGCTTTTGCGCTTTCCGCATTTGGTTCGGCGCTGTTGAGAACAACGGTGAACGGCTTTCCGATCTCCTGCAGCTCGCGTATCACGCGCTCCTCCGCCGGGACATAGTCCTCACGGGGAATCTCGCAGATCGTGCCGTCGCAGGTGACGACCAGCCCGATCGTCGAGTGCTCGGCGATGACCTTATAGGTTCCCTGCTCCGCTGCTTCGGTCAGAGATATCTCCTTATCGAACCACGGCGTTGTCACCATGCGTTCAACGCCGTCTTCAAACTGGCCGGAAGCGCCCTTGACCATGTAGCCGACGCAGTCGATCAGCCGGACGGAAAGATCGGTATCTTCGCCGAGACGGATCGTCACCGCCTCTTCCGGAATGAATTTCGGCTCCGCTGTCATAATGGTGCGTCCGGAGCCGCTCTGCGGCAGCTCATCGCGGGCACGCTCTTTCCGGTAGACATTATCTATGCGCGGAATAACGAGCGTTTCCATGAAGCGCTTGATGAAGGTGGACTTGCCCGTCCGAACCGGACCCACCACACCAAGATATATATCTCCGTCCGTGCGGAGAGCGATGTCCTCGTAAATCGTTGATTCAGACACGGTCAGACCCCCTGTACATGATTTCAATGCATCCTATGGGGATAAGCCCGCAAATATGCTTGTTTTAGAATCCGAATCCGCGCGAGAGCGGGCCCTGCAGCCGTGAAAGACATACGTCGATCTCCGGGAAGCCCTGCCGCAGCATTTCTGCGAGGGACGGCATGACAACGTTTTCGGTGGCGAAGTGGCCTCCTTCCAGAAGATTCAGCCCCAGCTCCGCGCCGTCGATCCACTGGTGATGTTTGATCTCACCGGTCAGTACCGTGTCGCAGCCGCGCTGCGCCGCCTCATAGAGTATGTCCCCGCCCGCGCCGCCGCAGAGCGCCAGATATTCTACACGGCGTCCGGCGTCGTAATACCGCATATCGGGCGCGGAGAGCGCTGTGCGCGTCTGGGCGAGGAACTCTGAAAGCGGCATCGCCTCCGGCAGACGGCAGAAGCAGCCGATGTCCGGCGTATACTCCATCTCTTCCCCGCCGACGGCGTTGGCAAGAGCCGTATTTACGCCGCCCTCAAGCGCGTCGAGATTCGTGTGCAGACAGATGGCAGAGAGATTCCCCCGCAAAAGGGCAACGACGCGCTTTGCGTCCGGTGTGTCCGTGCAGACGCGGCGCAGCGGTGTAAAGATGACCGGATGATGGGAGACGATCAGCTCCGCATGAAGCGACAGTGC
>ERZ773229.966-NODE-966-length-21614-cov-16.038360_pt1 | contig 21614 bp, 18 predicted proteins | sample MGYA00580992_ERZ773229 | MGnify/ENA primary metagenome ERZ773229 (study PRJEB29015, sample SAMEA2737795) | human gut metagenome | biome: human gut; feature: human-associated habitat; material: faeces | place: China | collected 2012 ... | reverse complement strand
TGTGGAACTTGTAATTGACCTTTGCGGTCACAGTGACCCAGGCGCGCTGCTCCAGCGCCTTGTAGCCATCGTAGGAGCAGGGGAAGCCGACGAACTGGATGTCCTGCACACAGCAGGTCATGGCAAAGCGGCCGGGCACGAAGCTGTTCTTGCCCGCGCGGTTGGTCTGGCAGACCTGCGCCAGGAACTTCACGGTCTTGCCCGCGTACTTCTGGGGCTCGTCCTGGCAGTCCATATACCAGATGCCGAAATCGTCGTCGCCGATCTCCACCACCGGCTTGTTCAGGTCGAAGGGGAGGGGGTCGGGGATATCATCGTAGGCCACGCTGCCGTCGGCGAACTCATAGGCGATGTCGCACTTGCGGGATGCCTGACGCACCAGCTTGTGCAGCTCCTGACGGGCGGCGTCGTTGTTGACGGCCTCGGCGCGGTTGAAGACGATCAGCTCACTGCGGGCGATCTTGTCCAGCAGCAGAGCGCGCATGGAGTTGTCGCGGGCATAGGTGAGGGCCGTGGTGCCGTCGGCCGTGGCGATGCACTGGTAGACGATCCAGTTTTCAGGCAGATTGTTGGCCAGGTCCTGCAGCAGCCACATGCCGTTGTACTCGATGACCACGCGGCCTGCATCTGCTTCCTTGGCCAGTTTGGCCAGGTTCTGGGGGTTCAGTTCTGCCTTGTCCTCCAGATTGTAGAGGGTCACGCCGGGGAAGGCGAATTTCTTCTGATTGTATTCCTCTTCGCCCTCTTCGCAGACCAGCAGCAGGGTCTTGTCGCCGGAGTCGAAGTTGGGGTCTTCAAAGGTCTCCTGGATGAATTTGGTCTTTCCGCTTTCGAGGAAGCCCACAAACAGGTAGACCGGGATCTCATTTGCCATAAACGGTTTTCCTCCTCTGTGTTGTCCGGGCTCAGCAGCCGAACAGGCCGGCAATGGCCTTCTCGTCCAGCTTGGAGCCGATGACGACCAGCTTGCCGCCGACGTCTGCGCCGCGGGAACGGACTTCCCACTCGCCGGGCACATAGTCAAACTCCAGCCAGCCGTCTGCGCCGCCGTCCACGATGCCCTTGGAGCGCAGGATCATGCCGTACTTGCCGGTATCCAGCTCGGTCAGCGCATGCTCGATGTCAGCCTTTGCGATCTTCTTGGCGGTCTCGACGCCCCAGCTGGTGAAGACCTCATCGGCATCGTGGCCATCGTGATGATGGTGGTGATGACCGCAGCAGCAGTGGCCGTCCTCATCATGATGATGTTCGTGCTCCTCCTCATCATCATGGTCGTGATGGTGGTGGCAGCAATGATCGTGATCGTGGTCATCATCCTCGTCATCGTGGTCGTGATGATGATGCTCATGTTCGTCCTCGTCCTCGTCATCATCGTCGTCGTGATGGTGATGGCCGCAGCTGCACACACCGTTCTCATCGTAATGATGATGGTGATGCTCGTGCTCTTCTTCCTCGTCCTCGTGGACATGCTCCTCATTGGCCTTGGCTGCCATGGCGATCAGCTCTGCCTTGAAGTCGTCCTTCGTGGACATAGCGTTCAAAATCTGCTCACCGGTCAGGGCATCCCACGCGGTGGTGACGATGGTGGCGGTGGGGTTCTTCTCGCGCAGCATAGCCACCGCTGCAGCGATCTTCTCTTCGCTGGCGGTCTGGGTGCGGCTCAGGATGATGCAGCTTGCATGGCTGATCTGGTCATCGTAGAACTCGCCGAAGTTCTTCATATACATCTTGACCTTGTTCACGTCAGCCACGGTGACAAAGCTGTTCAGCTGCACGTCCAGGTGCTCGGCCACGCCCTCGACGGCGCGGGTCACATCGGACAGCTTGCCCACGCCCGACGGCTCGATGACGATGCGGTCGGGGTGATACTGCTCCACCACCTGCTGCAAGGCGGCGCGGAAATCGCCCACCAGCGAGCAGCAGATGCAGCCGGCGTTCAGCTCGTTGATCTGGATGCCGGACTCCTTCAAAAAGCCGCCGTCGATGCCGATCTCGCCGAACTCGTTCTCAATCAGAACGACCTTCTGGCCCGCAAAGGACTCCTTGATGAGCTTTTTGATGAGGGTGGTCTTACCGGCACCAAGGAAGCCGGAGAAAATATCGATCTTGGTCATAATGCTGTTGCCTCTTTCTTTTTTCCAAAGTCCGCAAATCGGAACCTTCAAGCAATCCGAGCCGCCGAGTGCTGGCTCAAAAATCTTTACACTCCTATTATAACAAGCCTGTCAATGGGAAACCGCCCTTTTTCATGAGAAAATTGTAACATTTTTTGAAGTTTGCCCGCGTTTTGCGGAAAAGGGCGGTTGCGCGGGGAGGTGATGCAACTCCGAAACGCTGGCGGCAGCATTTGCCAAGGGCGCATGGGCGATCTTGGCGGGCACAGAGGGCAAGCTGCCCGCCATTGCCGGCAACGGCCGTCTGGCCCGCAACACCCTCGAAAAGGCCATTTTCCACCAGAACCGCCGCCTCGTCGCCGAGCCCGCCGCCGCGCTGGATGTGCTCCTGCCGAGCGATCTGGAACTGGAGGAGTAAAATTTCTTAGCCTTTTGTCGTTGGATTTTACAAGGTCTGCTGGGAATTTCTGTCTGTTTTTCCAAATTGCGTCCATCCCTTCTGGCATGATATAATCATGTCAAAGGAGGGATTTCCATGAAAAAGATCCTCAAGCGCATTCTGCTGGTACTTCTGGTTCTGGTGCTCCTTGCAGTCTGCGGGTTTGCGGCATTTTATTTTTCCCGCATCCGCACGATTCAGAGCCTGGAAAAAGTGACCGACTACGAAGACTACAACCTCTACCGGATGGATGTCCAGTATTCGTACGACCTGGACCGTCTTATCTCCTATGGCATTTCCAGCAATCAGGATATGCTGGACGCCATCCTGAAGGAATCCATCCCGCTTCTGCCCATCCACATGACGGCCCCGAATTACGGATGCAGCGCCTTCAGCATTGCGGACAGTGATCAGGAGATCTTGATGGGCCGGAACTATGATTTCAAGATCGACACCTCGTCGCTTCTGGTCCACTGCACCCCTAAAAACGGCTATGAATCGGTGGCCTTTGCGGCCCTGAGCAACATTTCGGCCAACCAGCCGGATGCCAGTCTGTCCAAGAAGATCGCCGTGCTGACCGCTCCGTTCATCTGTCTGGACGGCATGAACGAAAAGGGCGTTTCCATTGCGGTGCTGACGCTGGACAGCGAACCGACCGTCCAGCAGACCGGCAAGCAAACCATCTTCACGACATTAGCCATCCGTCTGGTGCTGGACCGTGCCGCCACCACACAGGAAGCCGTGGACCTGCTGAACAGCTATGACATGTTCGCCACCAGCGGCCGGGACTATCATTTCTACATCACGGATGCGTCCGGCGATGGCCGCGTCGTGGAATACGATTGCGACGACCCCGCCCGTCCTCTTGTGGCAACCCCTATCCGCGCCATCACCAACTTCTACGGCCTGTACGCAGACCGCGTTCTGCCCAACCAGAAAAACGGCATCTACGGCCACGGGCGGGAGCGCTATGACAACATCGAAGCCGTTCTGAACGGGACGGACACCTACACCGTAGACACCGCATGGGACGCCCTGAAAGCTTCGGCGCAGGACCCCAACCCCAACGATGTTACCAGCAACACCCAGTGGTCGCTTATCTACAACGACACCCAGCGCACCGCCCAGTTCGTCCTGCGGCGGGATTGGAACACCGTTGTTTTCTATGACCTCAACCTCAATACGGTGACACTGAAATAACCGCAACAAAAAACGGACCGTTTTCACGGTCCGTTTTTCTTGTTTAGCGATGCTCTTCCGCCAGCTGTTCGGCCAGCGCCCGCATCCCGGTGCGGACGTCTTCGGGCGCAAGGACTTCCACCTTGCCGCCAAAGCCCGCCACCCAGCCGTAGAACGGCTCGCTGACACAGATGGGCACATCAAAGTGGAAGCGCCCGTCCTCCTCCGGCAGGAAGGTCGGCGAAGCGCCGAACCGCTCCCGCATGGCGTTTTCGAGGTCGGCCGTGCAGCGCAGGGTCACGCGCCGTTCGGGGCCGCCGTACATGCTGAAGTGCTTGCGCAGATAGGCGGGCAGATCGAAATCAGCAAACTGCTCCCGGCCGCGGCGGGGCAGCTCCAGCACCCGGACGCCGGACATCCGGTCCACCCGGTAGTGGCGGATGCCCACCGGCTCCTTTTCGTCCTGATAGGCGATGAGGTAATAGCAGCCGTTCTCCCACGCCATCTGCCATGGGCTGATGACCCGCTTTTCGGGCCGGCCCACTTTTTTGTAGTGGAACTCCACCATCCGGCCGGTGTTGATGGCCTCGTGCAGCGCGTCGATGCTGTACAGCAGGCTCTTGCTGTCGGTCTTGGGGCGGCCGTCCACGTAGACCTGACGCTGCAGCTGGCTGCCCTCGTAATTGGAGCAGAGCTTTTCCAGCTTCCGGATCAGGCGGCGGCTCGTGGCGCTGGACACCACCCGGCTGGCCTGCACGGCGTCCACCAGCAGCTTCAGCTCGGCCAGGTCAAAGGTGCGGCTGGCCAGAAAATAGCCGCCGCCCCGGCCCCGCCGGAGCTGGATGTCGTACCCCAGTGCGTTCAGCGCGTCGATGTCGCTGTACACGCTCTTGCGCTCGCAGAGGATGCCCTGCTGTTCCAGCAGCCCCACCAGCTGGGGCACGTTCAGCAGGTGGTTTTCGTCGGTCTGTGTCTCAAAGATGCGCAAAAGCGCCAACAGCTTGGATTTCTGGCCTTCCTGCTTGGGCATAGGTTCACCTCATTCGGAGAGCTTCTTGTCGAACGCCGCACGGCGCCGGGTGGAAAGGCGGAACATCTCTTCGAGCTTTTCGCGGTCGCCCGCCACCAGCGCGTTGCGCAGTGCGCCGAGCGCGGCGTCGAACTGGTCGATCTCCGAGATGAGGTTGTCTCTGTTCCAGAGGAACAGTTCCGCCCACATTTTGTCGTTGATGCGTGCGATGCGGGTCAGATCCCGGAAGGAGTCGCCCGTGTACTCGCACAGCGAGGTGTTGTCGTTGGCGCACATCAGGCTGACGGCGATGGCATGGCACAGCTGGCTGACATAGCCGACCATCCGGTCATGCTCCTGCACGGTCAGGGTGCAGATGTGTTTGAAGCCCAGCACCTCGGCCAGCTCTCGGACCCAGGCGATGGCCTCCGGGGTATTCTTCCCGGTCGGGGTGATGATGAAGTTCGCCGGGGCAAAATTCACCTCGGCGGCGTGTTCCACGCTGGAGGTCTCGCGGCCTGCCATCGGGTGGCTGGCGATGAACTCGACCCCCGCCGGGCAGAGGGCCTGCACCGGCTCCACCAGGCCGGTCTTGACGCCGGACACATCCGTGAAGATGCAGCCGGGCTTGAGGAGCGGGCCGTACGTCCGGAACCACTCGATGAGGGCCGTGGGGTAGAGGCCGAAGATGATGTGGTCGGCCTCCCGGACAAGGTCTTCAAAATCGTGGGTTTTGCCCCGCTCGATGTAGCCATGGTCGAGCGCGAACTGCAAGTGGCCCTCGCTGCGGTTGATGCCGTCCACATGGAACCCGGCTTTGGAGAGTTCCAGCGCATATTTGCCGCCCAGCAGGCCGAGGCCCACCACGAGATAACGTTTCGTTTTATCCAACATCTTCTACCTCCGCGCCCAATGGCTTGATGGCTGTAAAGAAATTCGGCCAGCTCTTCGTGATGGCCTCGGCGCCGTCGATGGGCAGCCGTAGCCCCGCTGCCAGTGCCAGCACCGACAGGCTCATGACGACCCGGTGGTCGTTGTGGCCGGAGAGGACGCCGTCCGGCGCATGGAGCGCCCCGGCACAGCCCTCGATGGTGATGGTGCCGCCCGCGCTGGACAGCACCCCGCCGCATTTGCGCAGCTCTGTTTCCATGGCCTCGATGCGGTCGCTCTCCTTGATGCGGAGGCGCTCCGCGTTCCGGATGACCGTCTGCCCCTCGCAGAACAGGCCCAGCACCATCAGCACCGGGCCGAGGTCGGGGCAGTCGGCCAGGTCGATGTCCGTGCCGTGGAGCGGCGCTTTCCGAAAGACGATGCCCTGTTCGGTGCGGGAGAAGTCGGCCCCGCACCGGCGCAGGATGTCCAGAATGGCCGCATCGCCCTGCAAGGTCGGTTCGGCCAGACCGGTCAGCGTGACGCCGCCGGTGACAGCCCCCAGCACCGCCGGGAAGGCCGCCTGGCTGTAATCGCCCTCGACGGTGTAGTCACAGGGGCGGTATGCCTGCCCACCGGGGATCTCCAGCGTCGTTTCGTCCACCCACCGGCTCGTGACGCCGAACGCCGCCTGAACGGACCGGGTCATGTCGATGTAGCTGCGGCTCTCCACCGGCGGGAGCAGGTGAAGGGTGCTGATGCCGCCCAGCAGCGGCAGGGCGAACAGCAGCCCGCTGATGAACTGGCTGGACACATTGCCCGCCAGCGTATAGTCCCCGCTGGAGAGCGCCCCCTCCACGGTCAGGCCGGAAGGACTCTGCACAAAGCGGAGGCCCTGCTCCCGGTACAGCGCTTCATACACCGACTGGGGCCGCTCCATCAGCCGCCCGCGGCCTACAAAGGTCACTTCCTGGCCGGTGAGGCTGGCCAGCGGGATGAGGAAGCGCAGGGTGCTGCCGCTCTCGCAGCAGTCCACCGGGGCTTCCACGGGCAGAAAGCGGCCCAGTCCCTCCACCACTGCATCGTTCCCGCCGGGGGTGACGCGGGCGCAGAGCTGGCCCGCCGCCGCGAGGGTGGCGGCGATGTCCTTGCTGAACTCCAGATTCCGGATGTGTGAGGTGCCCTTTGCCAGCGCCGCACAGAGCACGGCCCGGTGCGCCATGCTCTTGCTGGGCGGGGCCATAATGACTCCGTCAATGTTTCTGTCTGGTTGGATCGTGATCTGCATTTGCAGCCCTCCTTCTGCCCGTTCTGCCAAACGTTCTCCCTGCGGGAGAGCTGGGGCCTGAGAGGGTCACATCTCCCGCCCGATGGCCCATGCGACCTGGCGGCACTTGGCCATGGCCTGTGCAAAGCTGTCCGGGGTCAGGCACTGGGCACCGTCGCTCCATGCGTGGCGGGGGTCGTAGTGGACCTCCACTTCCAGACCGTCGGCACCGGCGGCTACCGCAGCGATCATCATCGGCTCCACGAGGTTGGCCTTGCCGGTGGCGTGGCTGGGGTCCACGATGACGGGCAGATGGGTCTTTTCGTGGATGATGGGCACGGCGGAAAGGTCCAGCGTGTTGCGGGTGTATTTTTCAAACGTGCGGATGCCGCGCTCGCAGAGGATGACCTGCTCGTTGCCGCCGGCCATGATGTACTCGGCGCTCATGATCCACTCCTCGATGGTGTTGCACAGGCCGCGCTTGAGCAGCACCGGCTTGTGCATCTTGCCCACGGCCTTGAGCAGCTGGAAGTTCTGCATGTTGCGGGCACCGATCTGCACGACATCGACATACTCTTCAAATTCCGGGATGCGGTCTTCGCTCATCAGCTCGGAAACGATGGGCAGGCCGGTGGCTTCGCGGGCCTTGACCATGTCGAGGATGCCTTCGGTCTCCAGCCCCTGGAAGGAGTAGGGAGAGGTGCGGGGCTTGTAGGCACCGCCACGAAAGAGGGCAGCACCGCCGGCCTTGACGCTTTGGGCGATGCGCAGGGCCTGTTCCTCGCTCTCGATGCTGCACGGGCCGGCCATGACGGCGATCTTCTCCCGGCCGCCGATCCGGACGCCGCCGCAGTCGATGACCGAGTCGGCGGGATGGAACAGGCGGTTGGCGCGCTTATACGGGGCCGACACACGGGTCACGTTGTCGATCCAGGGGTTGGCGAGCACATCGCGCTCGTCGATCTTGGTGGTGTCGCCCACCAGACCGAAGACGTTGTAGTCCTTGCCGGTGATCAGGGTGACATCGAGGCCCTGCTTTTCAAAGCGGTCCACGATCTTTTCCAGTTCTTCCTTCGGGGTGCCTTTTTTCGTCGAAATGATCATCTTCTTGCATTCCTTTCCCTTTTATCAACGTGTCAACCTCTCAGTCTGCTTCGCAGACTGAGAGGTTTCTTTCCTTACTGCACCATGTGCGATTGTGCGCCGCCGTCCAGCCGGAGCAGCTGCACCAGATAGCTGCATGCGTGGAGATAGCCGCCGATGCCCTCGCCCGCAAAGCGGCCCTGACAGCCGAACGAGACGACGTCCGTGTTCCGGAACGGCTCCCGGCCGCTGGGTTCGCTCATGAGCACCTCCACGGCGGGCACACCGCAGAGCTGCAGCGCTTCCAGAATGGCCACGCTGTAATAGGCATAGCCGCCCGGATTGAGGATGATGCCGTCGGCGCGGCCTGCGGCCGACTGGATCTCATCAATGATATCGCCCTCGTGGTTGGACTGGAAGAAATCCGGCTCGATGCCCATCTGCTGGCAGCAGACGTCCAGATAATCCAGCAGGCCGTTGTAGTCCACTTCGCCCTCCACACCGGGCTCGGTGAAGCGGGTGATGTTGACGTTTGGCCCGTTAATGAACAAAAATCGCATCCAATGCCTCCAGTGCCGCCGCAACGGCGTCTGCAACGGTCGTTTCGTTCGGGATGACCGCATCGGCTGCGGCCAGATAGAGCGGGCGGCGCTGGGCTTCCATGGTCTTCAGCGCCTCGGCGCTGGTGGAGAGCGGACGCCCGCCGCCCACAGTCAGAGCGTCCAGCGGGCGGTCGATGAAGAGCACCACGCCGTTCTGCCGCAGGGCCCGCAGGTTTTCGGGCCGCTTGACGACCCCGCCCCCGCAGGAAAGCACCTGATGGCCCTCTCTGGCAAAGCGGGCGGTCTGCTCGGCCTCCCGTGCCCGGAAGCCGTCCTCGCCCTCTGCGGCGAAGAGGTCCGGGATGCTGCGGCCCGCGGCCCGGACGATCTCCTCATCCAGGTCCACGAACCGCTTGCCCAGCCGGTCGGCCAGCGCGCGGCCGATGGTCGTTTTGCCGCAGGAAGGCATCCCGATGAGCGCCACGTTCAGCTGCTCTTTCCGGAGCTGGGCGGTGATGGCGCGGATCTCGGCCGGGGCATCGTCGAACTTGCGGTCCAGGAAGTATTCCGCCGCATACACGGCCTGGGCCACCAGCATTTCGAGGCCGCCCACGGCCACCGGCACACCCGCCTCCTCGGCGCGCAGGATCAGTTCCGTTTTGTCCGGATTGTAGACCACATCGAGGACGGCTTCCAGCCCCGGCATCGCGGCCACATCCAGATGGCAGACCCCCACGTTCGGGTACATGCCCGCCGGGGTGGTGTTGATGACAATGTCGGCCCCGCTGTGAACGGCTTCCGCATAGGAGAGCTCACCCTTTTCGGGGTCCGGATGCCGGCTGACGGTCAGCACTCTGGCCGCGCCCTTATCTTTTGCCACAGCGCTCGTGGTGTTGTGGGTGCCGCCGGTGCCCAGAATAAGGACGGTCCGGCCCGCGAACTCCACGCCGTGGGCATCGGCCAGGTAGGCAAAGCCGAGATAGTCGGTGTTATAGCCGTAGAGCAGGCCGTTCCGGTTCACGACCGTGTTCACGGCCCCGATGGCCTTGGCGCGCGGGTCGATGTAGGAGCAGAATCCCATGACCAGCCGCTTATACGGGATGGTCACATTGATCGCCTTGAAGGCCCGCCGGGTCAGGAAGGCCCGCGCCTCCTCCTCGGTGGGCAGCGGGCACAGGTCGTACCGGTAGCCGCAGAGCATCTCGTGGATGATCTTCGAGTACGAGTGCCCCAGTTTGGAGCCGATGAGTCCGTATTCCATTTACAGCTCCTCCTTGCGGTAAGCGGTGGGCTGTTCCATCCAGGCCATGCCGTACTTCGCGGTCAGCAGGTCGCCGACGGCCAGCGCCGCTGCGCAGGTCTGCACGATGGCCGCACGGGGCACGATACAGGGGTCGTGACGGCCCTGGATGGAAAGTTCCGCGTTCTGTTTTGCAATGTAATCCACGGTATCCTGTGGTTTGTAGATGCTGGGCGTGGGCTTGACCACGGTGCGGAAGACGACCGGCATCCCGTTGGAGATGCCGCCGTTCAGGCCCGCGTTGTGGTTGGTGGCCGTCACGATGCGGCCCCCCTGCATCCGGAAGGCATCGTTCGCCTCGCTGCCCTTCAGGTCGGCGAAGCCGAAGCCGGTGCCGAACTCAATGCCCTTGACGGCCGGGACCGAGAAGGCCATGTGGGCCAGCTCGCTTTCCACGCTGTCAAAATAGGGTTCGCCGATGCCTGCGGGCAGGCCGAGGATGGCGGTCTCCAGCGTACCGCCCACACTGTCGCCTGCGCTGCCTGCGGCGCGGATGGCCGCTTTCATCGGCTCTTCGGCTTCTCCGTTCAGCAGGGCAAAGCCATCGCCCCGGCTCAGCAGCGCTTCGGCCTGCGCCCCCAGTGTCGCCGGGTCATCCAGCGCAAAGGGGGTGTCTGCAACGCCCGCGCACCGCCCGATGTGGGTCACGATGTTGATGCCGGCCCGGTCGAGGGCACCCAGCACCACCGCACCGCCTGCCACCAGCGCCGCCGTGATGCGGCCGGAAAAGTGTCCGCCGCCCCGCGCGTCCTGAAAGCCGTGGTATTTGGCATAAGCTGTGTAATCCGCATGGCCGGGGCGGAGCAGGTCGGCGGTCCTGGCATAGTCGCCGCTGCGGGTGTTCTGGTTCTCGATCATCAGGGCGATGGCGGTGCCGGTCGTCCGGCCGTTCACAACGCCGGAGAGGAACTGCACCCGGTCCGCCTCCACGCGGGGGGTGGACAGGCCGTCGCCCCGCGCCCGGCGCTTGTCCATGCAGGCGGCGAGGAACGCCTCATCCACCGGCACCCCCGCCGCCATGCCGTCCAGCACGGCGCCGATGGCGCGGCCATGGCTCTCGCCGAAGATGGTCAGGGAGAGGGCAGACCCGAACGTGTTCTTCATGGTCATTCCTCCATGCCCAGCAGGGGGCGCAGGCCCTCCACCGGGATGGTCTCAGCGCGCCAGCAGCCCAGACCCGGCACCTTGATGATGGTGATCTGACCGCCCTGCGCCTTTTTGTCGTGCAGCATCTCGGCCAGCACCTTTTCTTTGTTGTAGGTGGTGCGCAGGGGCAGGCCCAGGCGGCGGTAGACCGCCCGCACCCGCTTTTGCAGCGCCTTGGATTCGATCATGGGCAGCATCCCCAGCGCCACGCACTCGCCGTGGAACAGACCCACGGTGCGGCGGCCCTTGATGCCCTTGACGGCCTCGATGCCGTGGCCGATGGTGTGGCCGAAGTTGAGAGCCTTGCGCATCCCGCGCTCGGTCTCATCCTGCTCGACGATGTTTTTCTTGAACCGCAGGCTGCGGTAGATAATCTCGTTGATCTGGCCGTCGATGTCGCCCTTTTCAAAGATGCCGAACAGCTCCGGGTCGGCCAGCAGGCTGGCCTTGACCGCCTCGGCCAGGCCGTTGATGTAGTGGCGGCGGGGGAGGGTGGCCAGCGTATCCGGGTCCACGATGACCAGTTTCGGCTGCCAGAAGGCACCCACGATGTTCTTGGTATCGCCCAGATCCACCGCCGTCTTGCCGCCGATGGAGGAATCGATCATCGAGAGCGTGGTGGTGGGGCAGTTGATGAAGTCGATGCCCCGCATATAGATGGAAGCGGCAAATCCGGCCAGGTCGCCCACGACGCCGCCGCCCACTGCCACGACCAGGTCGCCGCGGCCCATGTTGAAATCGAGCATCTGCTGTAAAACGCTCTCCAGGATCTTGAAGCTCTTGCTGGCCTCGCCCTGGGGTACCGTGATGATCCGGGCCTCGCGGCACTGGTCGGCCACCCGCTGGGCATACTGGGCCGGGACGCCGCTGTCGGTGACGACGGCCACCCTGCGGTCCAGCCGGGCGAACTGGTACAGGTTCTCCAGTGCGCCGTTCTTCAGGATGATGTCATAACTGCGCTCGCCCAGATTCATGGTGAGCTTGGTTCCGATAAAATCGCTCATTTGTTGTACACTCCTAACAGCCGTACCGTGCGGCAGACATGGTTCAGCGCGCGCAGCAGCGCGGCGGTCTCTTCGGCGGTGGGGTCGCCCACCAGCTCAACGTAAAAATAGTAATCGAAGGGGACATGGGGCAGCGGGCGGCTCTTGATGGACTCCATATCGTAGCCGCTGGCACCGATGATCTGGATGACCTCGGCCAGCTTGCCGGGCTTGTTGTCCACCGTGAACAGCAACGAGAAGCGGTTGCCCGCCGTGGGCTTTTCGCGGCTGAGGACGATGAACCGGGTGGTGTTGTCGCCATCGGTGTTGATGCTGGGCACCAGAACTTCCAGCCCGTACAGCGCCGCCGTTTCCACGCTGGCGATGGCCGCCTGCGTCCGGTCGCCGCTCTCGGCCACGAACTTGGCCGCCATGGCCGTGTTGGGCATGGCCGTGGCCGGCAGGCGGAACTGCTTTAAGAAGGTCTCGCTCTGGGCAATGGCCTGCTGGTGGCTGTACACATGCTTCAGCTCGCTCAGCGGGGTGCCGGGCAGGACCAGCAGGTTCTGCGAGATGGGCAGGTCGTACACATCCACGACCCACAGGGCGGGGTGGTTGTAGCACAGGTCCAGCACGGCGGACACATCGCCCGCGTGGCTGTTCTCAAAGGGGACCACGCCATGGGCTGCATCGCCGCGTTCCACCGCGTCGAAGACCTCGTCCCAGGTGGGGTAGCTGACCGCCTCCGCATGGGGGAAGAGCGCCTTGAGCGCGATGTGCGCAAAGGCTCCCTCCACGCCCTGATAGGCGGCGCGGTTCCGGCCCAGCACCTCGGCCTCGTACTGCTTGGCCACATCCATCATGTGCTGTACGTGGTCGCGGTAATAGGGGCGCAGGGCGGGGTCCTGAATGCGCGCTTCGGCTTTGTCCAGCACCACGGCTTCCCGCGCGGCATCGAAGATCGGCAGGCCGTGGGCCTTTTTGTATTCGGCGACCGCCAGCACAGCCGCCATCCGCCGCTCGAACAGCGCGGCCAGCGCGGCGTCCACCGTGTCGATCTCCCGGCGGGCTTTGTCCAGTGCATCCATGGGTTCCACATCCTTTGTTTTCATGATACCGGAGATGATACGGAATGAGTATACCATAACCCGGACACAGAAACAACAAACCCCGCCCCGGTTCTGTGCGGAGTTTTTTTCAGATTTTACTTTGGAAAAACGAAAGAGTCTCATCTGCCATCGGGCGGATGAGACTCTTCTGTCGGGTCATTTTCGCAGGTCTTCCCGGCTCCGCGCCTTCCCGTAATACCGGCCATAGGGGTTGTCGAGGTCGGCGGCGCGGGGCGGGGCGCGTTTTGGCTCCGGGGGCGGCGGGGCGGGCAGGCGGCGGGGTGCGCCGGTCTCCCGCTTGATCAGGCGGAACCGCATGGCGTCAGTCCTCCGCGCTGGCGGTGGAGACGGCCCCGGCAGTCAGCGCCTGCCAGAACGCTTCGCCGCCCTTGAGGTTGTCGGCGGTGCCGGAGTTCCAGGCACCGCGCATCCCGACGTAGAACTGCGCCATGTACTCCTGGCTGTCGCCGCCCTGAGCGTGGGTGGTATCGGCCTGGTATTCGCCAAGGTCCAGCCCGGTCAGGGCGGGGCAGTCGGTCCACCGGTAGACCATGTTCCACCAGTCGCCGTCGCTGCCGGGTTCAGGCAGGCTGCCGTCGAGGTAGCGCAGGGTACCGGTGCTCTCTTCAAAGCCCGCCGGGTCGTACAGCAGGAAGACCGCGCTCAGACCGCCCTGCACATCGGCGGCCAGCTTGGTGGTGCCCGCCATGGTCAGGTAGGCCGCGCTCTCGGTCTGGGTCTCCTCGTCGGAATAGTCCAGCGTATAGACGTTCAGGGTCACGACCACCTTGCCGTCGCCGTTCCGGTCTTCGCCGAATTGGGCAAGCTGGGTCTGGAGCGCGTCCACAGTATCCTCCGGCAGGTAGTAGGGAGCCACCACGGCCACATTGTAGTCGGCCTTGGTGGTAAAGAAATACTGCCCGATGAAGTTGTACGCCACAAAAGCCACGGCGATGCCGATGAGGATCACCCACTTCAGGTTATAATCCCACCAGTTGGCCCAGCGTTCTTTCCGGGTATACTGTTTTTCCCGGCGGGGTTTGAGGTCGCCGGGCTGGATGTCGCGTTCGTAACGATAGCTAGCCATAGTTCTCCTTAAAGCTGTGCGAGGATGGTCTGGCGGACGGCTTCGGGCAGCTGTTTCTGCTCTGCCTTGCTCATGCCGACCGTCCGGATGGGCGGCAGGATGCGGATGTGGATGGAACCGGGAGTCGCACGGTTGCCGTGGGCCTCAAACAGGCCGCGGGCACCGGAGATGGCCACCGGCACCACCGGGGCACCGGTCTTGATGGCGATGCGGAACGCACCGGCCTTGAACTCGCCTGCGCCGCCCTCTTCGCCCTTATAGCGGGTGCCTTCGGGGAAGATGACGAAGCTCTTGCCGCTCTCCACGATGGCCGTGGCATCGTTCAGCGCCTTGACGGACGCGCGGATGTCGTCACGCTTGACGAAAACGCAGCCCAGCAGCTTCATCCAGCGGTTGAGCAGAGGGATCTTTTCCAGCTCCTCTTTTGCCAGGATGCCGTGGGGCGCATCCAGCGCCGCCAGAAGCAGCGGGATGTCGTAGTAGCTGCGGTGGTTGCCCACGAAAACGCAGGGGCCGTCCTTGGGGATGTTCTCCTGCCCTTCTACCACCAGCCGTGCGCCGGTCACCTTCAGGATGCCCCGGCTCCAGTGCGGGATATGCTTGTTGATGATCTGCTCCACGGTATCCATGTCCCCGGCGGCGAGGGCGCGCTCGGCCCGGCGGAGCACACCGTAGTGGACGATCATATAGCCAAACAGATATACAAACATCGCGATCGTGCGAAGAATGCTCATGATACGTTCCTCCTTCTGGCCTGAAAAGCCTGTTTCATTGTACCACACTTTGGGCGAAAATGGGAGCCGAAACACTTTTTTTACAAATGAAGGGCCGGATGGCTTGCAAAATTCACAAAATCCGGGTATATTTATAGAAAGAAAGGTAGCACAATGGGCAGTTCCTTTTCCTTCTGCCCCGCGGCACCGAGCCAAACCAGAAAGGGTTCGAAACAAAATGGGTCTTTTTCCTTCTGCAAATGATTTCCGCAAGGCCGGGCCGGGCGTCGAGAAGGACGCCCCCCGCAAAACGGGCATCGGCCGCTTTTTTGAGCTGGTCGGGCGCGACATGTCCGGCATGTTCCTGGCCAACCTGCTCACCTGCATCGGCTTTCTGCCGGTCATCTGCCTGGTGTATGTCGGTTTTCTGATGAACAACCTCACCGTCATGGTGGTCAGCGCCATTGCGGGCGGCATCCTGGCCGGCCCTGCACTGGCGGGCATGTACGACACCGTGCTCCGCGCCCTGCGCGATGAAGCGGGCTACTGGTGGACCACCTACCGCCGCGCGTTCAAACGGAACTTCAAAGCCGCCATCCTGCCCGGCATCGTCTACTGCACCGTCATCACCATCCAGATCTTCCTCGTCTATTTCTGCTTCAACATGCTGTACCACGGCACCAACGTCGGCCTGCCCATGTGGGTGGCCACGGTGCTGAACCTGGTGCTGTTCCACATGCTGTTTGCCTACATGTGGCCGCAGGTGGTCCTGCTGGACCAGCCCTTCCACCAGACGCTGAAGAACTGCCTGAACTGCATGATCGCCTTCCTGCCCCACGCACTGGCGTCCGCCATCGTGACCATCCTGTTCTGGGGCGTCGTCATCCTGTGCATGCCGCTGGGCATCTTCCTGATGCTCATCTTCGGCTTCTGGTTCCAGACCGAGGTCTGCTGCCAGATCGTCTACGGCGACGTGAACCGCGTCTTCCACATCGAGGAGAGCCTCCAGAAACTGCACGACGCCGAGCTGGACGCTGCCCTCCGGGAGGAATACGGCGAAGACGAGCCGGACGGCACCGAACACTGATCTTTCACCGATGCGCAAAGGAGAACCGTGCGATGGAACAACGAAATAACCTCGTGTTGCAGGGCACCGAGACCTTCTCCCGCGGCGCGCTGGACAATGTCGCGCTGGAAAGCGGCGCTTTGGTGCTGGACAGCTCCGCCGGGCGGTATCTGCCCTACGGCAGCTACACCACGCCGGAGTTCGCGATGCCGGCTTTCTGCAACCTGAACGTCAGCTGGAACGCCAGCGCCCCTCATAACACGATGGTGGAGGTGCGCTGCCGGGTCTATGCCGGGAACACCTGGACCGGCTGGATGAGCTTTGGCAAGTGGGCCCCGGATTACCCCCGCTGCAGCATCAACGCCCAGAGCGAGGACGGGATGATCTTCCTGCTGGGGGACACCGTCACCGTGGCCACGCCGGGCGGCGGCACCGGCATCCAATTGCAGGTCAACCTCTCGACCAACGACGACAAATCTACCCCCGCTGTGCGGCTGCTGGCCGCCGCCGTCCGCCCCCTGACCTGGGAAAAACACGAGGGCCGGCCGCTGAACCGGCGGCTCTATCTGCCGGAATACTGCCTCTCTGCCCACGACCCCAGCTTTGGCCGGGAGATGGATCTGCCCCTCGTCATGGCGGCTCTGATGAACCGCTGGGGCGAGGACATCCTGCCCGAAGAGGTGGCCTACGCCATGGAGGACAACGCCACCCGGAGCACCGGCAACGCCGCCTTTGCAGCGGCTGCCGCGGGCTGCTGCGGCTTTCCCTGCTGGCAGGCCTGGATGGACCTGCAGGACCTGCGCACCCAGATCCACGACGACTGCCCCGTTGCCGTCCGGGTCGAGCGCCGCATCCGGGGCCAGCGTGACCCGGTGGGCATCTGGATGGGGCTGCGGGGCTTTGGCCACGACGACGCCGTGATGGCCGATTATGTCCTGCTCAACGACCCCACTGCCGACAGCGACGGCTCCGTCAACTGCACCATGGCGCTGTCGGATTTCCTGCGCTACTTCACAGGCCGGGCCATCGCCCTGCGGCGCAAGCCCAGAGATGCAGCCGCCGACCTGCCCAACCGCGTCCGCTGCGACCTGGCCCGCAGCGAGGATGGCCGCTGCTATTACTTCGAGCAGCGTGGCCAGCGCGACCCGCTGCCGGATGATTTCTCCGGCTGGACCGCCTACACCCTGCACGACGGCATCGCCCATGCCACCACGGCTCACCGGACGTTCCGCCGGATGGAGCGCACCCCGGACGGAGGCCTGTGCTTCCCGCCCGAACAGCTGGCCGCAGGCGGGCGGTGCAGCGTTTACGCCGTAGACCAGACCGGCCGGATGCGGGTCGCGGAAGTCCGCCTGCCCGCGCCGCCCAGACCCCCGGCAGCACCGCCTGCCGCACCTCAGAATGACCCCCAGAGCACCGGGCAGCCGGACCTCTAGGCCCGCCCCCGCCAAACGCTTTCCGGGGATAAAAACTGTTACATAGGAGGAACACATTATGGCAAAGACGATCATCACCATTGGCCGTGAGTACTGCACCGGCGGCAACTACATCGCAGAGGATGTTGCAAATGCTCTGGGCATCAAGCTCTACGACAAGGAACTGATCACCATGGCAGCCAAACACTCCGGCCTGTCCGAGGAGGCTGTTGCCGCCAGCGAGAAACGCCACACCCACAGCCTGCTGTACAGCCTGTACACCATGGGCAACGAGCTGCCGCTGGGCGATCAGGTGTTCATCCTGCAGAGCCGCATCATCAAGCAGCTGGCAGAGGAAGGCCCCTGTGTCATCCTGGGCCGCTGCGGTGACTATGTGCTGCGGGACCGCAAGGACGTGCTGCGCGTCTTCATCTATGCGCCGGTGGAGTGGCGCCGTGAGCTGGCCAAGACCGACCCTCTGGTCAAGGCACACGACGAGAAGGGCATCAAGGAAGAGATCGAGAAGACCGACCGCAACCGCTCGGCCTACTACAACTACTACACCCAGAACCGCTGGGGTGATGCCCACAACTACGACCTTGCCATCAACGCCGCCCTGGGCCGCGAGACCTGCGTGAAGATGATCCTGGACGCAGTGGCCGCCAAGGAAAAGGCTGCGGAGAAGTAACCGCTCCGGGCTGCAAAGTCAAAAAACAATGATGCTGCGTGGGTAGGGTGCTTCGGCGCTCTGCCCACGTTTCAAGCATAGAGAAAAAACGTCAAAAGGAGAAATCGTGGAAAACAAGCAGACCAATCCCCCCACCGCCCAGGAAAACATCATGGGCACCATGGCCATCAACCCGCTGCTCGTCAAGCTGAGCATCCCGATGATGGTCTCGATGCTGGTCCAGGCACTTTATAATGTCGTGGACTCCATCTTCGTCTCGCATGTCAGCGAAGGTGCGCTGACCGCCGTTTCGCTGGCCTTCTCGCTGCAGAACATGATGATCGCCGTCGGTGTCGGCACCGGCGTCGGCGTCAACGCCCTGCTGTCCAAGAGCTTGGGCGAAAAAGACCAGGAGCGCGCCAACAAGACGGCTGAAAACGGCATCTTCCTGGCGCTGTGCAGCTTTGCTGCCTTTTTCATCATCGGCCTGACCTGCATGAAGCCGTATTTCTATGCGCAGACCAGTGATGTGGAGATCGCCGAGCAGGGCATCCGCTACCTGACCGTCTGTTCCGTGTTCAGTCTGGGCCTGTTCCTGCAGACCATGAGCGAAAAGCTGCTGGCCGCGACCGGCCGCACCAACCTGAGCATGTGCAGCCAGCTCATCGGCGCCATCGTGAACATCGTGCTTGACCCCATCTTCATCTTCGGCTACTGCGGTGAGGCCCTGTCCGGCACCACCGGCGCGGCAGTGGCCACGGTCATCGGCCAGTTCTGCGGTGCCGGTGCCGCCATCTTCTTCAACCTGAAGAAGAACCCCGACATCCAGATCCGCTGGCACGGCTTCCGCCCCAGTGCAGACGCCATCAAGCGCATCTACGTCGTCGGCCTGCCCAGCATCGCCATGCAGTGCGTCGGCAGCGTGATGACCTTCTTCATGAACCAGATCCTGATGGCCTTCTCGGCCACGGCGGTCGCCGTCTTCGGCGTCTACTTCAAGCTCCAGAGCTTCGTCTTCATGCCCATCTTCGGCATGAATAACGGCATGGTGCCCATCATCAGCTACAACTACGGCGCCCGTAATCCCGACCGCGTCAAAAAGACCATCAAGCTGGCCATGTGCTACGCAGAGGGCATCATGCTCATCGGCTTCTGCCTGTTCCAGTTTGCGCCGGACAAGCTGCTGAGCTTCTTCGCCGCCAGCGACGCGATGCTGGCCATCGGCATCCCGGCCATGCGCACCATCTGCTTCCACTTCCTGCTGGCCGGCATGAGCATCATCCTGTCCTCCACCTTCCAGGCGCTGGGCAACGGCATGTTCAGCCTCATCGTCTCCGTCTGCCGCCAGCTGGTCGTCCTGCTGCCTGCCGCCTGGCTGCTGAGCCAGACCGGCAACGTCAACCTGGTGTGGTGGTCGTTCGTCATCGCCGAGCTGGTCAGCGTGACGCTGAGTTTTGTCTTCTTTGCCCGCCTGGACAAAAAGATCATCGAACCCATGTACAACAAAGCTCCTGCCATGCAGTGAGCGGAGCCGGCATTCTCCAAATTGAGAAAGGAACGTGACTGTTTTATGGGAAAGAAGTTGAAATGGAATCTGGTCCTGATGAGCATCCTCTATCTGGGTCTGGGCATCTTCCTGCTGCTGGTGCCGGGCACCGCGATGAACATCGTCTGCTATGCGCTGGGCGGCGTGGTGCTGGCCTGCGCAGCGGTGCAGCTCGTCCGCTACTTTGTGGTGGAGCGCGGTGTCTTCCAGAGCCAGCTGACCCTGATCTCCGGTCTGGTCTGTCTGGGGCTGGGTGCGTTCCTTATCATCCGCAGCGACATCGTGGTGCGCATCCTGCCCATCGTCTTCGGCCTGTTCGTCATCTTCGACAGTCTGGGCCGCATCCAGAACGCACTGGAGCTGCGCAAGTGCCAGTATCCCAGCTGGAAAGGCTTCCTGCTGCTGGCCGTGCTGAGCATCGTGCTGGGCATCGTCATGATTCTCGACCCCTTCGGCACCATGGAAACGCTGGTCATGGCCATCGGCGTCATCCTCATCGTGGAGGGTGCGCTGAACCTGCTCAGTGCGCTGTACACCGTCATCGCGGTGAAGCGGTTCCTGAAGCTGCACCCGGAGACGCAGTCCATGCTGGAAGCCGTCACCGGGGAAGACCTGAACGGCGACGGCATCGTCGCCCCGGAGGTCGCCCATGCCGATGTGGAAGCCACTGCCGTCGAACTCGACCATGTGGACGAGAGCGCTGAGGTGGAGCAGGAAGACGACCCGTAAAACAAGCCCGCATAAACGCTCCCCATCGGGGAAACTGGCCGCAGCGCGGCCTGAGATGGTTTTTATCAAATACAGCAAAGGATTACAGAACAATGGAAACGTACGATCTGATCATCGTTGGCGCCGGCCCGGCCGGCATCTTTACCGCCGTGGAGCTGCTGCGCCACGGCAGCAAAAAGAAGATCCTGCTGGTGGAAAAAGGCAAGCCGGTGGAAAAGCGCCACTGCCCCAAGGCAGAGCTTGGCCACTGCGTCAACTGCCGCCCCACCTGCGCCATCACCACCGGTTTTTCCGGTGCCGGTGCCTTCTCAGACGGTAAGCTGAGCCTGTCCTATGAGGTCGGTGGCGACCTGCCCAGCCTCATCGGCGAGGAGTTCGCTCAGGAGCTCATCGACTACACCGACAAGATCTATCTGGAGTTCGGCGCAGACCCCCATGTGGAAGGCATCTACACCGGCGAGGAGATCAAGGAGATCCGCAAGAACGCCATCCACGCCGGTCTGAAGCTGGTGGACTGCCCCATCCGCCATCTGGGCACCGAAAAGGCCCAGCAGCTCTATCTGGCCATCCAGAACTATCTGGCCGACAACGGCGTCGAGATGCTTTTTTCCACCGAGTGTGAGAACATCATCCTGGAAGACGAGGTCTGCAAGGGCGTGTATCTCCGCGCGGGCAGCGACAGCGAGCCCCGCGCCGTCTATGCCGACACCGTCGTCATCGGCACCGGCCGCCGCGGCGCGGACTGGCTGGAAAAGATCTGCGCCGAACACCACATCGCCCACAAGCCCGGCACCGTCGATATCGGCGTCCGCGTCGAGTGCCGCAATGAGGTCATGGAGAAGGTCAACAAGGTGCTGTATGAGTCCAAGCTCATCGGCTACCCCAAGCCCTGGAAGAACAAAGTCCGCACCTTCTGCCAGAACCCCGGCGGTTTCGTGGCGCAGGAGAACTACGACAACGACCTGGCCGTCGTCAACGGCCACAGCTTCAAGGAGAAGAAGAGCGAGAACACCAACCTCGCCATCCTCGTCTCCCACAACTTCACTGAGCCGTTCAACCAGCCCATCGCCTACGCACAGAAGGTGGGCGAGCTGACGAACATGCTGGGCGCAGGCCACATCATGGTCCAGCGCTACGGCGACATTCTGGACGGCAAGCGCACCTGGGCCAAGGAGCTGGCACAGTCCAACGTCAAGCCCACCCTGAAGGACGCGGTGGCCGGTGACATCACCGCCGCCATGCCTTACCGTGCTATGACCAACATCATCGAATTCATCAAGATGCTGGATATGGTCGTGCCCGGCTTTGCCGCCAACGAGACCCTGCTCTACAGCCCGGAGCTGAAGTTCT
>ERZ773229.964-NODE-964-length-21635-cov-35.694810_pt1 | contig 21635 bp, 17 predicted proteins | sample MGYA00580992_ERZ773229 | MGnify/ENA primary metagenome ERZ773229 (study PRJEB29015, sample SAMEA2737795) | human gut metagenome | biome: human gut; feature: human-associated habitat; material: faeces | place: China | collected 2012 ... | reverse complement strand
GGCTGACGGCCGCCACCGCCATGATGATGGTTAATGAAACGAGCTCTTGCGTCATACCGTCGAGCCTAGTGAGCCATTGTGACCGGAGGTTGAAGAATGTGATTTCCGCTATCTGTGGCAGGTTTCTTCGGTGAAACCGACCTAGGGGGCATGATTCCTACCCCCTAGGTCTGGATTTGCTCAAGGAACCTGCCACGTATAACGCAAATCGTTTTCTTGTGAAGGGCGAATCTGCCACATATAGCACGTTTCACGACATTAAGGGGATCGGTCGCGTTTGCGAGGAGGCTAACCTGCGATTTGCATAAAACCTAACCCACGATTTGCGTAAGTCCTAACCCATGATTTGCGTAAAACGTGGTTCGCTCAGAGCTGTGGCCGGAGACCGTCCAAGTTCGACCGACATTATCGGAATCGTCAGGGAAGAAGGCACGCGGGCGGAGTGCAATATAATGTTCCCTATGGCTGGCAGTTCAAGGGGGCAAGACTGATGGCAGTTTTTCCGCATGGGAGCGTGCGCGGCGGGTCGAGAAGCGACGGTCCGCAGCAAATTAAGGACTTACGCGCCGACGATTTTTATGGCGATTCGCACGATGGCAACGACGGCTCGCGCGGTTCGCACGACACCACGCGCAACACCCGCACCTACACCCTCCCGACTTTCGCGGAGGCGACCGACGCGTCCGAAGCGATGCGCGAGCGTCGCGCGGATCGCAACAAGTCCATTGCCATGCGCGTGCTTGCGGCGGTGCTGATTCTTACCGCGCTCGGCATTGGCATGTTTCCGAGAGTGTTGCAATACCGTTCGGCGCGCGAGCTGGCGAGCACGTCGGCGCGTTCCGAAAAGCGCGTGGCGGGCTGGCCATACCCGCAGGCCGATGAGGCGTTCGCCGCGGCCAGGGAGTACAACAAGCGACTTGCCAAGTCGGGGCAGCCGGTGATTGGCGAGGCGAAGGATCCGCTCGCCGAACTGTATGATGATCCGCAGAATGCAGCCAACAACGCCAGCGCCGACGGCTCAGACAACTCCGGCGACTCCGCCAGCGCCAAAGACACGGAATATCAAAGCCTGCTCGACTCCGGCGATGGCGTGATGGGGGCCATCCGTATTCCGAAGATTTCCGTGAACCTGCCGGTTTACCACGGCACGTCCGAGCTGACGCTTGCGTCCGGCGCGGGTCACCTGTACGGCAGTAGCCTGCCGGTGGGCTCGACTCCGAAACCGCCATCAGCATCATCAGACAGCAGGCCCGCCGCATCGACGAGCTGCAGCGCGAAAACGAAGACCTCCGCGCCAAACTCGACGAGCTGACCGCCTAGCCCGCTCATTCTTCATCATGCCGGCTTCTGTTCCTCCCAACAGAGCCGGCAAGCGTCATCTGTCAGACAAAAGCGGGCGCATTGGGCGGTTCCCGCGGTAGGGTGTGACCATTATGACTTTAGGGAATACGAATACCGGGAAGGCCGGCACAAACACGCAAGCTGCCGACGCGTCTGACGCAACGCAGAACGCGCAAAGCACACAATCGCATATCAAATCCGTCGAAAGCCTCGACAAAGACAACGACATGGAACGCGGCCTGAAAAATCGCCATGTCCAATTCATCGCCATCGGCGGAACCATCGGCACCGGCCTGTTCCTCGGCTCCGGCAAATCGATTGCGCTGACCGGACCAAGCATCATCTTCGTGTACATCGGCGTGGGCCTCATCATGTTCCTGCTCATGCGCGCCATCGGCGAAATGATGTACAGCGACCCAAGCCAGCACACCTTCATCAACTTCATCACACGCTACCTCGGCCGCGCGTGGGGCAAATTCGCCGGCTGGACGTACTGGATCGTGCTCATCCTGACCGGCATGACCGAAATCACGGCCGTCAGCACCTATTTCGTCACGTTCTTCGGCACGTTCGGCATTGACCTCAACGCGTGGAAATGGCTTATCGAACTGTGCTTCCTTGTGGCGCTCACCGGCATCAATCTCATTGCCGTGAAAGTGTTCGGCGAGGCGGAATTCTGGTTCTCCATGATCAAAATCACGCTGATTGTGGGTCTGATTGTCACCGCCGTGGTGATGCTGTTCCTCGGTTTCAGCTACCCGGCCACGCATATCGAAGGCGTGGACGGCACGGTTTCCGGTGCCACTGTGAGCCTTACGAACATTACCGGCGGCTTCCAGCTTGCGCCGAACGGCTGGATGAACTTCTTCATGAGCTTCCAGATGGTGTTCTTCGCCTACCAGCTCATCGAATTCGTAGGTGTGACCGTATCCGAAACGCAGAACCCACGCAAGGTGTTACCGAAGGCCGTCAACGAGCTGATCATGCGCATCCTCATCTTCTACGTGGGCGCGCTCGTGGCCATCATGGCCATCGTGCCGTGGCGCAACTTCCATCAGAACGCGGACGGCTCGTTCGGTTCGCCGTTCATCATGGTGTTCAAATACGCTGGCCTCGACTGGGCTGCCGCGCTCGTGTTCTTCGTGGTGATCACCGCAGCCGCGTCGGCACTCAATTCGCTGATCTACTCGGCGGGCCGCCACCTATACCAGCTTGCGCAGGACTCCGAATCGCCCGCTATGCAGCGCCTCGGTGAGGTGTCGGATCACAAGGTGCCGGCGAAGGCGATCATCGTGTCCGGCTGCATGATTCTGTTCTCCCCGCTGGTCAACGCGATCCCGGGCGTTTCCGGTGCGTTCGTGCTGTTCGCTTCGGCCGCCAGCGCCGTCGTGATCTTCATTTACATCCTGACGATGCTTGCGCACCGCCGCTACCGTCAAAGCGCCGACTTCCTGCCGGACGGCTTCGTCATGCCGGCATGGCAGGTGTGCGACTGGATTGCGATTGCGTTCTACGTGTTCGTGTACGTCACGCTGTTCCTGTCCGCAGATACGCGCGGTTCCGCCATCGCCGGCCTGCTGTGGCTCGTCGTGTTCGGCGGCTACTGCCTGCTGCACGAGCGATTCCAGAACCGCGACCTGAAGGCGGCTCTAGGGAAGTAGACGTATTGCCTGTCGCTGCGGTATGCGTGGCATGCGCGTGTTGCGCTACGTGCCGCGCATCTGACGAAAGAGGGTCGGTGGAAACCTTGCGAAAATGTGCGTCTCCACCGACCCTCGTCGTGTAATCGCAATAAAACAGTGCGAAACGTTAGTGCACGAATCGTACGAAATCGGCGCGAATCAGCCGATGTAGTCGGCCTCGTTCGTCGGGCTGGACGGGACGGCGTGGTCCTCCGTAACCTTTCCCAGGCCGGACAGGTACGCTTCACGGCCGGCCTCAATCGCATTCTTGAAAGCGCGCGCCATCAGCGGAATGTTGCCGGCGGATGCGATCGCCGTGTATGCCATCACCGCGTCCGCACCCATCTCCATGGCCTCCGCGGCCTGGCTCGGACGGCCGATGCCCGCGTCGATGATCACCGGAACGTTGGCATTCTTGATGATCACCTCGATGAAATCGCGTGCGCGCAGGCCCTTGTTCGAGCCGATCATCGCGCCGAGCGGCATCACGCAAGCTGCGCCCGCGTCCTCAAGACGCTTCGCTGCGATCGGGTCCGGGAACATGTACGGCATGACCACGAAGCCTTCCTTCGCCAGCTTTTCCGTGGCCTTGATGGTCTCCTCGTTGTCAGGCAGCAGGTACTTCGACTCGTGCTCGATCTCCACCTTCACGAAGTCCGTCTGGCACACCTCGCGCGCGAGACGTGCGATGCGCACCGCCTCCTCCGCGTTGCGCGCGCCCGACGTGTTCGGCAGCATGGTGATGCCCTTCGGAATGTAGTCGAGCAGGTTGTTTTCGGTGGTGCGGCAGCGGCGCAGCGCCATGGTGACGATCTGCGTGCCCGCGTTCTCGATGGTCGCCTTGATGAGGTTCAGGTCGTAACGGCCGGAACCGAGGATGAAGCGGCTCGTGAACTTGTGCCCGCCGAGGATCAGCGGGTCGGCGTCGCCGGTGGCGATTTCGTCGTACGCATGAGCGTCCGGCTCCGGCAGGATCGCCGTGTTCGTGGTGGTGCCGACCAGCTCGTCGAGCGTGGCGTTCGGTGCGGCCGCGACGTCGGCGGCTGCGGTGGTGATGGTGTTTTCGGTGCTCATCGTCGGTTCCTTTCGTTGGGGTGTTTGGTGTTGCTGTTGTTGCGATTGCTGTGCTGCTGTTGTGTTGCCGTTGCGTCGCTGTTGTGTTGTGTTGTGTGCAACGTGCGTTTGTAATCGCAATAAAAATTTCGATTACGGCAGTGGAGTAACGTAGCAGTGCGTCAGGCGTCTTCCTCGCCGAGGATCAGTCGCGTGATCATGTTCGCTTCGTGGCAGGCGACCACGCCCACGCGCGGCGCCATCAGGCCGGCACCCGGTACCGGAGCCGTCTCGCCATCGCCGCAGAAGTAGAAGTTCTTCGAAACGCGACGCGTGCTCACCAGGTTGGAGCTGCGGAAGCCGGCCATGCCGGACGCGCTGACGAGCTTCTTGCCCGGCAGATTCTCCAGCACCGCGTTGACGAGCATCGTCTTGTTTTCCGGCACGTCGAACGCCTCGCAGATGATGTCCTCGTTTTCGAACAGCGTCGGCACGTTCTCGTCGGTCACCTTGACGGTGTCGATGGTGATGTCCGTGAACGGGTTGATTTGGCGCAGATTGCTGCGCAGCGCCTCCGTCTTGTACTGGCCGAGGTCCTTCAGGAAATACTGCTGGCGATTCAGGTTCGTCATATCCACGCGGTCGAAGTCGATCAGATGCAGATGGCCGACGCCGATGCGGGTCAGCGCCACCGCGATGGTGGAGCCGAGGCCGCCGCAGCCGCAGATGGCCACGTGCGCCGCGTCGAGCTTGTCCTGCGTGGCGGCCGTGTGACGGTCGAGCAGGGCCGCGCGGATCTCCTCGCGGCTGACCAGGGTGGCCGGGTCGGGCTGGTTGTCGAAAGCGTGCTGGCGGGCGTCGATCTGCGCCTGCGATGCGGATGGTTCAAAAGTCATGGTTGTTCTCGTATTCTCGTTTCCGTTCGTATGGTTTGTTTCGCTGCTGTGCTCAGCCGCCCTGCACGAACGTGACGATTTCCAACGTGTCGGTGCCCTTGAGCTGCGTCTGCGCACGCTGGGCGCGCGGCACGATCTCGCCGTTGAGCTCCACGGCCACGCGGTCGGCGCGCAGACCGCGCTGCTCCACTAGTTCGGCCACGGTGATCGGCGTGGCGACGTCCTCTTCCTTGCCGTTGATGATCATTTCGGTTCCCTTCTGTATGTCAGGCCCCACGAGTGCCGTTCCCGCCGAAACGGACGTTCAGAACTGTTTTGTGGGCTTCCGAGCGTCTGCTTCCGGTGAATCGGACATTCACGGTTGGTACGAAAAAAGGGTCGCCGAAGGAACCGTACCCTATGAGGTGGTGCGCCCCTCCGTGACCCTAATCACGCGATATTCGGTTATCGCGAACGGAAGATTGAGATGCGCCGTGGCGGCGCGAACAACCCGTCTCCTTACGGCGGCATTACCCGCATCAAGTCCTCGGTCGAAGCTCGTCGCTCCCTCTCAGCCTTTCGGCTCCCGTTCGGTTGTGCCCTCATCTTCCCGCACCCGCCCGACAACCCGCTCCGCGCTGTTTTGTGCAAGAATGGGTGGCGGATTTTGTAGCGACGGATGTGGCGACGGAAGGGAGACGGTTATGACGACCGCACGAAACATGGGCGAATTGGCGGGATTTGCGATTCCACGGCTCGGCATGGGCACGATGGCGTTGGCGATTGAGGGCCGCCCGGACCGCGATACGGCGATCCGCACGATTCACGCCGGCTTGGACGCGAGCGTGCGATATCTGGACACCGCCTGGTCGTATTACCTGCCAAGCCAACCCGGCACCGGCACCGCCGAAGACCTGGGCTACGGCGAAAAAATGGTGCGCGACGCGCTCGCCAGCTGGGACGGTCCGCGCGACGAAGTGCTGATTGCAACCAAAACCGGCTATCGCCGCACCATGGAGGCGCCGAACGTTGCCGAAAACGAGCCGGAACGCCAGCATTTGCAGGCTGTGGGCAGCCAGTACGGGTGGATGGCGGATTCGCGTCCGGAAACGATGATCTGCGACGCGAAGGAGTCGGCCGCGCACCTCGGCGTGGAGGCGCTGGACCTGCTGTACTCGCACGGACCGGACCCGGAAGTGGCTTATGAGGACCAGGTCGGCGCGCTGAAGCAGCTGCTTGACGAGGGCGTGATCCGGTACGCGGGCATTTCCCGCGTGGACAACGCGCAGATCGACATCGCCCGCGAGATTCTCGGCGACAAGCTGATCGCCGTGCAGAACCAGTTCTCGCCCTCGCACCCCGACCCTGAGCATACGATGGAGCACTGCGCGGAACTTGGACTCGCGTTCGTGTGCTGGAGCCCCCTCGGCGGCTTCCTCGACGCGTTCGACCAGCGCGCGTACGACCCGTTCCGCACGGTCGCCGGCAACCACGGCTGCTCCTACCAGCGCGTGGTGCTCGCCTGGGAACTGAGCCGCTACGAGCGGTTGTTCACCATCCCCAGCGCCCGCAATCCGCAGGAAATCAACGATTCCTTCGCCGCCACCGAACTGACGCTCACGCAGGATGAGCTGGCGATGCTGAACGCCTCCGTCGACGCCCGTCGCGGCTGAATTCCGCGCAATACGTACGATTGGCCGCGCCCGATTCCGCACAATAATCGCGATTCTGGCCGCGGCCTTTTTCGTGCCTTCTGTAGCTTGCTCGCTGCAAAATCGCCCTGGGAATAACTTACACTGTAAAATGTTTACACTGTAAGATATTATGACGGCGATTGCGACGGAAGGAGGTGCCGCGTGGGCTTTGAAGAGGAACTGTTCCACGAATTGGCGACCAACACATGGGACAAACGCTCGCGCATGCAGCAGGAGATGGTGAAAGGCGCGAAGGGCGAACCCTTCGCCGTGCAGGAACTCTATAGGAAAGGCCCGCTGACGCCATCGCAGCTCGCCTCTTCAATGAAAACCACCACCGGACGCGTGTCCACACTGCTGTCCGCGTTGGAGAAAAAAGGCCAGATCACACGCGAATCCGACCCCGACGATCGCCGTGTGGTGCACGTGAACCTCACCGAAGCGGGCAGGGAACGCGCCGAACGGCAGCGCGAAAGCATGCGCGAGGCGATCTGCTGGATCTTCTCGCAGATGGGGGAGCGCCGCGCGCGCGAATTCGTTGAGCTCACCGAGGAATTCACCACGTACATGTCGCTGTGCATGCCCGGCAAACCGCGCCCCACGGCGGACGAGGTCAAAGCCGCGTTCTCAGGAAACGCACAGGAAGACGCGTAGTATCTTACGCTGTAAATAATTCACAGTGTAAGTAATCGCAATCCAGTAATCGCAAAAACCGCGAAAAATCGCAAAAACTAATCGTAAGAAAACAAGCAAAACACAAAACAAGAGAAGGAACCAAGCATGCTTCGCATCGTACGATACCTCTCCAAAGCGGAGATCGGTCAGATGCTCGTCGCGCTGGTCAGCATCGTCGGTCAGATTTGGCTTGACCTGACCCTGCCGGACTACATGGCCGACATCACGCAGCTCGTCGAAACCCCCGGCAGTGAAATGCACGACATCTGGGTGGCCGGCGGCAAAATGCTGCTCGTCTCGCTCGGCTCGGCGGCCTGCGCGGTCGTCACCGGCTTCATCGCCGCGCGCGTGGGCGCCTCGTTCAGCCAGCGCCTGCGTTCGCTTGAATTCAACAAGGTGGAAAGCTTCGGACCGGCGGAAATGAACCGTTTCTCCACCGCGTCGCTCATCACCCGCTCCACGAACGACATCACGCAGATCCAGATGTTCATCACCATGGGCCTCATGATGATCGTCAAAGCGCCGATCATGGCCGTGTGGGCCGTGTGCAAGATCGCAGGAAAGGGCTTCGATTGGACGCTCGCAACCGGCATCGCCGTGGCCATCCTGCTGGTGGTCATCGCTGTGATCATGAGCTTCGTCATGCCGAAGTTCAAGGCCATGCAGCGCCTGACCGACAACATCAACCTCGTGGCGCGCGAGAACCTCACCGGCCTGCGCGTGGTGCGCGCGTACAACGCCGAGGACTATCAGGAAGCCAAGTTCACCGAAGCCAACAAGGAACTCACCGAAACCCAGCTGTTCACCAACCGCGCCATGGCCATCATGATGCCGTTGATGAACACCATCATGAACGGCCTGATGCTCGCCGTCTACTGGATCGGCGCGTACCTCATCGACGCTGCCGACGCCGTCGACAAGCTCACCACCTTCTCCAACATGGTGGTGTTCTCCAGCTACTCCATCCAGGTCATCATGAGCTTCCTGCTGCTGAGCATGGTGTTCGTGCTCTGGCCGCGAGCCGACGTGTCCGCGCAGCGCGTGCTCGAAGTCATCGACACCGAGCCGATGGTCGCCGACGGCACGCAGGACGCGGGCAAGCCGGGCGAGGAAGGCGAAATCGAATTCCGCAATGTGAGCTTCGCCTACCCCGACTCGCGTCACGCCATGCTCGAAGGCGTCAATTTCAAGGCGAAGAAGGGTCAGACGGTGGCGTTCATCGGCTCGACCGGCTCCGGCAAATCGTCCCTCATCAACCTCGTGCCGCGTTTCTACGACGCCACGCAAGGCGAGGTGCTCGTCGACGGCGTCAACGTGCGCGACTACAAGCTGAAGGCGTTGCGCGACAAGATCGGCTACGTGCCGCAGCAGTCGTTCCTGTTCAAGGGAACGATCGCCAGCAACGTCGCGTACGGAGATACGGACCGCGACGACGACACCGTGCGCCGCGCATGCGACGTCGCGCAGGCGACGGAATTCATCGACAAAAAGCAGAAGAAGTACGATTCTGGCATTTCGCAGGGCGGTTCCAACGTTTCGGGCGGGCAGAAGCAGCGTCTGTCGATCGCACGCGCCGTCTACCGTCATCCGGAAATCCTGATCTTCGACGATTCCTTCTCCGCGCTCGACTTCAAAACCGACCGTGCCGTACGTGACGCGCTCGAAAAGGAAGCGAAGGATTCCACGAAACTCATCGTCGCGCAGCGCATCGGCACCATCATGAATGCCGACCGCATCATCGTGCTCGACGACGGCAAAGTGGTCGGCCAGGGCACGCACGAGGAACTGCTCGACACGTGCGAAGTGTATCGGCAGATCGCCGAATCGCAGTTGAGCGAAGACGAACTGAAGCGCTGAAAGGGGGAGACATGCCAAGAGGAATGGGACGCGGCCGTGGGGCCGTGGAAAAGCCGAAGGACTTCGGCGGAGTGATGAAGAAGCTCGTGAAATTCTGCAGCCGGTACATTCCGGTGATGATTTTCGCGCTGGTTCTGGGCGCTGCCGGCACGGTGTGCCAGATCATCGGCCCGGACAAGCTCAAGGACATGACCAACGATATCACGAAGGGTCTGCCGGCCATGGTGCACGGCAAGCCCGTCATGAATTCGATCGACATGGACGCGGTGTCGCGCATCGCATGGCTGCTCGTCGCGCTGTACGTCGGGTACGCGCTGCTGAGCTACCTGCAAAGCTGGCTGATGGCCAACGTCACGCAACGCACCGCACAGCAGCTACGTGAGGCGATCAGCCAGAAAATCAATCGCCTGCCGCTGAAATATTTCGACAAAGTCAGCTACGGCGACGTGCTGAGCCGCATCACCAACGACGTCGACGCGATCGGACAGACGCTCGGCCAGTCGGTCGGCTCGCTCATCACATCGGTCACGCTGTTCTTCGGCGCGCTCATCATGATGTTCTACAACAACGTGACCATGACGCTGTGCGCCATCGGCTCCGCGCTGCTCGGCCTGATCATCATGGGTGTGATCATGAAGGTGTCGCAGAAGTACTTCACCCGCCAGCAGGTGGCGCTCGGCGACGTCAACGGCCACGTCGAGGAAATGTACACCGGCCACACCGTGGTCAAGGCATACTGCGGCGAGGAACGCTCCATCGAGCAGTTCGAGAAGTACAACAACGACCTGTACGTGTCCGGCTGGAAGAGCCAGTTCCTGTCCGGCCTGATGATGCCGATCATGAACTTCGTCGGCAACTTCGGCTACGTGGTGGTGTGCGTGGTCGGCGCGGCGCTCGCCATGGACGGCAAGATCGAATTCGGCGTGATCGTGGCGTTCATGATGTACATCCGCCTGTTCACGCAGCCGCTGTCCCAGTTCGCGCAGGCGTTCCAGAACCTGCAGCGCTGCGCGGCCGCATCCGAACGCGTCTTCGGCTTCCTTGAGGAACCGGAACTGTCCGACGAAACCGGCAAGCAGGCGCTGCTGGGCGTAGGCGCGGACGGCAAGCCGCAGCCGGTGCGCGGCGACGTGGAATTCAGCCACGTGCGCTTCGGCTACGACGCGGACAAGACCATCATCAACGACTTCTCCGCGTCCGTGAAGGCCGGCCAGAAGGTGGCTATCGTCGGCCCGACCGGCGCCGGCAAGACCACCATGGTCAACCTGCTGATGCGCTTCTACGAGATTTCCGGTGGCACGATTTCGATCGACGGCATCGACACCAAGTCCGTACCGCGTTGGAACGTGCACGACCAGTTCTCCATGGTGCTGCAGGACACGTGGGTATTCCGTGGAACAGTGCGTGAAAACATCGCGTATTCGAAGAAGGACGTCACCGACGAGCAGATCGTGGCCGCATGCAAGGCCGTCGGCCTGCACCACTACATCATGTCGTTGCCGAACGGCTACGACACCGTGCTCGACGACAAGGCGTCGCTTTCCCAGGGCCAGCGCCAGCTGCTGACGATCGCCCGCGCGATGGTGGAGGACGCGCCGATCCTGATCCTCGACGAGGCCACCTCCTCGGTCGATACACGCACCGAGGAGCTGATCCAGAAGGCGATGGACGCGCTGACCGTGGGCCGCACGAGCTTCGTGATCGCGCACCGCCTGTCCACCATCCGCGACGCCGACATGATCCTGGTGATGAACGGCGGCGACATCGTGGAACGCGGCACGCACGAGGAACTGCTCGCCAAGGGCGGCTTCTACGCCGACATCTACAACAGCCAGTTCACGCTGGCCGAGTGAGGTTGGTGTGCTGACTCGCTAAAAAATCCGGAGGGACCACCCCTCCGGATTTTTGCGTTTTGGCTTCGGCATTTTTATTGTGTTGCGCTGACGGGACGGCGGATTTACCATTGAGGTGACTGACGTCAATCGATTGACGTATTTGAAAATCACAAAGAAAGTGGGCAGTCATGAAAAGCATCGAAATCGGCAAATCGGCAGTGGTCGCATCGCAGGCGGCGCTCGGCGTGATGCGCATGGACGCGCTGGATGCGGACGCTGCGGCAGAAGTCGTGCGTACGGCCGCCGAGCATGGAGTCAACTTCTTCGACACGGCGGACATCTACGGATTCAACGTCAACCACGACCATGCCAGCTCGCGTGTGCTCGGCCGCGCGTGGAAGGACGCCGGGCTCAAGCGCGAGGACATCTTCCTGCAGACGAAGTTCGGTATCAACATCGACTTCAGCGACCCGAACAACGTGCACGCCACCCGCTACGACTTCTCCGCGAAGCACCTCATCACGCGACTCGACGAGGAACTGGAAGCGCTCGGCACTGACTACGTGGACTTCGCGCTCCTGCACAGGCCCGACACCCTGATGGAGGCCGAGGAAATCGTCGAAGCGTTCACCACCCTGCACAAGGCGGGCAAAGTGCGCCACTTCGGCGTGAGCAACGTGAACCCGTGGCAGGCGGAACTGCTGCAGTCCTGGCTCGGCGACGACCCGGCCATGAGGCTCGAGGCGAACCAGCTGCAGTTCGGCCTGATGCACGCGCAGATGGTCAGCGACGAGCTGATGACCAACTCCGGCGCCGAAGGCATGGTCGTGGCCAACCATTCGGACGGCCTGCTGTCCTACTCGCGACTGCGCCACATGACCATCCAGGCGTGGAGCCCGTTCCAGTCCGGCACGGAATACGGCCCGTTCGTAGGCAACGAGCACTTCCCGGAGCTGAACAAGGCACTGGACGAAAAGGGCGCCAAGTACGGCGTGAGCGCCAACGCCATCGCCACCGCATGGGTGCTCAGGCATCCGGCGAAGATCCAGATCGTGCTCGGCTCGATGAACCCCACCCGGCTGGGCGAAATGCTCGACGGCGCGGACATCGACCTCGACAAGCAGGATTGGTGGGACCTGTACGTGGCCGCCGGCAACCTCATTCCGTGAGTTTTGTTGGAAATCAGAAGAAGCGGCCGGGGAAACCGGCACTGATGGTGGCGTGACGGTCGACGTCCAACGTGGCGCAATCGAAAGCGAAAGTGCTGCTCAGCTCGTTCGGATCCGCAACGAACAGCGCCGTAGCCAACCCGTCCGCCACCGCAGTCGGATAGTCGCCAAATGACGCGGATCGCACCGCAACCCAGGCGGCTTCCGTTTGTTGCACGGGCAGGCCGTCGATGGCGTTGAGCAGGTGGTGAATCGCCAGATGCGTCTGTTCGTTCACCGCCACCTCCCAATGGCGACGGCTGGGCGCGCTCGCACAGAACGCGCCATCGCCGATCAGTGCGACGCCGACCGCGCAGGACGGATCATCCGGATCCTCAAGCGCCACACGGATCGGCTTGTTCGTGCGCGCCAGCAGATCGCCGCCCGCATCAATCACAAATTCCGGGGCAGCGCTTTCGCGTTTGCTGTCTGAGGTGGAAGATTGGCATGTCGGGTTGGTCGTTTCGGCTGACTTGACATGCGATGTGCGCGAAAGTTCTGAATCGGTGAGCAATCCGCCCAGCGAATCCACCAGATAACCCTTGCCGCACGCGCCGAAATCCACATGAACCGGACTGCGTGTAACCAATGTCGTGCCACTCGAACGAACCACATCACGACCCCATACGGCCCGTCCGTGCAGCGCGCCCAGGCGCTCGCCGGCGTCGGCTTCAACGGTGAAACTCAGCGCGGGATCGTAACCGAGACGAATCAGGTCCTCGCCCACGCACGGGTCGATCGCACCGCGCGTGGCGGCGTGCAGCGCGTCGTACAAATCGAATAGCGGGCCGGCCCAATCGGGAAAATCGAAATGCCCGCCATGCTCCGCATTGCCGATGTGCGCAACCAGCGAATCAGCGCGGAATCGCGAAAGCGCATGCTCGTATTCATCGATGAACCGTTCCATCTCGCCGCGCAATTCCGCAGTGATCGGGTGAGGCGTCGAAATCAACAACCCCGTGCCGAGCGCCTTGGGGAACGCGGTGGTATACGGCATGCGCTGTGCGAGCGGTGCAATGGAGTCCATACCACGATGCTAGCGCGTGCCCGGCTTGGCGTAGTTCGTGCTTGGGCAACCTGATATGCGCTATATGTGGCATGAGGCATCGCCTTATTTTGATACCCCCGTAGCTTTGTATAGTTACGATTATACTAATCGTGATTATACAGACCGACGCTTTGGCATGGAGTTCACTTCACGTTTTCGGGCGGACGGGGGTGTTGCGGAACGGCGGTGAGCGTCACAATGTGAGACGACACGCGGAAAACGGGAAAAATAAAAACGGCGGAATTCCAACGTTTTTTCATGCGCGATACAACAAGACCAATTAAAAATCAAGACTGTTATTCAAAAAACTTTCGTTCTATCTTGGCTTCCGATGCGCGCTTCGTACGTCGGGTACGTCGGGGAAATCGCGCCGAAAAGATTTGCGGAAGGAAGGTTCGACCCATGTCATCTCGCGTCGCGCAGCGCCACGCAGCCGGTTCCTACGATTCGTGCGATTCGCGCGTCTCGGCTTCCGGCCGTCTCATCACGCTCGTCGCCGCGCTGATGATCGCGCTCGCCACGCTGTTTGTCGGCATCGCGATGCCGCGGCAGGCGTCCGCCGCTGACGGCAACCAGACGAATTTCGATTCCTGGACTGCCGTCGCGCAGAATATCGCCAAGCAGCTCGCCACCGCCGAAAAAGACTACAATGACGGCGATTACGGCCAGGCCGGCACCGGCTTCCAGACCGCGCATTGGATCGGCTATGATGCGTCCAACTTCTCGAAAGTCGTCAACGACACCATTTCCGCCGAATGCCAGCAGACACTGCTCAGGCAGTTCACCGATTTGGAAGGACTCGCGTACCAGCAGGGCCAGGGGAGCGCGATCGCAAACGGAATCAACGCGCTGAACGCGGACCTTGACACGGCCGCGCAGACGCTTGACGGCAACGCGAACCTCGCCGACCCCAAAACCTACGCGAAGCAGCGCGCCGAACAGACCGCCGCGGAACGTAAGAAGCTCGACGCGGCCAAAAAGAATTCCTCCAAAGGCAAAGGCGACCGCACGTGGAGCGAAGTCGCCAGCGAAATGAACGTCATCCTCGACAAGGCATACAAGGCCGCCATCTCCGGTAAGGGCGCGGAAGGCTCCAGCCTCGTCAACAACGCGTACTACCAGTACTACGAAAAGCTCGGCTTCGAAAAGAACGTCATGAACGCCATCTCCGGCGACCGCGTCTCGCAGGTGGAATACCAGTTCAAGATGACCCGCAAAACCATGCGCGACGGCGGTTCCGACAAGGAAATCAAGAAGCTCGTCGACGACCTGAAAAGCTGGCTCGTCGAAGACGCGGCCACCCTCGACGGTGGCGCGGCCGGCAACGTCAACGCCTTCACCAAAGCCATCACCAGCTCCGCCGGACAGGCGTTCCTCATCCTGATCCGCGAGGGCCTCGAAGCGCTGCTGGTGGTGGCCGCCGTGGTGGCCTACCTCGTCAAATCCGGCAACCGGCGCTTCACCAAGTGGATTTACCTCGGCGTGCTCGCGGGCCTTGCCGGCTCCGGCCTGATCGCCGTGCTCTTCACGTTCCTGTTCGGAGGCTCCGGTCCGGTTCAGGAAATCAGCGAAGGCGTGTGCGCGCTGATCGCCATGCTCATGCTGCTGTGGACCAGCAATTGGATGCTCAACAAAAGTTCCGTGGAAGCGTGGAACCGTTACATCCGCACCAAAACCGAGTCCGCCGTGGCCGACGCGCAAAACAAAGTCGCCGCCGGCGAAGGCGTGGGCCTGGGTATGGTCGTTTCGCTCGCCATGCTGAGCTTCCTAGCCGTGTTCCGTGAAGGCGCCGAAACCGTCATCTTCTACGAATCGATCTACTCGATGAGTCGCGACGCGCAAGGCATGTGGATCGGCGGCATCGCCGCGGGCGTGGTGCTGCTCGTCATCTTCCTCGTGCTGCGCTTCACCTCCGTAAAGATTCCGATTGGCCCGTTCTTCCTCGTTACGTCGATCCTGATGGCCGTGCTGGTCGTCATCTTCGCCGGCGGTGGCATCCACGCGCTCATCGAAGGTGACCTGATCGACGGCCACTACCTGTCCAGCGTGCCCACAAACGACTGGATCGGCCTGTATCCGTACGTCGAATGCCTTGCGGCACAAGCGATCGCGGCGATTGCCGTACTCGCGCTGTTCGCCGTCGGCTTCGCACGCAAACGCAAGTTGCGCACGCCTGACAATCGCAAGTAATACGCAAATTTTCCGAGATTTACCGATATTTTTTCCACATCCAACAACAAAGGAAAGAGAAATGAAGAACAAGAAGATCGCCGCTCTGCTCGGCATCCTGCTGGCCGGCTCCATGGCCTTCTCCCTGTCCGCATGCGGCAATTCCAACGATTCCGCCGCTTCGGACAAGTCCAGCGCCTCCGCGTCGGCTTCGAAGGCCGACGACTCCAGCAAGGACGATTCCAGCGATTCCGCCGGTTTCGAAGAGATCCAGGTCGATGAGAAGCACTCCGACCAGGAATGCGGCCCGCTGACCGTCAACGCCGTCTACTTCCAGCCGATCGACATGGAACCGTCCGGCATGGGCCTCAAGGCCGCCGATGCGAGCTTCCACCTCGAAGCCGACATCCATGCCAACCAGAAGGGCACCGAACTCGGCTACGGCAAGGGCGATTTCGTGCCGGACCTGACCGTCAACTACGACATCATCGACAAGACCTCCAACGCGTCCGTCGCCTCCGGAACCTTCATGCAGATGAACGCCTCCGACGGCCCGCACTACGGCGCCAACGTCAAGCTCGACAAGGCCGGCGCGTACAAGCTCGTGCTGAAGATCGAATCCCCGGAGAAGAAGGGCTGGATGCTGCACGTCGATCCGGAGACGGGTGTGAAGGGACGCTTCTGGACGGAACCGATCGAGGTCACCTTCCCGGACTGGAACTATACGCCGCAGGAGTGGTGATCTCCTAGCGTAGCCCGTTCGCGGTTTCGGTATGCATTACCCGACACACTCAAGGCCGTTCGGCCAAGCTTACGGTCGGGCAATGCATACCGAAACCGCTCTCTCGCGTTTAGGGGGATGGATTCACCTCTGCGATTGTGGAGGGGGTCCGGGAAATCCTCGCATTTTAGGGGAGGGATGAGAGGGTTGGGACTCTTTGGGATGGGGCGGAATGGGAATCGTTGGGCTCTTTGAGTTGGGTTTTTGGATGAAAGGATTTTGGGATGCTGCTGCAGTTTGTGACGGTGTTGCAGGGGGTGTTGGCGCCGGCGCTGCTCGTCATGGCGTTGAGCGTCATGCTCACCGTCGGTGAGGGGCGTGACAAGCCTCTGAGCGCGTACTGGCGGCTGGCCGGTTTCGTTGTTGGATTCGCCGGCGCAGTCGTATTCGCCGCGCTGCGCGCCACCGCCGTCATCACGCAACGCACGTTCGTCAACTATCCGACCCTGTGGTGCTGCGTGATCCTCGACGTGGCCGTGTTCGTCATCGTCCTGTTCGCCCGCCGCATCACCGCCGACTGGCACAACCACCGCGCGCTGCTCGACATCGCGAATCTCGTTGCGGCGCTTGCGATCGCGGCCACCACCTTTCGTGCGCTGCCCGACGTGATTCTGCGACTGACGATCTTCGTCGAGCCGGGCGATCCCATCTTCACTTCCGACATGCTGTTGCGCGCGCTCGGCTTCGCTTTGGGCGCGGCCGTCGCAATCATCGCCGCGCTTATCTTCCGCACGATGCGTTCCACCGCCGTCCGCTGGTCGTTCACGACGGCGGTGCTGCTGTTGGTCGCGCTGTTGTTCGCACAGCATTTCACCGACCTTGCGCAGATCCTCCAATCCAAACGCATCGTCAGCTTCCCGACCGCCGCCTTCCTCGCGCTCGTGTGGGGCATCAACCATCAGCGCAGCCTGACCATCGCAATGGCGCTCGTCTTCGCCATTCCGGCAATCGCCAGCATCGTCATGGGCTTCAAAGTCAAGCCGACCGGCGCCAACGAGGCGATCGCACGCACACATATCGCGTTCCGCCGCCGCGCGAAAGCGGCCGGCGCGTTCAGCCTGGTCGCCATGATCTGCGTCACCGTGGCCCTGACGTACGGCGTCGCGCAAACGCAGAAAGTCGTCACGCTGTCGCCGCCGGAAGACTACTCGCTCGCCGACGGCGTGGCCACCATCAAATTCAGCCAGATTTCCGACGGCCACCTGCATCGCTTCGAATACCGCGCGAAGGACGGCACCTCCATGCGATTCATCATCATCAAGAAGAACGGCGGCGCGTACGGCGTCGGCCTCGACGCGTGCGACAACTGCGGCGACGCCGGCTACTACGAGAAGGACGGCAAAATCATCTGCAAGAAGTGCGATGTGGCCATCAACCTCGCCACCATCGGCTTCAAAGGCGGCTGCAACCCGATACCGTTCGACTACCAGGTCAAGCCGGGCAAAATCGTCATCCAAACGTCCACGCTCGACGCGCTGTCGAGCCATTTCCAGTGAGCGCCGAGAAAGGTAAGGGGGTGCCATGTTCTTCCTGAAAATGATCTCTCGCTCGTTCAGCCGGCAGTTCAAACGCCGTCTGCTCATCGCCGTCACCGTGTGCCTGTCCGCCACCGTCAGCGTGGCCATGCTCGGCGTGGTGTTCGACGTGGGCGACAAGCTCAACGCGGAGCTGAGCACGTACGGTTCGAATATCGTCGTGCAGCCGAAGTCCGACGCTGTGGTGAGCGATTTGTACAATACCGGCGATTCTGCTGGCTCGGCTTCGGGTAGTTCGTCCGGTTCGGACGGGGGTTCCACTTCCGACGGCTCGGCTGCGGCGGACAGCGCCGACCCGACCGCGTTTCTGAAGGAGTCGGACGCGCAGAAGATCAAGACCATCTTCTGGGCGTTCAACATCACCAATTTCGCGCCGGAATTGAACATCCACGCGGATGCGGGGTGTGTCGGTTCGGGGGCTGGTTCGGCTGGCTCTGCTGGAACGGCTGGTGCGTCAGGTGCGGCTGCTTCCGCGGCGAAATGCAAGGCGACCAACGTGCCGATCGTGGGCACGTGGTTCGCGAAAACCCTGCACATGGACTCCGGCGAGTCCACCGTGGCCGGCATGAACGGCATGCGCTCATGGTGGAAAATCAACGGAACCTGGCCGAAAGACGACAGCGAGCAGGCGATGGTCGGCAGCGCGCTCGCCGCGAAACTGGGCGTGAACGTCGGTGACAGCGTTACGCTCGACAAGACGATCGCCGTCGGTGCGGACGACAATACGAACGGAGGTACCGGGAAAACCGGCAAATCCTCCACCGAACGCAATCGCGTGAAAGTGAAAATCGTCGGCATCTTCGATTCGGGCGATTCCGACAACAGCGCCATTTATATGCCGTCCATCGCCGCGCAAACGCTTGCGAATCTGCCGAATTCCATCGACAAGATTGAAGTCAAGGCGCTCACCACGCCCGACAACGACCTCGCGCGCAAGGCGTCGAAGAATCCGAACGCGCTCACGCAGGACGAGTGGGAGACGTGGTATTGCACCGCGTATCCGTCGTCGATCGCGTACCAGATCGAAGAGGTGCTGCCGGGCGCGGTGGCCAAGCAGGTGCGCCAGGTGGCCGCGCTGCAGGGCGATGTGCTGAACAAGACGCAGGCGGTGATGGTGCTGATGACCGTGCTGTCGCTGGTTGCCGCCGCGATCGCCGTGGCAAACCTGATGGCCGCGTCGATTGGCGAACGCGGTTCGGAATTGGCGCTGTTGAAGGCGATCGGCGCCACGGACGGTGCGGTTTCGCGCCTTATGCTCGCCGAAACGGCGGTGATTTCGCTGGTTGGTGCGATTGCCGGTGCGCTGCTTGGCTCGGGCGTTGCACAGATCGTGGGGCACGTGGTGTTCGGCTCGGGCATCACCATGCGTCCGATGGTGTTCGTGTTGGTTTTCGTGTTGCTGGCGGTCACTGTGCTCGTGGCCTCGCTTTCGTCGATTCGGGCGATTCTGGGCTTGCGTCCGGCGGAGGTGCTGCATGGTAGGTGAGTTGTGCTTGGCTTTCGTAGGGGGTGTGCGATGACGAATCGCAAGATGTTCTTCACTATGCTGTGGGGCGCGGTGTTCCGCCGTCGCTCCCGTGCGATGATGGCCGTGATCGCGTCGCTCGTCGGCGCGGCCACGCTGTTCTGCCTTGCATCCGTGTGCGTCGCGGTGCCGCAGCAGATGAACGAGGAAATGCGCGCGTACGGCGCGAACCTGATCGTCACGCCCGCGTCCGCAACGGGCAAATCGCAAGGCATCGATACTGCAACCGTACGCAACGTGACGGCGCTCATCGGCGCCGGACACAGCGTGAAATCAGCCGCATACCGGTATGAGAGCGTGCGCATCAATTCCGCGCCGTACACCATCGCCGGCGTGGACGTGAAAGCCGTCCGCGCGCTCAATCGCCATTGGAACGTGACGGGCGATTGGCCCGGCTCGGGCAACGTGATGGTCGGCCGCGACGTCGCCGACGCGCTCGGCGTGAAGGTCGGCAGCCGCGTCACCATCGGCTACCGCGCCGCCGACGCGTCTGCTTCAGCGTCTTCTTCCGCGTCCGCAAAATCCGATTCGGACGAATCAACTGAAACGGCAGAATCGTCCGCGCAAGGCACGCAGAGTACACAAACTACGCAAGGCGAACAGACCACGCAAGCCACGGAAAACGGCCGCGTCTCGTCCGACATCATGGATAACAACGGCACCGAATTCCGTATCGCTGGCATCGTCGACACCGGCGGCAACGAGGATTCCATCATCTACGCCACTACCGCGGACGTGTCCAAACTTGCGGGCCACGAGCGCGGCGCCGACGTGGTCGAATACTCGGTGAACGCCATGGGGGATGAGTTGAACGCCATCGTCAACAGAATCAACAAAAATACAAACACTGCCGTCAAAGCGCAGACCGTCACCAAAATCACCTCGTCCGACACCCGCATCATCGCCATGCTGCAGACGCTGTTCTGGATTGTGTCGCTCGTCGTGCTTGTGCTGACGCTCGTCGGAGTGGGCACCACCATCAGCTCCATCGTGAGTCAGCGTCGCAATGAAATCGGCTTGCGCAAAGCCCTCGGCGCCGACTCGCGCGCCATCGGCGTCGAATTCTACGTGGAATCCGGCATCTACGGCTTGATCGGCGGTCTGCTCGGCACTGCTATCGGCTATGTGCTGGCGCGTGTGCTGTGCGCCACCGTCTTCGGTCGCGCGATCGGCTTCGACTGGCTGCTCGGCGCCGGCTCGCTGCTGCTGAGCGTGGCGATCGCCGTCATCGCCTCCATTCCGCCGGTCCGCCGCGCCACCCGTATCGACCCCGCCATCGTTTTGAGGGAGGAATAATCATGGACAACGAACATATGCTGCTGGAACTCGACCACATTTCCAAGATTTACGGCGATCTGCACGCCGTCGACGACCTGAGTCTGACCGTTCCGCAAGGGCAATGGCTGGCGATTGTCGGCTCGTCCGGTTCCGGTAAAACCACGCTGATGAACATGATCGGCTGCATGGATACGCCGTCGAAGGGTTCCGTCATGCTTGAAGGCCGGCGATTGGAGGATTTGAACGCCCGCCAGCTTGCCGATGTGCGTAAGAACATGATAGGACTCGTGTTCCAGAAGTTTTACCTCGTGCCGCATCTGACGGCGGTGGAGAACGTGATGGTGGCGCAATACTACCATTCTGTAGTCGATGAGAAGCAGGCGATGGAAGCGCTGGAACGAGTGGGGTTGAAGGAGCGTGCGCATCACCTGCCCGGCCAGCTGTCCGGCGGTGAGCAGCAGCGCGTGTGCATCGCCCGCGCGCTCATCAACTGCCCGAAGCTGATTCTCGCCGACGAGCCGACCGGCAATCTCGATGAGAGGAATGAGAAGATCGTGCTCGACCTGTTCCGTCAGCTGCACGAGCAGGGCACTACGATCATCGTCGTGACGCACGATGCGCTCGTCGCCTCCTGCGCGCAACGCGAAATCATGCTCAACCATGGTGTGCTCGTCGGCGAACAGTGGAATGACGAGGAAGCTCGACGGGCGTACGAGGCGGCTGGCGGCGAACCGGCGCACACCGGCTCGGACGCGGAGGGCGCGCAGAACGGCGGTGTCGCGATTTCGTTCGCCGACCCTACGAAGGCCGCAAAAACCGGAGATACGGACGCGGACGCCGACGGCACGGAAGGGGAGCGCGCATGAGCGCCGCACAATCGAACGCAATCAAAGTCATCGCACTGTCCGCGGCGAGTATCGCGCTGTTGTCGGCATGCGGCGAACCGAAGGCAACGCCGATGGACGACGAATACGCCGGCAATTCCGGTGAAAGCGTGCAATCGCAGGAAGAGAAGTCGAAAACTGACGGCAAGGCGTCCGGCGACACGGCAGACGACGGCGACGCCACCAAAAACCGTG
>ERZ773229.958-NODE-958-length-21871-cov-9.922030_pt1 | contig 21871 bp, 17 predicted proteins | sample MGYA00580992_ERZ773229 | MGnify/ENA primary metagenome ERZ773229 (study PRJEB29015, sample SAMEA2737795) | human gut metagenome | biome: human gut; feature: human-associated habitat; material: faeces | place: China | collected 2012 ... | reverse complement strand
ACCGCAAGGAGTACGGCTACATCACCCGCATGGGCAGCCATGTGTTCTTCAACGGAATGGCCCTGGGCGAGACCAACAAGATCAACATCGAGGACGGCAAAACGCTGGTCATCAAGTACCTGGGTCTGGGCGACCGCAACAGCGACGGCACCATCAACGTCCAGTTCGAGCTCAACGGCATGCGCCGCGAGGTGACGGTCCGTGACCCCAACGCCTCGGAGCAGACGCGGCAGGCCACGCTGGCCGACGAGTCCGACCCCATGCAGGTGGGCTCCTCCATCCCCGGCATGGTGTCCAAGGTCTGCGTCAAGCAGGGCGACCGTGTGGAGAAGGATCAGGTGCTGGCCATTATCGAGGCCATGAAGATGGAGACCGCCATCACCGCCCGTACTGCCGGTACGGTGCAGGCCATCCGCATCAAGGAGGGTCAGCCCGTCAAGGCCAGAGAGCTGCTGATGACGCTGGCATAACTATGCGATAGTACGCAATACCCCGCAGCGGTTGCCGCTGCGGGGTATTTGTTTCTCGTCCCATTGTGCGCAAATTTCAGACAAAACCGCCGAAATGTGTAGTTTTTTCCGCAGGGTACTCTGTATAATGAATACTGCGGTTTTTCGCGCAAGAAACATACAGCGGCGCAGCTTCATACCGCGCCGCTGTGGGAGGACATATGCGTAATATCTGGACGATCTTCAAAACGGACATCCGCACGCTGAGCAGGTGCTTTTTCGCCTGCGTGGTGGTGCTGGCCATCGCCCTGCTGCCCAGCCTGTACGCCTGGCTGAACGTCTACTCCAACTGGGACCCCTACGGCAGCACCGGCGGCATCTCCATTGCGGTGGCTTCGCTGGATCGGGGCTATACGGACGGCGGTGAATACGTCAACAAGGGCCGCGACGTGCTGGAGGATCTCAAGACCGCCACCTCCATCAACTGGGTCATTGTGAACACGGAGAAGGAGGCCACCGACGGCGTCTGCGCCGGTGATTACTACGCCGCCGTGGTCATCGATGAGGACTTCTCCCGCAAGATGTACCGCATGTTCACGGACTGGAACGGCCGGCCCGCCATCACTTACTACGAAAACGCCAAGAAGAACGCCGTGGCCACCAAGATCACCGACACGGCGGTGGAGACGCTGAAGCGCTCCATCAGTGAGAACTATCTGGAGGTGCTGATCGGCGGCGTCATGGAGCAGAGCAACCTGCTGGCCGCCGACCTGACGGAGACGGACCCCGAGACCGCCGTAAAGGGCCTTCTGTATCAGGCGCAGGACGTGCTCACCGGCTGCCGCGGTATGATGGACGCCTTCCGCGCCGCAGGGGGCAGCGGCATCTCCTCCGCCGACGCGGAGGCCCTGGCCGCCGCCATTGCCGACATCAATAAAAACCTGCCCTCCGGCTCGGAGCTGGAGGCCACCGCCGCGGAGCTGCAGCACGCGCTGTATACCGCGCTGGCCAAGGCGGAGCGGGCGCTGGACCGCCTGGACGAGATACAGGACAGCGCGGAGCTGCCCGACGTGCAGCAGCAGCTGACAGCCGCCGCAGCGGAGATGGGGCGGCTCAGCAGCCGCCTGACCTCTCTGGCCGACAGGCTGGAGGATTCCGCCCTGTCCGGCGGGCATCTTGTCTCCGCCCAGATCGACCGGCTCCGGGCGCTGGCGGGGAAGTGCAGCCAGCTGCAAGGCGACCTGAACGCTCTGGCCGCCGCCAGCGATGTCAGCGGCCTGCTGGAAGACTGCGGCGCCCTGACGGACGCCATCCGCGACCTCACCGGCGGTCTGCCCGTCACGGACAGCGACCTGCGCCGCCAGCTGGACACCGTGGTGTCCGATGTGTCCGACACCCTCTCCGGCGTCAGGGCCCTGTCCGCCGATACCAGGGCGCTGCAGGCCGCTCTGTCCGACACCACGGCGGCGCTGAACACCACCGTGGACCTGCTGCGTCCCGCGGCGGAGCGCATGGTGAGCGCCCTGTCCGACACCATCGACAAGCTGGAGGGCCTGTCCGCCGACGAGTATATGGACATGCTGCTGGAGATACTGGGCGGCGACCCCATCGCGTACAGCCAGTATTTCCCCCAGATGGTGCAGACCACCGTTCATAAGGTCTATCCCATCGAGAACTACGGCTCCGCCATGGCGCCGTTCTATACCACGCTGGCCATTTGGGTGGGCTGCGTCATCCTGTCCACCCTCATCAAGGTCCACGCCCGCACCGACGGGCTTATCGACCCCACACCGGCGGAGCTGTACTTTGGCCGCTATCTGTTCTTCTTCCTGCTCAGCCAGATACAGGCGGCCGTCATTGTCACCGGCGACCTGTACCTGCTGGGTATCCAGTGCGAGCATCCAGGCCTGCTGTACCTGACGGCGTCCCTGACTGCCTTCACCTTCAGCCTGCTGATCTACTCGCTGGCCCTGTCCTTCGGCGACGTGGGCAAGGCGCTGGTGGTGGTCGTCATGGTCATGCAGATCGCCGGCTCCTCCGGCACGTTCCCCATCGAGCTGCTGCCGGAGATCTACCAGAAGATTTACCGTTTCTTCCCATTCCCCTATGCCATCGACGCCATGCGCGAGTGCATCTGCGGCCTGTACGGCGACTACTACATCCGGCAGCTCGCCTTCCTGCTGCTGTTTGTCGCGGCGGCACTGCTCATCGGCCTGCTGGTTCGCCGCCCCTTCATGGGCCTGAACCGGTTCATGGAGGAGAAGCTGGAGGAGACGGAACTGCTGTAAAGGAGGCGCACGACCCATGTCAACAGAACGCGACTACCAGAAATTGTACGACCGCCTGCTGGAGGAGGTGGGTGCGCTGCACCGCGCCAACCAGCACCGCATTCGCAGCGGCCTGCGGGCCCTGCTGGCCGTTACCGTGGGGCTGATGCTCCTGATGTTCCTGGCCGACGGCAATAAAGTGTTTACCCTGATGCTGTGGATATTGTCCATGTTCGCCGTGGCGGCGTACCTCATCGCCGTGGAGTATATGGACTACGAGCTGCAAAAGAAGCTGCGGGACATCGCCCAGCTGCAGGAGGGCGTTTTCGACGGGCTCATAGAGCTGCCGGAGCTGCCCGCCGCACCGCGTCTGCCCCATACGCGGCTGCGCCGCCGGGGCAAGCGGGAGGCCCTGCCGGAGACCGCCGTTCCCGCGACGGCTCCCGCTGCGCCGGAGACTATTGACGGACCGGCGGAGCCTGCCCCTGTGACGGAGCCTGTCTCTACGGCCTCGCCTGCCCCTGCGGAGCAGGCCGCCGCACCGGCGGAGCCTGCCGGGCCCGCCGGCCCCTGCGTCACCCTGCCCTCCGGCTGGGAGCACGTGCTGGAGGACCCCAACAGGCTGGCGGACGATCTGGCGCTGCTGACCCGCGCGCTGCAGAATCTGTCCGACGACCTGCGCCGCCCTGCGGCTGACCATAAAAAGGAGGGGGAGCGGTGAAACAGATCTGGAACATTTTCCGCGCCGACTGGAAGCGCCTGACCGCCAGCGTAGTGGCCGTGGTGGTCATGCTGGGACTGTGCCTGGTGCCCTGCCTGTATGCGTGGTTCAACATCCTGTCCAACTGGGACCCCTACGGCACCGCCTCCACCAGCCGCATCAAGGTGGCCGTGGCCAGCGAGGACGACGGCTGCGATGTGCTGGGCCTTCATGTCAACATCGGCGAGCTGGTGCTCCGTGGGCTGGAGAGCAACGACCAGATGGGCTGGGTCTTTGTGGACGACGCCCAGACGGCGCTGGACGGCGTGAACGCCGGCGACTATTACGCCGCGCTGATCCTGCCGCCGGAATTTACCGGCGACTTCGTCAGTATTCTGGAGGGAGACCTGCGCCACCCCCAGATACAGTATTACGAAAACGAGAAAAAGAACGCCATCGCGCCCAAGATCACCAGCAAGGCCAAGACCGCCGTGCAGGAGCAGATCAACACCACCATTCTGGAAAAGGTGGCCGACGCCCTGACCACCGCCGGTTCCGTATTCAGGGCCATGGGGCTGGACGGCCGCGACATCGCCGACGGCCTGCTGGAGAAGCTGTCCGCCGCCCAGCGGGACATGGACGAGCTGGCGCAGGTGCTCCGCTCGCTGCAGGATGTGATGGACGGGGCTGACAGCCTGCTGGCCGCCTCTGCCCTCACCATCACCGACGCACGCAGTACCCTGGGGGACGCCTCCGAGACCGTGGGCAGCACCGTCCGCCTTATCGGCTCCGGCCTTGACGCGGCGGATGATGCCTCCGCCGACCTGCTGCGGGTGCTGGACGCCGCCGACGATACCCTGTCCGATCTGGAGGGCATGCTGGGCGCGGTGGACATGGGTCCCGCGGATGACGCCGCGCACGAGAAGGTCAACGCCCGCATCGACAAGATGATCGCCGCGCTGGAGACGGCCAGAGACCTGACCTCCGACGAGGATGTGCAGGCCCAGCTGGACGCCGCCATCTCCGGTCTGGAGGAGCTGCGCACCGCCGTGGACGGCTCCGGTATCTCTCAGGTGCAGGATGAGCTGCTGGCCACGGTGGCAAAGGTCCGTCAGACCCTGCGTACCGCCGCCGTCAGCACCAACCGGCAGGTCAGCGACTACATCCACGATGCCGGTGAACGGGCGCAGTCCTCTCTCCGCGCCGTGCAGGACCTGCTGACCGCCTCCTCCGGTACGCTGGGCAGCGTCTCCGACACGCTGCGCTCCTATTCCGGCGCTGTGGCCTCAGCTCAGCCCACGCTTGCCGCCGGTGCTGCGCTGGCGCAGAGTGTCTCCGGCTATCTGGCCGATATGGAGGGGGACGTCCGCCGCGTGGCGGACAGCACCGCCTTCCGGCGGTTCGTGGAGCTGATGGAGAGCGACTCCGACAGCATGGCGGAGTATCTGGCCTCCCCCGTGCAGATGAACACGCAGATCATCTATGAGATCAAGGACTACGGCTCCGCCATGGCGCCGTATTACGTGATGCTGGCGCTGTTCGTGGGCAGCCTGCTGACCGCAGTGATGGTGAAGGTCCCTGTGACGCAGCCGGAGTTCCGGCAGTGCCGCGGCGTCCAGCGCTACTTCGGACGCTTTCTGACCTATTTCTGCATGGCCATGGCTCAGGCACTGGTGACGGCCTTCGGCTGCCTGCACTTCGTGGGCATGGAGACGGCGGAGCCTGCGCTGTTCGTACTGGGCTGCTGCGTGTGCGCTCTGAACTTCGCCGCCATGAACTATGCGCTGGTCTACTCTCTGGACAATGTGGGCCTGGCCGCCTCCGTCATCATCATGGTGCTGCAGGTGGCCGGTTCCGGCGGCTCCTATCCCATCGATGTGCTGCCTCAGCTGTTCCGGCGTCTGTATCCCTTCATGCCCTTCCACTACGGCATGGATATGCTCCGCGAGACCATCGGCGGCATGTACGGCCGCACATACCTCCGCTGCGCCCTGATCCTGCTGGGCATGTGTGTGCTGTTCACGGTATTCGGCCTGCTGGTGTACTACCCTGCCCGTAAGCTGAACGCGGCCATTGCCGCCAGCAAGGAGAAGTCCGGCATCATGTGACGCTTGCAGCAGAAAAACCGCCGTCCCGAATGGGACGGCGGTTCGTGCCTGTTTTGCGCGGACTATACCGGCTTTATACAGGGGTTCCGTTTTTTTACTTTTCACCGCTGCACCGGTCATACTCCACCTGCATCACGGAGGAGATGGTATGGCGGCCGTAGTCGTCCAGCTTGGCGTACTGGGTCAGCAGGCGCTCGGTATCGTCCGTCAGATACAGGGCGGCATCGTCCGACATGGCCTTGATGCCCAGGATCTTGCAGATGCGCATCACCGTGTCGAAGGAGGACCCGCCGACACCGTTATGCAGCGCACTGTTGATGGTGGAGAGGGGAATGTCCACAGAGAAAGCAAACTGCCGTACGCTGCGGTACTGCCGCGAGATCTCATCGCGGACCAGCTTCGTAAGATTGTCCATATATCGGTCCTCACTTTTTGTAAAGAATTTCCACTTAAAGCTGTCGTAGTATACCACGGATTTTTATGCGCGCCAATAGGAAAAACGAAAAATTTATAAAAATGTCATAAAAAAGAAAGACTGTAAAACCCCTGCGGCAGAGGGGATAGCGGCCCCGCTGGCGAGATTTCCCTTTTATTTTGTGCCGCCCTGTGATACAATAAACCCCACGGAGGGTCCCTGCTTATGAAAACATCGAAACTCTATGCGCCCAGGACCGGCTTCGGCCGTCTGGCGGGCGACATGATCCGCCGCTACTACGTCCACGATGTGGCCCGTGACAGCGCGGCCCTGACGTACTACCTGCTGTTCGCCATTTTCCCGCTGCTGATCTTCGTCAGCACCCTGCTGGGTGTGCTGGAGCTGGACATCGCCAGCATCACGGCGGTGCTGGCGCCCATTCTCCCGTCGGATGTGGTGGACATCATCCGCACATATCTGGAGTATGTGGCCGCCAACCAGAGCCGCCAGCTGCTGTGGTTCAGCCTGGTTTTCTCCATCTGGTTTCCCATGCGCTCCACCGGCTGCCTGATGCACTCGCTGCGCAAGGCATTCGGCCGCAGCGCGCCGGAGAATATCCTGCTGGGTCAGCTGCGCACACTGCTGTTCACGATCTGGATGATCTTCGTCATCGGACTGACGCTGGCGCTGGTGGTGGTAGGCCGCCGCGCACTGTACTTCCTATCCGGCTTTCTCCCGCTGTCGGAGACGTTCATCAGCGTCTGGGGCTACCTGCGCTTTATCATTCTGGGTCTTGTCATGGCCATCTCGCTGGGCATCCTGTACCAGTTGGCGCTGGGGCAGCGCCGCCCCCTGCGGGAGGTACTGCCCGGCGTAGGCAGCTCTCTGGCGGCATGGCTGCTGCTGAGCATGGCCTTTTCCTATTATGTGGAAAATATGGCCCGGTATGCGCAGCTGTACGGCTCCATCGCCACCATCGTGGTGGTACTGCTGTGGCTGTATATGTCGGGGCAGGTCCTGATACTGGGCGCGGAGCTGTCCGCGTCCCTGATCCATCGAAAGAAACATGTCGCGCCCTCATCGGGCGGGGAGGAGGAAGCATGAAGATCATCATTGTGGGCTGCGGCAAGGTGGGCTACGCCATCGCCGGCCAGCTGACCCAGGAGAAGCACGACATCGTCATGGTGGACAACGAGATCGCCCACCTGTCCCGCGCCGACAGTACGATGGATGTTATGTGCGTCCACGGCAGCGGCGCGTCCATCAGCGTCCTGATGGACGCCGGCGTCCGCTCGGCGGATCTGGTCATCGCCGTCACCGGCGTGGATGACACCAACATGGTCTGCTGCCTCATCGCCAAGAGCCTGGGCGCACGTCATACCGTGGCCCGCGTCCGCAACACCGAGTACCGGCAGGATGCGGACATCCTGAAGCGGGAGATCGGACTGGACATGGTCATCAACCCCGATCTGGCTGCGGCCCAGGAGATAGCCCGCATCCTCAGCTTTCCCGCCGCCATCTCCGTGGAGCCCTTTGCCGGCGGCCGCATCGATATGATCGGCCTGCAGGCCCTGCCGGAGGACACGCTGGTGGGCCACAGCCTCAGCAGCTTCCACGGCGAGCGCAAGGCGGACGTGCTGATCTGCGCCGCCCAGCGGGGCGACGAGTGCATCATTCCCAACGGCTCCTTTGTGCCCCGGGCCGACGACCGGCTGTATCTGGTGGGCACCAAGGGTGAGCTCCAGAAGATGCTGAAGGTCATGGGCCGCCCTCTCCATCGGGTGAAGAACGTGGCCCTGCTGGGCGGCAGCCGCATCAGCATGTACCTGACGTGGGAGCTGGCCCGCACCAATACCCATGTCCGCATCGTAGAGCAGGATCACGACAAGTGCCTGTTCCTGTCCCAGCACCTGCCGGGGACCATGATCATCGAGGGCGATGGCACGGACAACGACCTCATTCAGGCGGAGAATATCTTCGGTGCCGACGGCTTCGTGTCTCTGACCGGCCGCGACGAGGAGAACCTGCTGATGGCCATGTCGGCCCGCCGCGCCGGAGTCCGCAAGGTGCTGGCCAAGATGACCCGCCCCAACTACATCGAGCTGGTGCAGGACACTGGCCTTGGCAGCATCATCAGCCCCAAGGACATCATCGCCAACCAGATCACCCGCTACGTCCGCGCCCTGGCCAATTCCGAGGGCATGGCCGTGGAGTCGCTGTACAAGCTGCTGGGCGGCCAGGTGGAGGCTCTGGAGTTTCTGGCCAGAGGCACCTCCAACCGCCTGCTGCACGTGCCCCTGAAGGACCTGCAGCTGCGCAGCGGCGTGCTGCTGGCAGCCATTGTCCGCGGCGGCGTCACCATGATCCCCGGCGGCATGACCACCATTGAGGAGGGCGACCATGTGCTGGTCATCGCCCGGTCCATGGGGCTGAATGACCTGACGGACATCCTGGCCTGAGTGTCAGTGTACGGTTGGCAGATGTACCTGCCTGTCATAAAAAAATCACCCTGCGCAGTGATACGCAGGGTGATTCTTTTGACATTTTATACGGCTTGTTGTCAAAATCAGGGGGGAGATTTCGTTTGCGCATCCGCAGATGCAAAACATCCCCACCCCCTATACAAAACCCCTGCCATCGGGTATAATATCCTTAAAGTGCCAAAACACAGAAAGGAACTGCCTATGAACACAAACTGGAACGACCCCAACTTTCAGGGCTTTGCCCGCCAGCCCCGCCCCAAAAAGGAACATAAGCCCGTGGGCACGCCTCTGGGCCGCACACTGCTGAATCTGGCGGTGACGCTGGTATTCGCCGCCATCTACTACTATGTGGTGCTGCCGCCCATCAACCTCAAAAGCGAGGAATTCTACATCTTCGTGCTGCTGTGCTGCGCGGTGTACGGCGTCTGCGCCGTCCTGACCTCCGGCTTTCAGGGCACCGGCGCCAAGGGCTACTTCGACTTCCTGAAGAAGCAGTGTACCGTCCCCCTCATCGTCGCCGTAGCCCTGGCAGCCACCGCACTGGTAGGCGCGGTGCTGGGCTGGCAGCTGTTCCGCGCCAAGGACTACCGCGACCTGCTGACCGTCCAGGACGGCGACTTTGCCGCCGAGGTGGAGGAGATCAGCTACGACCAGATCCCCATGCTGGACGCCGAGTCCGCCATGAAGCTGGGCAACCGCAAGCTGGGCGAGCTGGCGGACATGGTGTCCCAGTTCGAGGTGGCCGACGACTACACGCAGATCAACTATCAGGGCCGCCCCGTCCGCGTGACGCCCCTGCGCTACGGCGACCTCATCAAGTGGCTGAACAACCGTTCCCAGGGCCTGCCCGCCTATCTCATCATCGACATGGTCACCCAGAACGTGGAGGTGGTGCGTCTGGACGAGGGGATCCGCTACACCACCGCCGAGCACTTCGGCCGCAACCTGAACCGCCACCTGCGGCTCCGCTATCCCACCTTCATGTTCGACGATCCCGCCTTTGAGATCGACGAAAACGGCGATCCCTGGTGGGTCTGCCCCCGTGTCAGCCACACCATCGGCCTGTTCGGCGGCCGCGACATCATCGGCGCGGTGCTGGTGAACGCCGTCACCGGCGAGAGCGCCTACTACGAGACGGGCAGCGTCCCCAACTGGGTGGACCACGTCTACACCGCCGACCTCATCATGCAGCAGTATGACTACCACGGCGCGTATATCAACGGCTTTATCAATTCCCTGTTCGGTCAGCGCGATGTCACCGTCACCACCGAGGGCTATAACTACATCGCCATCGGCGACGATGTGTATATGTATACCGGCGTCACCTCTGTGGTGTCCGACGAGTCCAACATCGGCTTCATCCTGTCCAACCAGCGTACCAAGGACACCCGCTTCTATCTGGTGGCCGGCGCCAAGGAGTATTCCGCCATGGACAGCGCTCAGGGCCAGGTCCAGCAGATGAAGTACACCGCCACGTTCCCGCTGCTGCTGAACATCTCCGACCAGCCCACGTACTTCATGGCCCTGAAGGACGCGGCCCAGCTGGTGAAGATGTACGCCATGGTCAACGTCAGTCAGTACCAGATCGTGGCCACCGGCGACACCGTGGCGGAGTGCGAGGCCAATTACCGCCGCATTCTGGCGGAGAAGGGCCTTGTCTCCGGCGACGATGCCCAGCTGCCCGTCACGGGGCAGGGCGAGATCACCGGCGTTATTGAAGATATTCGCTCCGCCGTGGTGGACGGCAACACCCTGTATTACCTGCGCCTGAACACCGGCGACGCCTATTATGTCATCTCTGCCGCCGCGGCGCCGGAGACCGTCATCTACAACGTGGGCGACAGCGTCACCGTCCGCTACGCCGAGGGAGAGGGCGTTATCCTCACCGCCGACAGCGTCACCCGCACCGGCGCGGCCGCGCCGGCTGCGCCTGATGCCGCCCTGCCGCAGGCGGGGGAGGAGGACACCGCGGAGCCCCAGGACCCCGCCGCCTGACAAGACAGCAAAGCAGCAGCGTGACCGGCGGTCACGCTGCTGCTTTTTTGTTGCCCTCACACCACCTGAAACAGGAAAAATTTCAGGTAGTTCGTCTCCTCCACGCCCCACAGGATGGGGTGGTCGGCGCACTGCTGCCGCGCCTCGATCTGCCGCAGCTGTACCCCTGCGTCACGGGCGGCGCTGTGCAGCATCTTGACGAACAGCTCCTCCGTGGCGAAGTGGCTGCACGAGCAGGTGGCCAGATATCCGCCCCGGGGCAGCAGCTTCATGGCGCGGTAGTTGATCTCCTTATAGCCGGACATGGCGCTGTGTACCGTCTTGCGGCTCTTGGTGAAGGCCGGCGGGTCCAGAATGATGAAGTCGTATTTCCGCGGCTCCTTCTCCAGCTGAGGCAGCAGGTCAAACACATTGGCCGCCGCGCAGTCCATCACGCCGTCCAGCCCGTTGCGCCGCGCATTCTCCGCCGCGCACTGCACCGCGAACTCCGATACGTCCACGGCGGTGACGTGGGCCGCCCCGCCCTTGGCGGCGTTGAGGGCGAAGGAGCCGGTGTGGGTGAAGCAGTCCAGCACCGTCCGTCCCTTGGCCAGACGGGCCACCGCCAGCCGGTTGTACTTCTGGTCCAGAAAAAAGCCGGTTTTCTGCCCATTCTCAAAGTCCACGGTATATGTGATGCCGTTTTCCACGATGTCCACGTCGGTGCGCTCCGGCGGCGTCTCACCGGGCAGGGGATACCACCCCTTGTTCTGCTCCATGCCCTCCAGACCGCGGATGGCCACATCGTTGCGCTCGTAGATGCCGCGGATGTCCTGTCCGTCCTCCCGCAGCACCTTGACCAGCAGAGGGAACAGCCGGTCCTTGATGCGCTCCATGCCCATACTCAGCGTCTGGGTCACCAGCACGCTTTCGAACCGGTCCACCGTCAGACCCGGGAACAGGTCGGCTTCGCCGAAGATCACGCGGCAGCACCGGCTGTCCGTCTCGCCCATCACCACCTTGCGGTAGTCCCAGGCATAGCGGATGCGCCGCTCCCAGAAGGCGTCGGAGAAGTCATCGTTGGCATTGCGGCTCACCAGCCGCACCCGGATCTTGGAGCGGCTGTTGTAGAACCCGCAGCCCAGCCAGCTGCCGCGGCGGCTTACCACGTCCACCAGCGCGCCGTCCTCCGGCCCGCCGTCCACGGCGGTGACCTCCCCCTCGTAGACCCAGGGGTGCCCGCCGGTCAGCGCGGCCTCGCCCTTGGGCGTGATGGTGATCTTAGCGTAGGGACGTGGAGCTTTCATGGTACATACCGCCTTTCATTTCGTGCCCCCATGATAACACATCTCCGCCGTCATTTCCATATATTTATAGTGCAGCAAAAAGGAAAGGGGAATGACCATGCCCAGCATCTATCTCAGTCCATCCACGCAGGAATATAACCCGTACATCACCGGCGCGGGCAGCGAGGAGCATTTCATGAACCTCATCGCCGACGCCATGGAGCCGTACCTCACCGCCAACACCATCCGTTTCGGCCGCAACACGCCGGAGATGACGGCGGCCAGCTCCATCCGTCAGGGCAATGCAGGGAACTACGACTTCTATCTGGCCCTCCACTCCAACGCCAGCACCGACGGCAGCCGGGAGGGCGCCGTCCGCGGCATTATCGCCTTTTACTACCCGGGCAGCGCCAACGGCCGGCGGGCCGCCGACATCTTTGTGCGGAATCTCAAGAGCGTTTATCCCCTGCCGGAAAAGGTCTATGCCCGCTCCACCACCACCCTGGGGGAGGTGCGCCAGCCCCGCATGCCTGCGGTGCTGCTGGAGCTGGGATATCACGACAACTATGCCGATGCCCGCTGGGTGCAGAACAACATCCAGTCCATCGCCGCCAATCTGGTGTTGTCCCTGACGGAGTATTTCGGCCTGCCCTTCATCACGCCCATTACCCCGTGGCGCGGCACAGTCCGCACCCAGTCGGGGAACCTGAACCTGCGGGAGTACCCGTCGCAGCAGGGCAGGGTGGCGGCTCAGCTGCCCTCCGGCGCCGTGGTGACGGTCTACGGACAGTACGGCGGCTGGTACAGCGTGGGCTATCAGGGCCATCTGGGCTATGCCGCCGCGTCCTATATCCAGTGACCTGCACAAAACCGTGCATTTGTCCAAAAAAGGAGGGGGATTTTTCCCAATTTCCCTTGACAGTTGCCCGCAATGTGTTTAGAATTATGAAGGATTATCATCGAGGGGACAGGGGTACCTTTCGATTATTTTCTATGGCACATTTTGTGCCGGCCCATACAACCCATCACAACATAGGAGGAATGAACAGTGACCGCAACAGGTTGGATCGTGGCAGCAGCCGCGTTCGCTGTGGCGGCGGTGGTCTTTTTCCTCCTCGGCATTCGCTACCGCAAGCGCGTAGCGGAAAAAGAAATCTCCAGCGCGGAGGAAGAAGCCACGCGCATCATCAACGAGGCAATTAAAAGCTCTGAGAGTAAAAAGCGGGAAGCGCTTCTCGAAGCAAAAGAAGAGATTTTGAAAAACCGCAGCGAATACGAGAGAGAGGTCAAAGAGCGCCGCGCCGAGCAGCAGAAGCAGGAGCGCCGTTTACAGCAGAAAGAGGAAAATCTCGATCACAAGACCGAGATGATCGAAAAGAAAGAGGAAGCGTTGGCCCAGAAGCACGCCGCCGCCGATAAGGAGCAGGAGGAGATCCGGCTCATCAAGCGCAGCCAGACCGAGATGCTGGAGCGCATCTCCGGCTTCACGGCGGATCAGGCCAAGGAGTACCTGATCGCCCAGGTGGAGTCCGAGGTCACCCATGAGACGGCGCTGAAGATCAAGGAGATCGAGGCCCGCGCCAAGGACGAAGCGGACCAGCGCGCCCGCGAGATCGTGGCCACCGCCATCCAGCGCTGCGCCGCCGATCATGTGGCCGAGATCACCGTCAGTGTGGTTCCCCTGCCCAATGACGAGATGAAGGGCCGCATCATCGGCCGCGAAGGCCGCAATATCCGGACACTGGAGACCCTGACCGGTGCCGATCTCATCATCGACGATACCCCCGAAGCCATCACCGTCTCCTGCTTCGAGCCGGTCCGCCGCGAGGTGGCCCGCCTGGCGCTGGAGAAGCTCATCGCCGATGGCCGCATCCACCCCACTCATATCGAGGAGATGGTGGAGAAGGCCCGCCGCGAGGTGGACGGCGTCATCCGCGCCGAGGGCGAGCGCGCCGTGCTGGAGACCGGCGTCCGCGGCCTGCACCCCGAGCTGCAGAAGCTGCTGGGCCGCCTGCATTACCGCACCAGCTATGGCCAGAACGTGCTCCAGCACTCCATTGAGGTCAGCCATATCGCCGGCATGATGGCCGCCGAGCTGGGCGCCGACGTACAGGCTGCCAAGCGCGCCGGTCTGCTCCACGATATCGGCAAGGCCCTTGACCATGAGTTCGAGGGTACCCATGTGGCGCTGGGCGTGGAGTACGCCCGCAAGTACCGCGAGAAGGAAGACATCATCCACGCCATTCAGGCGCACCACGGCGACGTGGAGTGCAAGACGCTGGTGGCCTGCCTGGTGCAGGCAGCCGACGCCATCTCCGCCGCCCGTCCCGGCGCCCGCCGCGAGAATCTGGAGAACTACATCAAGCGTCTGGAAAAGCTGGAGGAGATCACCGGCACCTACCCCGGTGTGGAAAAGAGCTACGCCATCCAGGCCGGCCGCGAGGTCCGCGTCATGGTCAAGCCCGAGCAGGTGTCCGAGGACCAGATGGTCATTCTGGCGCGGGAGCTGGCCAAGCGCATCGAGAACGAGCTGGAATACCCCGGCCAGATCAAGGTTCACGTCCTGCGGGAGACCAAGGTCGTGGAATACGCAAAATAAATACCCCACCGGCTCCGGAGCGCGTTGCGCTCCGGAGCTTTTTTTGGTATAATGCCATCATCCGACAGGGTTTTCCTGTCAACAAATGGCACTTTACAGAGAGGGGGGGACGCACCCTTGAAACGCCTGATCCTGTTGATGCTCCTGCTGGCCGTGGCCCTGTCCGCAGCCGCCTGCGGCCCTGTTTCCGGCACCGGAGACGCGTCCCCTCCGCCGGAGGACTCGCAGGCCGTCCCCGCCGTACCGGAAACGGAGGTCTGGACGCGGCAGCACAGATCCGTCTGGGGCAGTGAGCCTGTTACCGTCAGCGCCGATTTCGAACGCATCTCCGGCGCCGCGTCCCACGGCATGACCGCGGGGCAGGAGCTGCTGCTGCTGGACTTCATGGACTGCTATTATCAGTCCGTTACCCGGCTGCAGGTCATCGACTGCACCGACCTGTTCACGGACCGCGCCCAGTCCGACTACCACAGGACCGTCTGGCGCACGCTGGCGGAGATCCGCCTGCGGGCACCCATCGACCTCCGCGCCGGCTCGTACAGCTATTCCCTGCGCTGCACGGACCTGACGCGGGACGGCGACACGGCGGAGCTGACGCTGCTGGAGAGCAGCGTGGTCTACTTCGATGGCCTGAACGGCCTGCCCTCGGAGCAGTGGAACGTGCAGCATACCTTCCGGCTCCAACGCATCACCGGCGACCGCTGGCGCATTGCGTCCCACGACTCCGACGATAACCCCTATTACAGCGCCGACTACGACCCTGTCACCGATACGGACCGCCACCTGCCCCGGCTCCTTGCCTGCATCGAGGCGCGGGAGAGCGGCCCGCGGGAGCTCTGGACGCCGCCGGTCACGTGGGATCACGACTACGACCGCGCCGCCGCGCTGGACTACATGCTGACGTACAGCGCCCAGCGGAATCCCGCCTACAAGGCGTATGACGATCTGGGCGGCAACTGCATGAACTTCGGCTCGCAGGTGCTGACCGCTGGCGGCATCCCCGCCCTCCCCGGCGGCTATCGGGACGGCTGGTTCTACAACAGCGAGCGCAGCGTCTCGCTGCCGTGGGTCAATGTGGGCGGTTTCCTCGATCTGGCGGCCGAGCATACCGGCTCCGGTCTTGTGGCCGTGGTAGGCGCACCCTACTTCACCGGTCAGGTGGGGGACATCATCACCATGGGCGTGGAGGAGCCGCGGCACCATACCACCGTCATCTGCGGCCTTGTGGCCGACGGCGAGGGCCGCACCGTGGACTACCTGCTGTGCTCCAATACCGCCAACCTGCGGAACTATCCGGCTTCCGCCTATTACTACACCAACCGCCAGCTCACGAAGATACTGGGCTGGAATGACTGACCTCAAAGGAGGAGATCACATGGACTATCGCATCTTAGCGCTGGGCGACGTGGCCAGCGAGACGGGCCTGCAGCTGCTGGAGAAGAAGCTGCGCACCTTCAAGCGGGAGCAGAACATCGCCTTCGCCGTGGTCAACGGGGAGAACATCTCCGGCAGCGGCCTGACTCGGGCCCAGGCGGAGGATCTGCTGGCCGCCGGTGCGGACGTGGTGACATTGGGCAACCACACCTTCGGCAAGCCCCAGATCGCTGCGTTTCTGGACGAGAGCGGCTACATCCTGCGGCCCGCCAACTTCACCGGCCGCGCTGCGGGCCGCGGCTGCGCCGCTTACGACTGCGGGGCCTTCTCCGTGGCGGTGCTGGTGCTCATCGGCCGCTGCGATCTGGACTTCAACGCCGACAACCCCTTCACCACGGCGGACCGCCTGCTGAAGACGCTGGACAAGCCCACCTTCACGCTGGTGGAGTTCCACGCGCAGGCCACCAGCGAGAAGCTGGCCATGGCCTACTATCTGGATGGCCGCGTCTCCGCGCTCTGGGGCACGCACACCCACGTGCCCACCGCCGATAACCGCGTGTTCCCCAAGGGCACCGGCTACGTCACGGATCTGGGCATGACCGGCCCTATCGAGTCGGTGCTGGGCGTTCGTCCCCAGCAGTCCATGGAGTTCTTTCTGGGCGGCCTCCCCGGCCGCTATCAGGCGGCGGACGGCCCCTGCTCCGCGCAGGGCTGCATCTTCACATTGAACAGCGACACCGGCCTTTGCACCGATGTGGAGCGTATCGAGATCAAATAAAAGGAGAAACTGTATCATGTCTGTGGAAAAGGTAAGAGCCTATCTGGAGCCCTACGGCGTGGCCGACCGCATCCGTGAATTCGACGTATCCAGCGCCACGGTGGAGCTGGCCGCTCTGGCTGTCGGCGTGGAGGGCGCCCGCATCGCCAAGACCCTGAGCTTCAAGATCGGGGAGGATCCCATTCTGGTGGTGGCCGCCGGCGATGCCAAGGTGGACAACAGCAAGTATAAGCACTTCTTCGGCGTCAAGGCCAAGATGCTCACCGCCGACGAGGCGGTGGCGCGCATCGGCCACGCCGTGGGCGGCGTGTGTCCCTTCGCCCTGCCGGAGGATGTGAAAACCTATCTGGACGTGTCCCTGAAGCGCTTTGACACGGTGTTCCCCGCCGTGGGCAGCGCCGCCAGCGCCATCGAGCTGACCTGTGACGAGCTGGAGCGCTGCTGCGGCAAAAACTTCACCCAGTGGGTGGATGTCTGCAAGGGCTGGCAGCCCGAGGAAGCGTGATGGTCCGCATCCTTCACGCCGGAGACTTCCATCTGGACAGCGCCTTCGGCGCCCTGACGCCGGAGCAGGCCCGCCAGCGCCGTGCCGAGAGCCGCCGCATGCCGGAGCGCATGGTGGACTGGGCCAATGACCACGGCGTGCAGCTCCTGCTGCTGGCAGGCGACCTGTTCGATGGCGACGACCTCAGCGGCGACACCGCCAAGCTGCTGGCCCGCGCTCTGGGCGGCTTTCAGGGGCAGGTGGTCATCGCCCCCGGCAATCACGACCCCTACACGGCCCGCAGTGCCTACGCCCGCACGCTGTGGCCCGACAACGTGCATATCTTCACGGAGGACCGGATGCAGACCATCCCGTTCCCCCAGTACGGCTGTGCCGTCCACGGCGCCGCCTTTACCGCGCCGGAGGAGACGGCTGACCGCGTGCTGTCCGGCTTCACCGCCCCCGACGACGGGCTGGTACACATCGGCCTGCTCCACGGAGAGCTGACCGGCTCCGACAGCCGCTACCGCCCCCTGACCACCGCCGCCGTGGCCGCCTCCGGCCTGCACTATCTGGCCCTGGGCCATGTCCACAGCTGCACCGGCGTCCTGCGGATGGGAAGCGTGTCCTGCGCCTATTGCGGCTGTCCCGAGGGACGGGGCTTTGACGAGCTGGGGGACAAGGGCTTCCTCGCCGGTCAGGTGTCGCCGGAGGGCGCAGAGCTGCAATTCGTGCCCTTCGCCCGCCGCCGCTACCGCATCATGGAGGTGGACGTCACCGATGGCGACCCGGCGGCGCTGGTGTCCGCCGCCCTGCCCGCCGGTGCGGAGGAGGATATCTACCGTGTGGTCCTCACCGGCAGCCCCGCCGCACCGGTGTCACCGGAGCGGGTGCAGTCGGCCCTGTCCGGCCGGTGCTGCGCCCTGCAGGTGCGGGACAAGACCACCGCCCGGCAGGAGCTGTGGGACAAGTGCGGTGAGGACACCCTGCGGGGCCTGTTTCTCCAGCAGCTGCGCAGCACCTGCGGCGCGGATCCCCAGTCCCAGCGCCTGATGGAGCAGGCCGCGGCCTTCGGCCTGGCTGCCATCGATGATCGGGAGGTATGACCGTGAAACACATTCTGATGATCGGCACCGGCGGCACCATTGCCTCGGAAAAGACCCCCTCCGGCCTGACGCCGGAGCTGAACACGGAGCAGCTGCTGTCCTTTATCCCCGGCATCGCGGACCTCTGCCATGTGGACTGCCTGCAGCTCTACTCTCTGGACAGCACCAATATCTGTCCCCGCCACTGGCTGGGTCTGGCCGCCGCCATCCGCGACCGCTACGATGACTATGACGGCTTCGTTATCGCCCACGGCACCGACACCATGGCCTACACCGCCGCCGCCCTCAGCTATCTGGTGCAGGGCAGTCCCAAGCCCATCGTGCTCACCGGCGCCCAGAAGCCCATCTGGTTCGACGGCACCGACTCCAAGCGCAACCTCACCGATGCGTTCCTCTACGCCTGCCGCGGCTGCGGCGGCGTCCAGATCGTGTTCAACGGCAAGGTCATTCTGGGCACCCGCGCCCGCAAGACCTGCTCCAAGAGCTACCACGCCTTCTCCAGCGTCAACTACCCTGATCTGGCGGTGGTGCAGGACGGCCGCCTGCTGCAATACATGCGCTGCACCTGCTATCCCCGACCGGTGTTCTACAATACGCTGGACGACCGCGTCAGCCTGCTGAAGCTGATCCCCGGCACATCCAGCCAGCTGATCGACTTCATGCTGGACCGCAGCGACGGCCTCATCATCGAGTCCTTCGGCGTGGGCGGCCTGCCGGAGTATCATGGCAGCGAGTTCTACGATGCGGTGCGCCGCGGCGTGGAGCGGGGCAAGATCGTGGTCATGACCACCCAAGTGCCCAACGAGGGCAGTGACCTGACGGTCTACCATGTGGGCGGACGGCTGAAAAGCACCCTGCGCCTGCTGGAGGCCTACGACATGACCACGGAGTCGGCAGTGGCCAAGCTCATGTGGATCCTGGGCCAGACACGGGACTTCGATGAGGCGGAGCGCCTGTTCTACCGCCCCGTGGCGCGGGACATCCTCTGCGAAAACGAAAGCTGATACCAGAAACGGCGCGTCCGGGACGCGCCGTTTTCGCATATTTTTCCGACTTCTTTCCCATACTATCCAAAAATGTGCGGGGAGGAACCGCGGAATGAAACAGGAATTTTCTGCCAGAACGGCGGCGTTGGATGACCGGCTGGGCGTAGGCCGCTGCTTCGACATGACGGCCCGGGATCTCACCATCGGAGGCCGCCGCGCCCGCCTCTGGGTGGTGAACGGCTACGCCCAGGAGAACATTTTAGAGCGCATGATCGCCCAGTGGCTGTCCCTGCCGGAGCTGACGGCCATCCCCACGTTGGACGCGTTTCTCAGCCGCTGCGTCACTGCCTGCGACGCCGCTGTCTGCCGCAGCAGGGAGGAGGCGGTGCTGGCCGTGTTCTCCGGCAGGACCCTTCTGGTGGTGGATGGCTTCTGCGGCGGCATCCTCATGGATGTCAAGCAGTTCCCCACCCGCTCCATTGAGGAGCCGGACACCAGCCGCGTCCTCCGCGGCAGCCACGACGGCTTCGTGGAGAACCTGATGCAGAACGCGGCCCTGCTGCGCCGCCGCATCCGCGACCCCCGCCTGACGCTGGAGCGGGTGCAGCTGGACAACCGTTCCCGCACCGATGTGGCGCTGTGCTATATGGAGGGCGAGGCCGATCCCGACCTGCTGACGGAGCTGCGGAAAAAACTGAAAAATATGCAGGTGGGCTCCATCGCCATGAGCCAGGAATCGGTGGCCGAGGCGCTGTCGCCCCGCCAGTTCTGGAACCCGTTTCCGAAAGTCCGCTATACGGAACGCCCCGACGTGGCCACAGCCTGCATCATGGAAGGCGACGTGGTGGTGATGGTGGACAACTCCCCGTCGGCCCTGCTGCTGCCCACCACGCTGCTGCGCTTCACCGAGGAGATCAACGACTACTACTTTCCGCCTCTCATCGGCTCCTATCTTCAAATTGTCCGCATGGTGGTGCTGCTCCTGACGGTGTTCGTCACGCCGGTGTGGTATCTGCTGGTAAAGAACCCCGATACACTCCACGAGAACCTGCACTTCCTGCTGGTGCAGGACGCGTATTACGTCCCCCTTATCATCCAGCTCCTGCTGGTGGAGCTCATTATTGACGTGCTGAAGCTGGCGTCCCTGAACACGCCGGACGTGCTGAGCAACTCCTTCAGCATGATCGGCGCCCTGATATTGGGCGATTTTGCCGTGCAGGCCCGCTGGCTGGTGCCGGAGGTGCTGGTCTACATGGCCTTCGTGGCCATCGCCAACTACGCCCAGCACAGCTACGAGATGGGCTACGCCACCAAGCTCTGCCGCATGCTGCTGCTGATTTTGATCTGGCTTTTCGACCTCTGGGGCTTCCTCGCCGGTATCGTGGGCACACTGACGCTGATGGCCACCACCAAGCCTCTGGTGGGCAAGGGCTACCTCTACCCCCTCATCCCTTTCGACGGAAAAAAGCTCAAGCGCCTTCTGCACCGCGTACCCATCAGCAAGGACAACAGCTGACGGAAAAAATTTCCGGCGCCGCCCTGCCAATTCGCCCTGAATTTACACCGTATGCCTCGCCCCGTTCCGGCACAAAGTAACGCTGTCGCCGGCGACAATTCCACAAAGGGGTGAGACGCTTGTATGAACTGCGAGAAACGCATCCCGCAGGCAGTCTCCGCAAGAGCACTGCAAGGCTGCTTGCTCTGGTATTTACCCTATCCCTCTGTTTCCAGCAGGTCTGGGCCGCACCGGAGGCGCGGACGGTGATCCCGCTGGGCAAGGCGGTGGGCATCAAGCTCTTCGCCGACGGCGCGCTGGTGGTGGGCCTGTCGGAGGACGGCCCTTGTCCCGCCCGGGACTGCGGCCTGAAGGAAGGGGACCTGATCCTCACCATGGGTGACGCCAAGATCACCTCCACGGAGCAGGTTCGCCAAGTCCTGCAGGACAACGGCTGTGAACCTCTGGCACTTACCATCCGCCGCGGCAGCAGGGATCTCCGCGTCACCGCTGTTCCCACACAGGGCGCCGATGGCGCGTGGCAGCTGGGGGCGTGGATACGCGACAGCATGGCCGGTATCGGCACGCTGACGTATTACGACCCTGCCACCGGCAGCTACGGCGCACTGGGCCACGGCATCACCGACGTGGACACGGCGCAGCTGATGCCGCTGGCCTGCGGCTCCATCATGGAGACCACGGTGAAGGCGGTGAAAAAGGGCGCCAAGGGCGACCCCGGCGAGCTGAAGGGCGACTTCTCCGTCCAGCGTGACGTGGGCACCGTCTCTGTCAACAGCGACGGCGGCATTTTCGGCACAGTGGAGGACCCTGATTTTCTCCGGGCGGGCACGCCCGTCCCTGTGGCCACGGCCCGCCAGGTCAAGACCGGACCTGCCACGATTCTGACCACCATCTCCGATGATGACACGGCGGAATACACGGTACAGATCGTCCGCGTCTTTTCCGGCAGCCAGTCCACCCGCAACCTGCTGCTGAAGGTGACGGACCAGCGCCTGCTGGACGCCACCGGCGGCATCGTGCAGGGCATGTGAGTGATATATAATAGGGACAACACAGGAAAACCTTGATTTTACAAGGGTTTCTGGCGTTGTCCCTATTTTCACTGACATGAAATAGGCCGTATTTGCGCAATACGAAATCCACCGCAGCTGCCCAAGGGAGGTGATCATCTCAAGCAGATCGATTCAGGTCTCATTTTTGAAGGGAGCTTCTTTTTATGAAGAATTCAACCATCATAGCCATTACGAATTCCAAGGGTGGCGTTGGGAAAACAACCACCGCGCTGAATTTGGGCGCCGCGCTGACCGCCGAAGGGCAGAAAGTCCTGCTCATTGACAACGACCCAC
>ERZ773229.957-NODE-957-length-21876-cov-4.490353_pt1 | contig 21876 bp, 34 predicted proteins | sample MGYA00580992_ERZ773229 | MGnify/ENA primary metagenome ERZ773229 (study PRJEB29015, sample SAMEA2737795) | human gut metagenome | biome: human gut; feature: human-associated habitat; material: faeces | place: China | collected 2012 ... | reverse complement strand
CAAACTATATATGCAAGATATATATATAAGATATATAGTAATGATATATAGCAAAGATATATATGATAGATATATAGTATTTATATATAGTGTTTATATATACCTTTTATATATAGCTTGATATATAGCTTTTATATATGGTATTATATATAGCATTGATATATATAAAAGATATTGTTTGAAAGGAGTGGCTTTTCTTGAAGAAATATCAGAAAGACGCGCAAAACCGTTATAACTCAAAGTTTGATATTGTGCAAGCTAGATTACCGAAAGGAACGAAAGAGCGAATACAGAGCCTAGACTACACTATAAACGCTTTTGTCGTTGAAGCAGTAGAAACTATGCTTAAATCACTTGAAACGCCAGCAGCCCCGATTTTAGAGCCTACAGAGAGCGTTTCGCAGATCGAAAAAGAGACGAAAGAGGTCGACCAGATGCCCTCAGCAGAAGTGATGCCATGGGAAGAGGGATTTGTTGATCCTCTGTCTGAGTCAGAAGAGGAAAAGAAGAAAGAGAAATCGGCTAAATTCTTAGCTCGCAAATACGGTGAACAAATCAATGACATTGTTATACAGAAAGACTTGATAAGAACTTACAGCGTGGATATTTTTGCAAAAGCGAAAGAATACGTTAATCACCCGGAACTACTGGAAGAACCGGAACAGGAAAACATGCCAGAAGAAAAGGGAATTCAATCACTTGAGGAATTAAACGAAGAACTTGCAAAGAAGAGAGCAGAAGACGCTGCTAAGATTTCCGCGGAAGAAGAACAGCGAAAGAATAGACTAAAAGAGATTCAGGAAGCGACAAAAAACGACATCGTTAACTATGTCAAGAGGGTTCGAAACGGTTCAGAAATGACCGAGGAAGAGAAGAAGAAAGAAGCAGAACGGGAAGAGTGGAAGAAAAAGAACAACAAGGAATTCGGCATTTGATTCTGTGGCTTCGCAGAATGCGCCTAGAATCAATTTTAATTAGCTTGAGCTATACTTCTTTGCCTAACGATAAAAGCAGTCTTAAAAAACAAAATAGAGCGTCATACAAAAATAAGCAAACAAAAAGAGCCGGGAATTTCTCCCGGTTCTCTTTACATTCCAAACAATCTATCAAAGAAACCTTTCTTTTTCGGTGGGCGCTGCTGCATCCAGTGATTAATTAATCGCCATGTTTCGCCCTTGTCATACATCGGAACAACTATTTTTTTTACTCCGCTATCAGGATTCATATAATATGCCTGACCATAGCGCGGTAAATCCTCGCAACCGTTAAAACCTAATATATTTCTACTGTCTTGCGCTGACCTCGTACGCAGTCCCACACGGGCATCAAAGTTGACCTTGATTTCTGTCGGGATTACCTTTGCGAGTGGACACTGAGTCGCACAGATCAGATGGACTCCGGCGGCACGACCTATTTGTGCGATACGTTGGATAAGTGGCATGACTTGTTTTTTGTTCGTGGTCATTAAGTCCGCTAATTCGTCAATAATCACATATAACTGCGCTCCCTGGTATTTCTTCTCGTGTGCTCTCTGCATCTGTGTATATCTCGTTTCGATGGTATTCATAGCCATCTGCAAACCTCTGACCATCTCAGCCGGTTCGGATGCATAGAACGCCGTGTGAGGAAGATATCTATAGTCTACGAGTTCCACCCTCTTCGGGTCGATAAGAATGAATTGTACTTGCGACGGTGCTTCAAATAGTGCTGTTGTGATAATTCCATTGATTACCACTGATTTTCCCGATCCAGTAGCCCCAGCCACTAACAAGTGCGGCTGATTCATCATGTTTTCATAATCGATAAAACTCTTTCCCTCTGGTGTGATCCAATTTCTCTGTGCTTTCATTTTCTCAAGTCCTCCGTTTTTCTAGTTTAATGCCTTGTCGATCGCTTCTGCTAAATGTGGGAACGCTTCTTGCACTTCCTGCATTGTGTCCGCTGTAAAGTCTCCGATTGTTTTCCCGTCCTTGTAAACATTGCCATGATAAACGCAATCTAAATCGCTAAAGCTCCAATCTATTCCGGTTATTTCTTTTGGGTTGTTCTTGTACCACATATCAATACTAATCATGCTATTTTCCTCCTGATCTGCTCAAGACTTCCGGGGATTGCTCCCCGGTTGCTCTATCTATCTATTTGCGTGCGCCTTTCTCAAGTTCTCTGTAAAGAAGGTTGCAAGCTAATTTCTCCGCTTTATCCTCTGTGTATAATTCCTTTTCTTCCTCTGTCTCTTCGAGGATGTTTCCAAGAAAGTCGATCGCTGATCTAAGAAAAATATCATCAGCAACCGGGAACGCTGTTGGAAGTCCCTGCATCCAGTCCATGAACATTTCGCTTTTGCTTGCTCTGCCTGCGATGTAATAACAGTCGTGTTCTAACTTTTCAACTCTGAACGCCTCCAGGATGTCCGCGCAGATCTCGTTAAAATCTGTCTTTGCTTCTCTGCCTTCGTATGTGTAATACTCGTTTGCTGCCTCGTAGCTGTCCATTATCTCTTTTCTGATGTTCTCCATTGCTTTTCTGCTGTTTGTTCTTAACATTGCTTTTTTCCTTTGCTCCTGTTATAATAGAGCTACCTTTCTTTTGATTGGTGCCGTTGGTGTGTTTGCTAGACTGTCCAGCGGCTTTTTTGTTTTGTTGTTTGCTATGGTTAGAATATATCACTTTTTAAAGTTACTGTCAACACTTTTATCACTTTTTTTGATAATATTTTTATTGACTTATAAAAGGCGTTGTATTATCCTTATTAATATAAAAGGAGGGAATGCAAATGCTTAAATACAAATTTAATGTGGGGGATGCACTGGAAAGAGCTGGATTCACGACATACAAAGCAAAAAAGACAGGATTATTAAGCCAAGACACGTTAAGAAAGATTAAGAATGAAGAAACAAATATAACGCTTGGGGCGTTAAATTCTATCTGTATGATTCTTGATTTACAGCCAAAAGACATCCTTATATATGAAGAAACAGAAGATGAAGAAAAGAAAAAACAAGAATTATTTTAAAAGCATTGACATAACTTTATAAAGTGATATAATGATACTTGTAAGGAACAGAAAAACAGATTCCATACAAGGAGGAAAAACGAAATGACAAGAGCACAGGAAATCAAAAAAATTTGGGACTTAGTAACAGAGGATAAGATTAGGGAAGCCGAAGAACTTGCGAGAAAGTACAGTGTAGAAATGTGTTTCGGAGAAAATTACATTGCCGTTGAAGATGATGTATTTTATTTTTAAGGAGGTAGCCAGATGGGAAAATATGAGTTTAGCGGATCGGGCGAATTAACTGAAAAAGCTTTTCGGGTATACAGCGATAGCTCTTTTACATTTTGGAAAGATGGCGAAACATTTTTCTACAGTGATAATCCAAACAGTGAAAAGGTAGAGCTTGGATCACTGGAAGATGTAAACGAATTTCTTGAACTGTTCGCAGATTAAAACAGCATAAAATAAATCAATGGAAAGGCAGCTGGAAACGGCTGTCTTTTTGTGCTTCCAGTGGCTATTTTTTAAAATAGTTGTTAGTTCAAACTAATAGGGCAAGTAGGGTTACAAAACTGTTAACAAATTGTTACGATAAATATTTAACAAATGCCAATTAAGCCAGTAAACACAATGGCAAACAGTGATTTCACAAATGTTACGATGTGCAAATTATTATGCTATTTGTATACAGATTGGATACAGAATGGATACAGCCATAATAATCGACTTACTAAATAATTTATAATATTATATATATTACTTTTCAATACTATATCCTTCACTACGTTCAGTCTATAGTATTAAAAAGGTCGGGTTTTGAGAAAACACCGACTGTGTACCCCCCCCCAAAATCGATGTAAAAACAAATCGATCAGACAAGAAACGAACAACGTCAGGAAGAGATAACCACAGACAACAGAACAGAGCATTGTCCGCCCTGATTATCAAAACACGGACACGAAGCGCACAGCCGAGCACGCACATACACGGACGCACACGACTTGATAAAAAATTAAAATTAATTTACTAGACACTATTGCAAACAGGAATCCTGTGTGTTATAATAGCATCAGCGACAAGAAATCCGTGAAAGCCGAATGGGAGCTGGATCGAAAAGAGCTAGGAATCGTCAGCCTAGGCATATCGAGAAAATAACAGACAATGAGCTGTTCAATATCTCGGTGTGTCTAGGCTTTTTTGTTTATAGATTATTTGACAGTATGGAGGTGAAAAACAATGGCTAAGAGAAGAGCAGCACAGAAAACAGAGAGAGTAGAAGCTGAGACAGTGAACAGTGTTGAAAGTGTTGAAGTTGATCCGGTCAACCTCAGAGCCTTAGTTGATGACGTGATCACTGATTACTGCATGAGAGATGATCTGGATGAGTCAGACATCCCACCGCAGATCTGGAATGACATTATCGAGGAGATCAGAGTCACACTGTTTGACAAGAACGGTGCTTTGCTCTGGGTTGATGGAAAGATTGGGACAGAATACAATGACGAGAAGGTAATGGATGCTTATGAAATCTACAAGAGAATCTGCAACAGGCATTGCCAAGTGGTTAATATAAAAGGATTCCTGGACATGACAGGCATAACTAAACAGACTCTATACGACTGGAACAGAGACAGTAAATATAATATTAAACACCATAATAGTGGGAGTGATAGTATTATACTTAGTCGAAAACGTACAGACCTTGCCAAAAGAATAATGGATGATAACGAACAATCTCTTGAGTCAATGCTGCAAGATAAGCGTATCAATCCAATGAAGGTGTTGCCATCACTGAACAGACACCACATGTGGAATCTTCCAGGCGTTAGCCGCGAGAAAGTGGAGGCAAGACCACTGACCGCAGACCAGTTGCCACAGCTCGGACAGGATTTGACACCACAGATCGAGGAAAACGATTGATATTTTTTAAGATTTGAGAACGGAAAAACTGTTGATTAAAATAAATCATTGACTTTGCAGTGATTTTAAACAGGATTCAGATGGAAATGGTCAACTCTATTGGATAAATAAGTATTTTCCGTATAGATACATATGTTTGGAACAAATGTTCGACACGATGACCGGATGGGGAGGGGGTTAAATCAACATCGAAAAATCGGCTTACTAAGTCCCCCAAAAATTCTCAAAAACAAAAAGCCATCATGGAGGAAACGAACATGAACAAAGACAAATCTGAAAATCTGAAAGGTACATTCAGTTTTAGTGAAATGAAAATAGCTAAGCCACTCTACAGCGTTGAATTAATGGGGGACAGTTTCGTGATTATTGAAGCATCGAGCGCAAATGTCAATACGGAAAATGGGATAGTCACTTTTCAATTCGGAGATTCGGTCAATGCTATGTTCAGACTTTAAGATGTCAAAGAGTTCTGGAGGATTCAATAAGAAAAAGGAGCAAGGATTATGTTGATTAAAATTACATTGGTTGCAATTGTTATATGCATAGCGTTGTTGATAATCTCAAGAATGTATTTCGGAATGCTCAGCACTAGCGGAAAATTAAGACTTGCAGCCGGAATTAATTACAGAAAAGGCGAAAAGCTATTTTTTATGGTTACGGGAATAACATACATCGTTACTTTTGCTTTAGTTATTGCATCTGCTATTTATTTGATTTTCAGATACGTGTAAAGGAGTCTAAGAGGAGAAGAAAATGGTTAAGACAGTAAATATTCTTGGAACTGAATATAAAGTGATTAGGGAACCATTCAAAGATAAAGATAGCGATGGTTATTGTGACTATACATCAAGAGAAATTAAAATCAGGGATGATAATGTAAATGAAGTTGGAGATTTTGATGAACTGATGAGAAAGCAGCTACGGCATGAAATTATACACGCATTTCTTGCTGAAAGCGGACTGCAAGCGAATTTTGAGCACTATAGACAATTTGGACACGATGAAACGCTTGTTGACTGGTTCGCAATTCAGTTTCCAAAGATGATAAAAGCTTTTGAGAGTGTGAATGCAATCTGATTCCAAGAGTATTGGGGAATGAGAAAGCAAAAAGGAGGAACTGATTGTGCTGAAAATCATTCAACGCCTGTTCTGTCGACACGATCATACAGTGCATGACCATTCAGACCTTGTTCGACAGAAAGACGGAAGTTTCAAGACAAAACATTATTGGCGGTGCAAGAGCTGCGGAAAGGTGATATCAGGAAAATGATTACAAAGAAAGATTTAAAAGGATTGAGTAAAAGGGAACTGAAAGAGATGCTGTGTTTGGCAAGTCAGTGGTGCGAAGAGTGCGGACTTGTTCTTGAGTTCAGAGACTGTTCGATGGAATTTGCTGGACAGGAAATCGATGCAGATGCATTCGGAGAAGATATCGAATCTCTTGAGGATGAATCACTCCCGTTCTCGCTTGACCCATATGAGGATTGCGACAGATCAGACCTCATTCGTGAAATCGAGATTGCAGAAGAGAAGAACAGATATCTCGAATTAGACAATGAGGACTTGAAGACAGCAATTAGAGTTCTGATTGATTTGTACGCTGCAGAAAGAATCTTCCGGGGCGATTAGTATGAATGATATCGGGTTCAAGGAGCAGATTCTTCAAACATCATGTGCAGTTGTCAAAATTGAACTGATGAAACACGAAGAATTCTATGATGCGTTTGTCTCATCTGTTGAATCGGCACTGCATGAGGTACCGGAGGTCGGTGAAAATGCATCTGCTATCGCTGAGAGAATCACGAAACGTATTTCCGGGGAGGAATGACATGAGAATTGCCGGGAAAGAAATCAACGATGAATGTGTACACTGCGGAGAGATTCTTGAATGCGAACTTTTCAAACAGGGACACGGAATCAGGCAAGAAAGAATGAATGTGGTGCAAATGATTTCTTGTCAGATGAAGCACAAGGAAAGGAGACACAACAATGACATTTAAAGAAGCATTTGAAGCAATGAAACATGGAGCAAAGGTAAAACTTCCATCATGGGCTGGATATTGGTTCTGGTGTATTCCAGCACAGTCAATTCTGATGCATACGAAAGACGGTAATGACATTGATGTTCGTAGAACTGAGTGTGTAGATTATACATTTTCAAATATTTGCTCCGATGAATGGATTTTTGCGGATGACACGAACTGTCTGGCACTTGGTGGCATGAATACATTTTCATTTCACGAAGCTATGAAGCAGGTGAAGAACAAGAAACGTGTAAGACGATTGACGTTTGAGCCAGATATGTTCTTACAACTTGCACAAGCAACTTTCAGAGCTTGCCTTGATGGTGAAAGGGAAGACAAATTTAATAGCGAGGAATACTCAATCATAAAAGCATGTGAATCTAAAAATTATCCTTATCACACAAAATGTGAGCAGTATGTGCCAACACAAGCAGATATGCTTGCAGAAGATTGGGTATTTGCAGAGTAGGAGGATTAATCTTGAAGAAATTAAGATGGATTTTGGCAATTGCATTTCTAGTTGCCGGAGTTGCCGGAGGACTTTATTTCGGAGGTTATGATCTCCTGTTTAAACCGATTTTTACAGCTTGCGTAGCTTGGGATGCAGGACAACTTACAGCAGCGATTATTTGGACAACAATCGTAAAAGCATTTCTCTCAGTGATTGTTATGGCGGTAATCATTTTTGTTGGATTTCTGGGATTTGCAATTTCCACGCCCCAAAAAAATAATTAAGACATTCACTAATACTTGGTTTCATATATTCGTCCATGTGACGATTCTCCACCTACTAGCGGGAAGCTGAACAAAGGGACGTCACAAGTCCCGGTAGGTTTAGCCGATTCTGAAATCGGTTCCGTCAGAATATCGTTGTTGATTGTAATCTGACGTATGATGTGAAACTCAACCCAGTATCTTTGCGGAGAACTGGCAGTGATAGGCTGTAGCCGAACGTGAGCGCAGTAATGGGTATACACATGAAAAATCACGGAACCTGTTTTATGGGAGATGACAGTTCAGCAAAAACGCATCTCCGACAAGCCACAATCCCATAAAGGTATTGGGGATCGGAAACGACTTGGAGGTTCGAATCCTCCTTGTGGCGTTCTGAGTTTCACGGTTCTCAGAAACACCCCTCATGTACGCGCCCTATGTGCAGTAAATATGCCATTTTCCTTTAGATTAGTTTTGATTCCCATAAGTTTAAAGTGATTAAAATAATTCAAAAACCGTGAAATGCTATCATAGCTCAAATGTATAGAGCAGTTGATTACGAATCAGCAGGGTCCCGGTTCGAATCCGGGCGGTAGCTCTCTCCGAGTTTCGGAGAAAAAACTTTTTCATAACTTACTTTCCTTGCTACAGTGTAGCTGGAAGCCGTATAGCTTAATTGGAAAAGCATTCGTTCTTACCCTACCCGGACGAAAGATTAAGGTTCGAATCCTTATATGGCTATTTTCAAACATGATTAACTCGGTGAAGAGCGATTTTTCAGTCATGCCGAGATGCAATGGTAACGAGATAGGCTTGTTCGAGATATTGGATAAGCTGATTCTTTCCACTAGGAGTGATCCTGGTGGTGGAGATGGAAACCATCAACAATTCCTTGCAGTGTATCATCATAGAGAAGTCAAATGCAGACTCCTTGTGGTCAGTGATTAATAGACGTCTGCGGTGCAGAAATAATCCATTTAGTTCGTGGTGTGAGAGACCACCAACAGAGATGGAAATTCTCAATAAGCTGATTTGCCTTGAGCCTGAGAAATCAGGGTATAACACAAGAAATTCGTTAAAGTAGCGGTATGGCAAGTTCTTAATTAAAACAAAATGTTTCAAGGATAAGAGAAAACATTAAAAACAATTCTGAAAGAACCGTGAAATTTGTGGGTATCAATCCCATGTGTGCTTAGACAGTGGTAGGAAGCCAAGAGTCGCTCTCAGAAGCTCAGACCTATCATCACAGTGGCAGAATATGACTTTTACCATGATTGAATAAGGGGAAACCCTAATCATGTTTGAATTAAAATTCAATCAGTGTTTTAGCTGCGGAGTTCGCTGAAGCTCGAAAACTAACGTTTTGTTAATAAAAGATGTGGTTTACCGATCATATAATAAACTCCAATATTATAAAGAACCGTAGCAGTGCAAGGATTCCTTACGGCTTTCGAGGTAAATTTCTTGCAGCTAAGGGCGTATAGCTTAAAGGTAGAGCACAGGACTTTGACTCCTGGTGTATTGGTTCGATTCCAGTTACGCTCGTTTGAAATAATTGAAAATGTTAAGAGAAGAAAGGAGATTTCCGATGGGAAGAAAAATCAAGGTGCTTAACAGAGACAATTTCGTCGATGCTATCAATGATTATTGCAGCCATAAAATTACAATGGATGAAGCGGCAAAGAAAATGGGTGTCTGTACTCCTACATTCCGCAAATATCTAAGAATGGTTTGGATGGGAGAAACACTGCCGGAAGAACTGTTCGAAAGGAAGAAATAGTGATGAAAATGGACGATGAAATGAGAAAAAATGAAGTAAAACGCGTGATTACTTGCAGAATGGAAGATATTGCAAGTTTGGTGGCGAATTCCGGTTATACAGTGACAATCCGACCAACAAAAGACGGGGCGAAGATTACAAGTCACAAAGAAAAGATCGTAAAGTAAATACAGAAGCTCATGCCAGGATGCGGACAGGGAACAGGGGAGTGCTCCTTAACTTTTTTATTTTAAGAGTTAGGGGGCACTTTTTTTGCGTTATGGCGAGCGATTATTTGATCAAAACCGTAAAAGGGTATGAAAACTACATAGAGCATAAGGGGATTGACGAACAGGTGCTTGATGCGTACAGAGAAGCCAGCAAAGTTGCCCTGTTTAATAACAAAGATAACGATGGATTGAAAATTTCCGGCAGAGCAAGACAGTTGTATGAGCAATTCATAATGAACAGCACTGGAGGAACATCGTGGGATTTGGAAAAATATGCATTTGAGAACGGGACATATTACCAAATACTTGATGATTTCTACGATCTTATTTTAGCAGAAGCAAAAAACAAGTGCGTTGATAGCTACTTCCGGTACATCGAGAAGAAAAGAGAACCAAAAGAGCGATTTTACATGCCTAGAAGAAAGCAATTTCTTAAAATCGGTCTTGTAGATGGCTTACAAGGAATGATTGATGACAAGTACGATATGCTCTTGATTTCCCTCATACCAGGCGCAGGGAAAACGTCAATAGAGAAATTCTTCCTTAGCGGAGTCATTGGATGGTACCCAAAAGACTTCAATTTGTTTTATTCTCATAGCAGCGATATTACAAGAATGTTCTATGATGGAGAACTAGATATTGTGAAGAATCTCGGGGAGTATTGCTGGCATGATATATTTCCGAATTTGGCTGTTTCTGGAGAAAATGCAAAGATGGAACAGTTCAATGTTGGAAAATACAAACCGTTCCCATCTGTTCAGTGCACATCTGTTGGTAGTAAGAATGCCGGAAAAGTACGTGCTTCTAAGTTTCTACTTGTTGATGATATGATCGGTGGAATCGAAGAGGCGTTAAACAGGAATATCCTTGATAAATTGTGGGACAAATACGCCGTAGATGCCCGTCAGAGAAAGATTCAGGACACAGACGGGAATAACTGCAAGGAAATTCATATAGCGACTAGATGGAGCGTACACGATGTCATAGGACGTATTCAAAAGATGTATGAGGGTAATAACCGTGTAAAAACAATTGCGGTGCCAGACATTGATCCGAAAACAGGAAAAAGCAACTTTGATTATGAGTATAGCGGATTTACTGTGGAATTCTTTGAGGATCAGCAGCTACTTATGGACGATGTTTCATACAGATGTCTTTACAAGCAGGAGCCAATTGAAAGAGAAGGACTTCTGTTCCCAGAAGAAAAGACAAGGCGGTATCTGAATTTGCCACATGGAGCACCGGAAATCATCACTGCTCAATGCGATACAAAAGGAAAAGGAACGGACTATTTTGTGCTCCCAGTCTTGCAGAAGTACGGAGAGGACTATTATTGTGTTGATTGCGTTTGCGATAATACAGCAGATTACGAATTACAGTATGAGAATGCATCAAACATCATTGTTGATAATCAGGTTCAAGAGTGTGAATTTGAGAGGAACGCCGGAGGAGACAGAGTAGCGCTGGAAGTTAATAAGCGAGTAGAGCAAAAAGGATGGATATGCAATATTACGGATACTCCTACGGAAACAAACAAGGAAGCAAGAATCTATCAGTGCTCAAGCTGGATTTTACAGCACGTAATATTTAAGGATTCTTCACTTTATACGCCAAAAGAGCCGTATGGAGTAATGATGAGTCTTTTGACAAGATATTCTGTTTCGGATAAAAAGCAGCTTGATGACGTACCGGACGTTTTTTCAAACTTTGCTATAAGAATGACGGCAGGGACAAGAGAAGCAAGAGTCGAAGCGGTACACAATCCGTTTAGAGGAGGGTATAGATAATGGATACAAAAACATATTTAGGACAGATTTCAAAGTTAGATTTTATAATCAAAAACAAAGTTGAAGAAATTAATCAGTTGAGAGATATGGCTTGTTCTATTTCTGTGTCTCTAAAAGAGGTTAATGTTCAGAGCAGCGGAGAACCTGACAAAATGGGAAGTCTTGTCTCTAAAATTGCTGATGCAGAAGTAGAGCTTGCGGAATCTATTGAGCATTCTTTTCAAAAAAAGAGGGAAATCACTCAACAGATTGAGATGATTACAAACACAAATCAGTACAGAGTATTGTACAACAGATATGTCTTGTGCAAAAACTGGAAAACGATCACTTCGGAAATGGAATGCTCGTTTAGAGGTGCGATGTCAATCCATGGAAGAGCACTACAAGAGTTTGAGAAGCTTTTCGGCTCTTACTATCTGTAATCATTTCACAAAAGTGCACATAATTGCACATTCTTTCACTACTTTTCCAAATACTTGACGTGTTATAATAATAATCGAAGAAATACAACTTGAGGATACATAATAATTCTCATAATCCTTTCTCAAAGATGCACTTGGAATGACGAACCAGGTGCATTTTTTATTGGTGAAAAACATGGTAAAAGAACAAACAATCTATTGTCCGAAGTGCAACAGGAAAGTTGGCACTTATGACGGAAAAGGAAAAATCGACAAAGTCTGTCGATGCAAGAAGTGTAACAAAAAGATTATTTTCAAAGTAGCAACGGGAGAAACAGTCAGGAAGTCGCTGCCAATTAGAAATTGCAGTAGCGGAATGACTTTTTTGATTTAAGGTGAAGAAGTCAATGAACAAGAATACTCTACAAGACCTTGTAAAAGGCAAATACGGAAGAAAAATTGCATATGCGAATGTCGAAGAGGTTGATCAAAGCAATATTTTGGAAGTTGTAGGGGAAACAAATGGAATCTTTTACTTTAATAAAAGTGTTACTAAATACTTGTGGGACTACTACAAAGGAGATCAACCGATTCTGTACCGTACAAAGACGATCAGAGATGATGTGGTAAACAAAGTAGTAGAAAATCACGCTTATGAAGCAGTTCAGTTCAAAGTTGGCCAGTCCTATGGAGAACCGTTGCAGTGCGTGAGCATTGTAAAGGAAAATATCAGTGAATATGTTGACGTGTTTAATAATTATTTAAGACGCGCTCATAAACATGCTAGAAATATCAGAGCTGGTGAGTGGCAGTCGGCAACTGGAACAGCTTTTTTAGCTGCTCAGTTTGAAAAACCGGGAGAAAAAATGCCGTTCAGAATTACAGTTCCAACTCCGATGAATACCTACATCATTTATTCATCTATTACGGAAGAACCGCTTGTTTCCGTTCAAGAATTCAAGGATTTGAACGGTGAATGGTATAAGTCATGCCACACGAAAACGCACCAATGCATTATCAAAGACGGAAAAGTTGAACAATGGGGTGTACATGCGTTTGGTGGAATTCCTATTGTTGAATACCCAAACAATTTTGAGAGAATTTCTGATATTGAGCTTGTAGCATCCATGTTTGATGCAATTAACAATATGCAGTCAAACAGAATGGACAGCATTGAACAGTTTGTTAGTGCTTGGGTAAAATTTGTAAACTGTACAGTTGACCATGAGACATTCCAACAGATGAAAATGGAAGGTGCTCTTGTTGTTAAATCAAACAATGGTACTGACAATAAGGCTGATGTAGATATTATGACACAGGAGCTAAATCAAACTCAGTCACAAGTTGCAAAACAAGACTTGCTGGATAATATCCTACAGATTCTTGCCATTCCTAAACTTGAAGGAAACACAGGTGGTGACACTCAAGGGGCGGTACAACTCCGCAACGGATGGGATATGGCTAAGACGAGAGGAAAACTGAAAGACCCGATTATTCAAGAGTCAGAACAAAGACTGAATGAAGTTATCTTGAATATTATTCGTGTAAGAAAAGGAAAAAATGAATGTCCTATTGATACAAGCCAGTTTGAAGTGATTATTAATCACAGCCCTATGGATAATATGCTAGTAAAGGCACAGTTTCTGGACTACCTGTTGAAAGACGGCACTCATCCGAAACTTGCATATGAGCTTAGCACATTATTCCCGGATAGTGAAAAAGCTTACATTCTGTCCAAGCCTTATCTGGATGTGCTTTACAAGACATCTGATGATGAAAATAAGCAAAATCAAATTGATGATAATGCTAATCAGAATAAAGAACCGGGGAACAATAAGAATTCAAATGGAAACAAAACGCCGGAGGTAGAAGAATGACATATGATTATACAGTAAAACAAGACGGACAGACGTATCCTCCGGGAACGGATGTGCCGGATATGGGGAGCATTGTTTGTACCGAAGCATCGGGAAATGTTAGAAGCTATGAAGCTCAGTCAAAAGATGTTGATAAGCTCCCGACTTATGTAGATGCAGGAAGTTCCTGTTTGATGTTAGACACATCAGAATTATACAAATTCAACTCTGAGACAAAGAGTTGGCAGAAATTAGGATAGTAGAAACGAGCCAGTCATTGAGAAATCAGTGATTGGCTTTTTCTATATAAATTTGCACCTATGCGAAAAATAGGAGAAAACTCGGCAGGAGCGACCTGCGATATCAAAAGCGTGAGTTTAGGAGGTAATAACCATGATTACAAGAGAACAAGCCAAGAAAAATTTGATTTCAATTGGAGTAGCTGATCCGACAGAAGAACAGATCACATCTTATTTGAATCAAATTGGAAGTGAAACTCAGAAAGAAAAAGATAAGGCTGACAAATACAAAGAAAAGGCTGACAAAGCTGATGAATTGCAGTCAAAACTTGACGAGATTGAGCAAGGAAATCTTTCTGAAATTGAAGCAGCTAATAAGAATCTTGAAAAAGCAAATCAGCGTATTGCTGAACTTGAAAAGGCACAGATGGTTGTAAACCAGAAAAAAATTGTTACTGAAAAATTCAAGGTAACAGGAGAACAGGCTGACAATATCGTGAAAGAAGATGGAACTCTTGACTATGACGTTCTTGGTCAGATTATCGCCGATAAAGAAACAGCCGCCGCGCAGGCAAAAGAACAGGAAATCGCTAACGGTTCAATTAATCCGGGCGGTGGAAATCCTGGCGGTAAAGGTGAAGAAAAAACAAATGCAGAAAAAATTGTAGAAAAACTGTATGGAGGAGAAAGCAAACAGGAGAAGAGTGTGCTTTCTTACTATGTTGATTAAGGAGGAAAATAAAAATGTCAAATATGCAGTATGAAACCATTTCATATGCCGGAGATGTGCAAATTCTTAAAAGAGAAAAGAATGTTGCAATCCCAATGACTCTTGATTTTACAAGCGTAACAGACAAAGATTTCAAGGGAAAAAAGATTGTAAAAGCAGGAACTCCAATTGGAAAGTTAGGAACTGCTGATAATTCAGCAACGGTTGTTGGAATCCTCAGATTCAATGTAACAGAAGACAGACCGCAGGGAGTACTTCTCAAAGAAGCATATCTGAATACATCAGTTGCAGAAAAACATGCAGGACTGACATATGATGCGGCGGTTAAAACAGCACTTCCAAATATTATTTTTGAGTAAGGAGGATAACGATGCTAGTAAATGACGTAGTTGATTCAAAATCTATTGCGCTTCAAGCGACAAATGACCCGAGTAATACAGTACCGTATATTGGATTGCAGTGGTTCCCGGAAAAAAAGAAAGCAGGATTAGACCTTTCTTGGATTAAAACACATAGTGGACTTCCAGTATCTCTTGCGCCATCAAACTTTGACACACTGCCTACTCTTAGAGCAAGAGGTGGACTGGCAAAGGAAAAAACTCAGATGGCATTCTTCCGTGAATCTATGACGGTTGGAGAAACAGAAATGCTTGAGATTGAAAGAATCAAGGAAGAGGATGATCCATATCTTCAAACTGCCCTTGACAGTGTTTACAATGACACAACAAATCTTGTAAGAGGTGCAGAGGTTGTACCGGAAAGAATGAGAATGGGACTTCTTGCAACAGAAAAAGGACATCCGGTTATCGGAATTGAGAGTGACGGTGTCAAATATGCATATGACTATGATCCAACCGGAGAATATGCAAAAGAACATTATGCAAAGCTTGAGGGGACAAGCCAATGGAGCAATGCGACAGCTTCAAAACCTCTCAACGATATGAATACAGCAAGAAAGTCTCTTGCGAAAAAAGGAAGAATTGCAAAATATGCTCTAATGAACTCCAATACTTTTGAGCATCTTCTGGATAATGAGCAGATTAAAAATTCAATTCTTGCTCAGAATCTTACTGCTACGATTGAAATTACGGATGACAATGTAATTTCTGTTGTTAAGAACAGAACAAAGCTTCAAATCGTTCTGTATGACAAAATGTACAAGGATGAAGCCGGAAAAGACCAGTACTTCTACCCGGACAACAAAGTGACTCTGTTACCTGATTCAGCACTTGGTGGAACATACTTTGGTGATACACCGGAAGAGAGAACAGCAAGACAGGTTGCTGACGTAGACGTAACAATTTACGGAACAGGAATTGCAGTTGCCACAAAGACAGAGTACGGTCCTCCGTTAAAAATGACTACAACTGTGGCAGAAACAGTTCTTCCATCATACGAGGGAATGGATTCAACATTTGTTCTTGAAGTAGCAGGGGAGTGATGATATGAAATTTCCTTATATTGTAATCAGAGACGGCAAGTGGTACAAAGCAGGAGAAGAAGTCCCGGAAGGAACTCCGGGGCAGGAATCCTCTGATGAGGAAACACAGATGCCGGAAGTGTTTAAGTATAAGAAAACAGACATCAACAGAATGAGCACTGCTGATTTGAAAGAATTGGCAAGAGAACATGAAGTATTAAATGTTGATGATATGACTGGGCAAGATTTGAAAGAATACTTTATTACAATGTTCAATCTGTAGATCGTGAGGTGCAGCTATGGCAATTGAAGACAGAATCTATGAGAAATCAGTAGAATACTTGTCTGATATTCCAGAGCTTGCCGATGAAAAACCATCAAAACTGTTAATCGGATTCGTAACTGAGAAATTTAAGCAGTGCAGAAACTATCCTCCGTCTTTTACGGATGCGAAGATAGAATCTGACATGGAAAAGCATTTGAACACAATCGCCATGGCTGTGGTTGACCTAAAAGCAAAAGAAGGAGCTGAGGGAGAGACAAGTCATAGTGAAAATTCAATCAGCCGTTCCTATGAAAATGCTTATGTTTCAAGTTCGATATTTAATGACGTGCTTCCGTATGTTCATTTTTTATAGAAGATTGTGCGTGAACATATTGCCGATGTCAGCAAAATGGTCGCAGGGTATTAGCTAATTTGGTGGTGGGCAGCTAATGGAAATAAGAAAAAGGCAGGTAAATGATTGATGACTATTGAAATATCGACAGCAATCATTATAAGTGTGGTGTCAGTTGCTTTTTCCATTTTCTTCGGTTTGAAGAACAATAAACGTTCGGACACGAAAGATATCGAAGAAAGAATTAGGCAGAACACAAAAATCAATATGAAACTTGATAACATTTCTTCTTTGAGTGAGGACATCAAAAGTGAGATTTCTCAGATGAAAGATAAGCTTGATTCTCACAATGGAAGAATAATCAAACTGGAAGACAGTGTAAAGAGTGCACATCACAGAATTGATACACTGGAAAACAGAATGAATGGTGGTGAAGAATAATGGATATTTTTTCAATGGAAACAGTATTGGCAATTGTGGTTATTACTTATCTTGTTGGACTCGGAGCAAAGCTGTGTCCAAAAGTAAAAGATAATTATATCCCTGTGATTGTTGGTGTGGCCGGAGGAATTCTCGGAGTTGTTGGAATGTATGTAATTCCTAACTTTCCAGCAACAGACGTTCTTGATGCAATTGCAGTAGGAATTGTATCTGGACTTGCAAGTACTGGTGTAAATCAGATTCAGAAGCAAGTAAAGAAGGTGACCGTAAGTGAGGACACTGAACAGAAATAAGCAGAAAATGTACTACTCCTTGCAAGATGGTACGTCTCCGGTATATATGACTGATGATGATGGGAATGTGAAATATATCGAAGTAGATGGAGAACAAATCCCCGTTGAGTCAGGAGATACTGAACCACACTACACGGAGCCTAAATTGTTCAGAGCGAATATCAATTCTACGTTGACCGATACATTTATTCGGGCATTTGGAATTGATGATTCCTCTGACAAGGCAACGATTGTCTGTGCAAAAGGAACTCTTCCATTGGCAAAAGGAGCGCGTATTTGGCGTAATTCATCCATTAAATACAAAGACCCGACATATAAGTCAAACGTGGATGAAAACTCCGCAGATTACGTTGTTAAGGATGTCAACGATGAAGCTATGCACGAAGATACATTCTTGCTTCAACGATTGATTAAAGAGGGATAAGAATGAGCACAAAAATCAGTTTCGGATTATCACAAAAGAGCATTGATGAAGCAATCAAACAGATTGAAGCTTATCAGAAATCACTTGATTCAAAGTTAAGCTTGTTCTGTGAGAAGTTGATTGAAAGAGGACAGACAGTTGCAGTTGAAAAGCTGACAGAATCTCCGCTTGGAAAAACAGTGACTCTGAAAAGTGAGAAGACAGAAGAAGAGATGGGATGCAAGGCGGTACTAATTGCGACTGGTGAAGTCAAGTATCCAGAGGGAAGAGAACCGTTCAATCTTCTGTTCGCTATAGAATTCGGAGCTGGTGTTCGTTACAACAGCATCCCAAACCCAAAAGCCGGAGAGCTTGGTTTCGGTGTTGGTAGTTATCCTGGACAGACTCATGCTGCTGATCCGAACGGCTGGTACTACTTTGGAGATGATGGAAAATGGCATCATTCCTACGGTATCAAAGCAACTATGCCGATGTACAATGCAAGCCTTGAGATGATTAAATCCGTTTCAGAAGTAGCGAAGGAGGTGTTTGGAAGTGGATAATTCATGGGTTTTCGACTTAGAGACACACATCTTCTCTATTGTTCAGAAGAAAGTAGGAGATAAGCTGAAAAGTAAGTATCCGAACATTCGTTTCACGACTACTTCAAAACCTAAAGGCGTGACCGTAAAATATCCAACAGTTTACATTCGTGAATTGCCTGGTGCAGAAAAAGCACGCACTTTGGACGGTGAAGATATCAGCGGAATCTTGTATTCCATGCAAGTGGAAGTAAGTACAGATAAAAGTGTTAAAGAAGCTAAGGCAGTTTTGAAAGAGGTAGCCTTGGTATACAAAAATATGGGGTTTGAAATTAATTCATTTCCAGAAGAGAGTGACGGAGACGAATATTACCGATGTGTAATGCGAGTCAGGCGAACTCTAGGAAATATAGATGCGTTACACTGAGCCGAAAGGCTCTTTTTTATTGCCTAGATGGCAGAAATGGAGGTAAAAAATGGCTTCAACCAGTTATAAAGTAAGAGCTATTTACAAAGCATTAGACGATGGTGCGGATTTGTCAACAGTTGATTTTGCCGGAAGTTACAAACTTCTTCTGAAAGCAAAATCAATGCCGGCTCCGGTGTCTGCACCAAACACAGTTGAATCAACAACTATGGAAGATGATGCACAGACGTTCGAGATGGGTATTAAACAGTCTGATGCAAAAGAGGTAACAGGAAACCTTGAAAAAGAGTATCTGGACAATATTGGAAACCTTGAGAAGAAAAGAGTTGCTATCTTCCAGCTATATGGAACAGACGGTATCGGTGGCGTTGCGAAATATGCATACGTTGCACAGGTATCCGCTACTCCGTCAGACGTTGGTGGTGTCGATGAAATCTGTGAGATGACAGCAACCATCATTCAGAACACTGTCGCAAAGAAAGTGACAGACGAGTATACAATCGTTGACGCTGGAAACGGCACATTTACAGTAACAAAGGGGTAACACGTTCCGAGCAAGACAGGTCAGCGAATACTCGGAACGTAAAATTTGATTACGCTGACATTACAGAATAACAACAGGAACGGGCGCTCTTAGGGGCGCCCTTCCCATATAAAAATTACGGGAAGGAATATAAAGACATGAAAACATTTGAAATTAATGGAAAAGAATATTCAGGGAAACCTTTTGATTTTAACCTTGTTTGCGACCTTGAGGACATGGGCGTATCAGTTGAATCCATGGAAGAGAAACCGATGAGCATGGTTAGAGGATATATTGCGCTGTGCATGGGAAAAAGACGTACAGATGCCGGACTTGAGATTCAAGAGCATATTCTGAATGGTGGCACAATGGATGATGCAACCAAAGTAATGCAAGAAGAAATGGAACAGTCTGATTTTTTTCGCAACCTCAACAAGAGAGCGGAAGAGGAAGCTACAAAGAATCAGGAGAAGAAGAACACTGGCGGCAGAAAAACAGCAGCAGCGAAGTAAGATCGTACCGTTCTCAGCGTGAGTTTTTCACCTGTGAATGGTATCCGCAAGCAAAAAAAATGGGAGTTGGTTGGACAGAATTTTGGAGCATGAATCCTAGAATTCTGAAAGCGGTATCTGCCGGATACGAAGAGCAACTCCTTGATATTGATTATATGAATTGGATGTCAGGGCAATATCTTATCAGTGCAATCAATACATGCTTTGTCAAAGAAGAAAAGTATCTGAAGAAACCGATTTTGAAAACATTAATTGAAGAATCGCGAATGACTGATGAAGAACGTGAACTTCGTGAGATGGAAGAGGAAATCAGAAAAATGGATGCTTGGATTGCAGCAGACAGGGCAAGAGGATTGCCGGAGACATCGATAAATTAGGATGGGTTCACCATCCTTTATTTTTTGTAAAAAGGTGGTGAAAACATGGGAACAGAGGTTGACTCTCTTGAGGTAAAAGTTGAAGCGTCGGCTAAGTCAGCAAATGCAGAACTTGACAAATTAATTGCAAAAATAAAAGAAGTAAAGCAAGGACTATCCACTGTTATGGGGAAAGATTTCAGCTTTAATTCTACAAAAAGCTTGGAAAAAGACCTTGATAATATCGCTGATAAAGCAGATTCAATCGGGAAGAAAAAAGTCAAGATTGATGTTGACGATAAAAAGGTGAAAAAAGCCGCAAAGTCATATGATGAGCTTTTGGAAAAGTATAAAAATTCCAAACTTATGGTTGATTTTAAAGTAAATGACCTTGGAGTAAAAGAACTTGCGAAAATGCAAGAAAATATTTCCCAAAAGCTTAAAAACACGATGCAAGGCATTAACGACACCATGGAAAGAAAAGGGACTTCTTTTATCTCCGGTGATGCTTGGGAAAAACAGATTCAAAAGGCTCAGCAGTATAAGAATTTGTTGAATGAAATAAAAAGTATACAAGTGCAATCACCTGTCAGCCAGGGCGGAGAAGAAACGAGACAAAGATTTTCGAGCATCGTCCCAGATAGTGATAAAGGAATTGCGGAAGAGACAAAAGAAGCGTCTAAGCTTTCAAAGATTCTTTCCGGCACTCAGAAAGTTTCAAAATCTCTTTCCAATACGTTTGGGAAGATGGGGAAAACAGTTAGTGGCGTAGTCTCTAAGGCAAAAGATCTCAAGAATTTGATTACCAAAACAAACAAATCTGGTGGTCAAATGTCAATGGGAAGAATGCTTGGAATGTCACTTGTATTTTCCACTGTATTTTCGGCATTAAGCGCAATAAACAATGAAATCAAGGAAGGTTCAAACAACCTTGTTCAATACAGTTCTGATTACAATAAGAGCATTTCTGGTATTGTCACATCTCTTCTGTATTTGAAGAATGCATGGGCGGCGGCTTTTGCCCCGATTATCAATGTAGTTGGACCGTATATTTCAGCATTTATTGATATGCTCGCAAATGCAATGAATAAGGTCGCGCAGTTCATGGCTGTATTGACTGGAAAAACAGCAGTGGTGCAAGCAAAAAAAGCATGGAAAGACTACGGAAAAACACTCACATCCACTGGAAGTAGTGCTAAAAAAGCTGGAAGTGATGCAGCAAAAGCAGCAAAAGACTTTGAGAGCTATACTCTTGGAATTGATGAACTAAATATCCAGCCGAAAACATCAAGCTCAAGTTCAAGTTCAAGTGGTGGCCCTGACGGAAGTTCCGGTGCTTATACGGGACCAGATGTTTCTGAAATGTTTGAGACAACTGAACCGACTAAAGCTATTTCTGATTATGCTAAACGGCTCAGAGAAGCGTTCAAAGCTCAAGATTGGACTTCTCTAGGCTCAATCATGGCAGAGGGCGTAAATGCCGGAATGCAGAAATTATATGACATATTTGACTGGAATAAGCATGGAGAAAAGATAACTTATTTCTGCAATGCTTTTACCACAACAATGAATAGCCTTGTTGACAATATTGAATGGCCATTAATGGGAGCTACTATTGCTGCCGGAGTGAATACTGTCTTCAATACTGCGCAGCTTTTGATTACCGGGTTTAACTGGACGAATCTTG
>ERZ773229.954-NODE-954-length-21923-cov-2.989757_pt1 | contig 21923 bp, 20 predicted proteins | sample MGYA00580992_ERZ773229 | MGnify/ENA primary metagenome ERZ773229 (study PRJEB29015, sample SAMEA2737795) | human gut metagenome | biome: human gut; feature: human-associated habitat; material: faeces | place: China | collected 2012 ... | reverse complement strand
TTGTCTCTAATTTTATAGTTTTATCATATTTGCTTTTGTGCAACAGCGCATCTACTTCCGGATATATTTCTATAAATATTCCAGTTTCATCTGTAATATTTTTTACACGTCCTTTTATTATATCTCCTTTTGAAAATATTTTTTTAAATTCATTATACATGTTATGTTTCTCAACATGTTTATATTCTATAGCAAGTTTTCCTTTCTGATTTTTCCCTCCATCTTTGCACCAAATATAATCATTCTTGTGATATTCACTTATTGCGTTTTTTAAATTTTTTTGATAGCATAATCTATTTTCTGTTTCGCCATCGAATTTAACAAAAACCCCAAACTCTTCAACATTTATAATTCTTACTAATTGATACTCTTCCATAGTGGCTTCCTTTCTTATGCATTATTTTTATATATTATATATTATCGTAATTTCATATCATTGTCAAAGTTGTAGTTCATATACAAAAAAAACAGAAGCGACTAGCTCGCTTCCGTTTTCATTCTTTTCATTCTTTTACTTTTGGTTTTTAATTTAATGTACGGTTACTGTGGCATCCCATCCAACACCATTTCCCGGATCTGCATTGCTGTTATCCCCAAGGCTTGGATCGCCCGGCACCGCATCATCCGGTACGGACATTCCGCCATCTGTGCTTCCGGAAGTGCTGTTACTCGGGGTACTTGTCCCTGCATCTCCACTCGTAGCCCCTGTATCCGTACTCGGTGTAGAAGTGCTCTCGCTCGGTGTGCTCGGTGTGCTTGCAGTATTTCCTGCGCCGGAATTTCCTGTACTATCAGAGTTTCCGGAATTGCTAGAACCAGAAGGTGTATTCGCGCTAGAACCGGAATTGGAATTAGATCCGGCATTTGTATTAGCGCTTGTATTGGAAGATCCAGAATTGGAGCTGGAATTCGTATTCGTTGTTCCGGTACTCGTTGCAGTAGAATTCGTCTTCTTGCTATCGCTCTTTGCACTGTCAGATTTTGCTGTCTTTCCTGTCTTGTCTGTCTTTGTATCCTTGGCTGTCTTCTCAGCCTTTTTAGCTTCCTTTACAACGATCTTTGTTGTCTGCTCTGCAGTAAAACCATTCTCATCCATAACCGTGTACTTCACTTCGTACTCTCCGACTGTGCCAAGGTCTACGGCGGAATCGTCGCAAGCAATCTGGCTTGTGAGATCATTTCCATTGCAGTCAACAGCTGTTACGCCAGAAAGATAATCAACACTCTCGTCTCCTACAGTTGCTTCCAGATCCTTGATTCCGGAGAATACCGGAGCAGATCCAACCATAACATCGAGTGGATAGTTGGAATTATTTCCAGACGCATCGGAAAGTGTCAGCATAATAGTATACTCTCCTGCCTCTGCGAAAGAAATCTCATCATTTGAAATAGTCACATCTCCAAGAACAAATGTCTCAGAAATAGCATCTTCGGGTGTCTCAGTTGCCTCGGTTGTCTCTACGTTTTCAGTTGCCTCTACGTTCTCTGTAGCTTCCGCAACTTCCGTTTCCTCTGCTACGGCTTCCTCTGTGGCAGCCTCTGTCTCCTGCTCGGAAAATACAGCCGTTACATTCTTGCTTGCCTCTGTCACTTCCGTGATCACATCCTCTGCCGTCAGTGCTTCGCCGGCGCCAAGCACGATCTTCTCAGAAGTGAGTTCTGCTACCGGAGCGGTTGTATCAACAACATCCACAGTAAGATCTACCGTCTGATCCTTGTATGTAACGGTTGCCGTGTACGTTCCGAGTGTTGCTGTATCTACTCCAGAGAAGTCAATTGTTGTCTCTGCCGCCACATCTGCATCGCTGACATAATCAGCCACGTTTGTGTCAATTTCATTTCCCAGCTCTACACTTACCTTATCAGATGTAAGTGCTAATTCTTTTGCTCCACATCCAGTTACTCCAAGTGTACTGGATAAAATCATTGCTGTTGCCAGCATTGTTGCTACTCTTTTCTTTCTCATACTCATTTTTCTCCTTATGTTATGCTTTATTGTAAATTGTAAAGTAGATTATTGCCAATTCGTTTTTTGCTTTCCCATTGGACACTTATAATATGTCAGATTTTTTATATATCATTTTTCGGTACAGGAAAACAATTTTTCATTTACAAAGCAAATATTTTCAATTAGTTTTCCTCATGTTATGCTATTTTCAGCAATTTTAAAAGTTCAGTTTTCATGTTATTGTCTGCCTGCTCTAAACAAATTCGTCCATCATTATATGCCGTTTTTATCATGTCTTTTATTTCACCTTCAAGGAATCTTCGAATATATTTTCCCTGCGCGTCATCATTATCGTAAACAATTTTATATACATTAGCGCAATTTGCTAATTTCCCTAAAGATAAATCAACAATATCATAATGCGTATCTTGCAAATCTGGAATAGCAATCTCTCTGCCTGCATATGTTTTTTGATACTGAAGATCATTTTCTTGTAAAATTTTTGTATCAATTACAATAAAATCCATTTTAGACAATTTAGATGATGTTACGGCAATCGCTAAAACCGCATTATTTATATCTTCTAAAGAATCTATAATCCATGTTGATAACGTACCATTCGTTGTTCTAAATTCTCCTGTCGGTAAATCAGCAGATAATGTGTTAAAATCCGATATTTCATTTAATAAATCCATATTTTTTCGTTTATTTATCTTTCGAACTAAGTATGGCATTTTATTCTCCGTCACGCTCCAAGTACTTAATTACTTTATCCACATAATCCTGTAGCCATTTTTGATCACAACGCAAATTTTTCAAAGCACTAATTCCTTTTTTAGAATTCCACTGTTCATAAACTTGTATTGCTCGATCTCTTAAATATATGTTTTTATGCTGCAATAATCCAAGAGCCATTATCTGTCCTTTAGGCTCCGCTTCATCATATTTCATACAGGAAATCATTTCCATAACACCTAATAAAACATGTTCATCATCATATTTGCTTATATAAATCTGCATTAAAGCATCTAATATATATTCTTTCGATTGAATAGATAATTTTTCTTTAATGAACCTTTCGGAATTAGAAATTACGCCATCTTCATATTCGTCAGTCGAAATAATAGAGAGAATAGTGTTTTCATATTCTTTGACAATTGCCTTTCGATCAATATTAATGTTAACATTTTGTACTAAAATATCTTCTGGTTCTAAGCTGGACGTTAGGTTCAAAGGCCTTTTTTCTTTTGGTTCACTATTCCATTGAAGACTTGAAGTTGTCGTTTTTACTATAGGTTTTATAAAAGGTTTTATGCCTTGTGCGCTCGTATCTTCATTCTTTTCTTTTTGTGAACAATTTCTCGATAAATTCAAAGCACTTTTAAGAAGATATTGATTCAAAAGTTCAATTTGCTTTTGTTGCTCAACTGAAAAATCTTTGTTTTTGACTATTATTTCCATTTAAAATCACCTTTCTATTTCTTCAAAAACATTATCAATAATGATATTTGCTTTTTGTGAAAACTGAATAATATCTTTAGCTTTAAAACGATAATCATCATTTTGAGCCACGGTATTAATATCTATAGATACAGCAATTTCGTTTATTTGAGGGTCATTTTGAGGATAAACTTTAGATAACTCTGTAATACAATTACAAAGTTCTTTTTTGTCATCCCACTTTATTTCCTTTCTTAAATTAAAGCGGGTACTCCATTCTTGCAGCACTTCTCCTTTATATAAATTTAAAGGAGCCGCAAATTTTTCAGTGAAAACTTTAAATTCATCATCAGACATTTCTTCTAATAAAATTTTACCATTTACGGCAATTCGATTTCCTGTTGTTTCCGGAAATGTACGAAAAACTTTTTCTACTAATTTTTTTACGTAATTGCATAAATCATCGATTTTAATATATTTCTGAGTATCCGGTCGATAATTATAATTAAAATCTATTCTATTTTCTAAAAATACTATATTCCAAGTTTTATCTTCTGACACCATTTGAATTCTATTTTCAGTTGCAATTTCTCCGGATACAGGATTCAAAGACAATAAATCAATTGTTCCCGGTATAAATGATTCATCTTTTAAATTATTAAGTAAACTTAATACCACTGCTGTTCGTGGTTTAATATTTATAAAGCTTCCAAATAAACTTGTTTGAAAATTCACTATTTTTTCCATTTCATTCCCTTTCCAATTATATGAATTAATGATCTGTGTTATTTACATATATATTCTATCATATTATTTTGCTTTTCGTCAAAATCATTCATCCGTGTTTATGCAATATTTTATGTTTCAGCAATATAGCACTTTAAACGTATCGATAAAAATAATTGTATAGTTTGTTTTTCTTAAAAAAAATTTTGATATGTAGCATCCATGTTGTAAATCGCATTTGTCAGAGCAGATTTATCCATTTCCTTTAGCCACACATATTCTTTCTTTAATTGTCTATTGCAGTAATTAGTTTACTGACAAACATTGTCGTTTCTGTTCCTATCATGCAAATAATTTAAATCCTGTTGTCATACTTTCTTTTTCCTTTCTAATATACTCTTGTAGGTAATGAAATGCAAGAGCTTTTGCTGTGTATTTACAATCAATATGTCAGATATGTTAAAAGAAATTATATCTTTATCAAGCATCAAAAAAAAACAATAAAAATGTATAAAAACTTATATATTATATATGTGTCGAGCAAAAAGTAAACACTAGACAAAAATTATAAATGAAAATTCAATGGGTCTAGCATTTTTGTTGATTTTTGTTGACTTTCACGCACTATTTCTTAGATTGTTCAAGTAACATTTTTCTGTTTTTAGGTTTTTAATATCTTTTACATCTTTTATAATTTTTGTATCTTTTATATTTTCCTTTTTTCCTGATATTTCTGTTTTAGTTTTTTGTATTTTTTCCTTCTCTTCCATTTTCATTCTGGTAACAGAAATGCATTTATCCATGGCATTAGCCATTTCTTTAATAAAGTCATCTAAGGAAGACATTCCATGACCTGTTCCCAATTCCTTATCTATCTGATATTGATTCTTATATTTTTGGTCATTAGCGATCTGCATGTCAATAGATGGCAAACCTTTCTTATCAGCCTCTTCGTCTGCATCAGCATATAATCCCTCATTTTTTGTAAGATCTAAATCATAACCGTATTCATCATATGTCATCTCTTCTTCATCTTGATCATCTTCTTCTAAAATAAAATTTGCACCCACTTTCCAAGCATTAAAAGCACTTTTCCCAGCTTTTTTTGCTCTGGCAAGAGTATGTATTTCTTTTTTTGTTTCACTTAAAGTAAATCGACCTTCTTTCAATTCTTTTAAGAAAGGATATTCTTTAAATAAACGATAAGCGTTAGATCTGGAATATCCAGCAAGTTCAGCTGCATCTTTAACAGATTTATTTGAATCAAGAGCTTCTGCAAATACAATCAATTTTTGAGATAACTTTTTCCCAAATCCTCTTTCTTTACGTTTTACAGAATTTCTTTTTTTCTCATAATTGTTATGCCTTTTATTTTTCTGTTCAACAGTATAACTTACTAAGCTATGTTCTATCGTGCAGTCAGATAAACCTAACATATCAGCAATTTTCATATTATTGAAGAAAACTAAATGCTTATATTGATATCGGAGAATGGCTTGGATTTCGCTTTCTTTTAATGGTGTTGTAAAAAAACTATTATAGTGATGAACAATAATGTCACAAAATTTTTCAGAACACCCCATTAATCGCACTGAGTTGGCCACAATAGTTAAAATATTGTTTCTGAAGCCAATAACATTTCCGGCATTTTCGTGAATAGTTCTATGAATATCGAAAAATCTTGCACGTAAATATAATGGAATGCTTTCATCATGCAGCATCGCACTCCAGGTAGATTGATCCCGCTCTTTTCCTACCGGATGCTGAACCTTCAGCAAAGCATGGTATTTTTTAAACAGTTCCTTATCTTTTACATTCTTACAATTTTTTTCTTTTGGCCCCCCATAAGTATGCAAATAAGACTCTAATAATGATTCTATAGAGCCATAATTGTCCTCAGCAATATCTTCTGTCAAAGCTTCGGTCTGATAATGTTTGCAAATTCCTTCTGTATAATGAATTTGTGCCATAATTCCATGTGTATATTTATCATATTCTTTGTGAGGAGCATCTGCATTTTTCTTTATGAGATTTTTTTCATCTGCATAATTTAAAATCTCGTCTCTAAAGGAAGAATAATCTAATACCTGTCCTCTAAAAAAGAGTTGTGCCTCTCTTCCTGTTTTCTGATTAACAGAATAAGGTAAACGAGTGGAATTAAACATTCCAACACGAACCATATCGGCTTCAAAAATAACTGCGAGTAAATTATTGATCATTTGAAAAATACCTGAATAATCATGAATATCATTAGAAAAGGTGTAAATAGCATGAATACCTTTTCCACCGCTTGCCAGAAAATATGTAGGTGTAAATTTATAAAATAATGGATATTTATCAAATACATATTCTGTCCATTTGTCTTCAGGAAGATCATACATATCAGCACAATCGTCAATATCAATCATCATTGTTGAACAGCTTTTAATATTTCTGGATGAATAAGAATTATTATTTGAATGATAAAATAAAGCCGTTTTCAAAAAATAGTCCCCTCTATTCAGTGAACGGAAATTAAGTAATTGTTCAGCTAAAGTAATTGTTCGTTCTCTTTTAGGGAAATTTTTTTTAGCATCAGCTACAAAAATACGATATCCATCATTTTTGCGATATAAAGAAGTCACAACTGTTCCGGTTGTAAGACCATCGGCATGAAAACAATCTTTTAAAAATTTCTGCATAACATTTTTCTTAGTGTCATTAAAAAATGTATCAAATTCATTTTCGTTCTTTTGTTTGCCTGCTTCTTTCCATGCTTGATAATATTCTTCTGTATTCTCAGATTCACGTATATGGTCAAATACATACTTTGCTTTGTCATAATAAATAGATGTGTCCTCGGATGTAATATTCTGCATAAGCAAAAACCTTTCTGATAAATTAACTAAATTCACATAGTTAATATGTCAGAAAGGCTTTTTAATTTTTTAGATACAAGAAACCTTATAGGAACTACTAAAAATTTATATATTATATATGTTCCGGGCAAAAAATAGACACTATAATATTCCTGGACTAAAAATAAAAAAGGATGAGAAAATTTCTCATCCCTTTCGTTTTCAATATTTAATTTTCTTTCTCAATAATGTTTGTCGTTCTATGCATAATTATCTGATATTTATGATTATCAAAGATTTAATATTGGGAACTAAACATCATATGCTCGATTTTTTTCAAAAAACCATAAATACAATGCTTTGACTTCTATATCTGAAATAATTTTCATTTGACACATGCATTCTAAGAATCCTCTCAGCTTTCCGGCATTTCTCTCAAATTCTTCTTTGAGATTATTTTTTCTTGCTTGCTCAAGCAAAACAGACGCTGTTTTTAAATATTCGAGTTGTTCTTCACTTAACTTTTTTAATGCTTTTTTTGTCATAATTGTATCCTCCACTTTTCATAATTTGTTCATATTCAATATGTCAGATCTAAAAAATAAAAAGAATAAAAAATATAAAAATCAAAATAGTGTATAAAAAAATATATATTATATATGTGCCGGGTAAAAAATAGACATAGCGAAATTCACAAAGTAAAAAATATATTTTATACCGAAAAATATGAACAAAAATCTGACATATTAAATATAAGAAATAAGAAAGGATATTAAAAAAAATGTATGAAACGTTTACATAAAGTATCAATAGATAGGAGTAAAATGGTGGGAACAGAGGTCATCTCCCGATTTACATATATGGATCAGGAAATTATGAAAAATACAGAAAAAGAAATTGAAAAAGCATTTGAGGATTCAAATTTTTTGAAATTAAAGGATCTTTTTCTTCAAAGATTTCGGTTTTATTTAGATCATCTGTCGTATAAGGAACATTCTATTTTAAAGCAGGGGTTATCTGTAAAAAAATGTGAGTCTTTACGGATGATGCCTGTTTTGTCATGGCTTCCAGGTGACGATATTCAAAAAGATATTTTATATTTATTGTCTATGATAGATTATTATTTATTAGTTATTCAGTTAATTCAAGATAAAAAAGATCAATACGAATTGCTTGTAAACACTAATTATTTATGGTCAGAATGTGCTGAAAAATCAATGTTGTTTTGTGCGGCAAATGATCTTGATCCAGAAATCGATTTAAAATGTGTAAAATATCATGGATGCGACCCATTTTTAAGTGAAGAAGCTTCTCAAATTGTTTTTTTGCAAAAAGTTGAGCAGTTGCATCTATCAGTTATAAAAATCGAACAGCTATTATCAGAAGAGACCCTTTTAAAACGTGAATGGGAATTTTCTGATATTAGCTCAGGAATCTTAGATTTAACTTCTACTTTTTTTTACAAAGAAATTTATAATTATGGATATGACCCAATGCTTGTTAAAAAAATCTATCTTTTTGCAGCTTAATATTTGAACAGCAAATTGATTTTTCACTTGAGTCTGTGAAAAATTTCTATAAATTAGACAACAAAAACAGCCATGCAGAAATACTTCATTCTACCTGGCTGTTTTTATTTATGCCTGTTTACTGTTCTACTAGTTTTCCAATTTGTGCCGCAACTTCTTCTGGAATGCAATAACTCAATGTTCGAAAAATAGCGTTATCTTCAAAATAAAACTGAATCCTTGCGCCTTCTTCTACTTCATATTTCTTTAAAATATCCTTAAATTCAAAGAAAAAGATTGCTTCATTCTGAAGATTTATTCGATATATCTTCTCATTCTTTTTCGCTTTCCGGATCTTATTGGCAGACATACAATAAACAATGTCTCCAGTTTCATCTCCTTCCTGTGAATTTGTCTGAAATTCATCTACTTCAATTCTTCCATCAATAATGATGCCATTTCCAACTTTTAATAAATCAGCACAATCAGCATACGTTTTTGCCCAGACATTCACTTTCATGGAGCCACTTTTATCACTGACTGTTATAGACGCCCAAGGGTTTTTGTAACGATTATACATAACATTTACATTTTCTATAATACCAGTAATGGAAGCTTTTCCTTCTTCTGCATCTAAAATCGGTTTTGTGTGGACACAATACTGATCAATTGGATGCCCGCTTAAATACATTCCAAGAACCTCCATTTCATTATTGAGGTCCTGAATAATGTCTGGTTTTATATAAGGAATCTGAATTTGCCGCAAATGTTTTCTTGCATCGTCAGCATCTTTTTTTGCTTTATCTGCCTTTGCTTCCAAGTTGGCAATAGTAGGAACCTTTTTGGTTGTTACTGAATAAGAAATTCCTTTTTCTTTTAATCTTTTCTTTAAGTTTTCTACTGTTCCAAAATTTTCTTCTTTCAACAAATCAATTACTTTATCGATATTGTTATTAAGTTCTTCCTTTTTTGCCATTTCAGATGCAGTATCCATAATATCCATAAATGCCGCACCCATTAACGAATTCCTTGAATATCCCAATGAGTCAAATGCTCCAGCTAAAATCAAATTATTTAATGCTCGTGATTCCACTTTTGTTCTTTCAGCAAAATCATTGAAATTTTCAAACGGATGATTTTTCCGTACTTCGATTACTTCCGCAATCGATTTTCCAACTGCTTTAACAGACTTTAACCCAAAATAAAGTTTTCCATTTTGTACAGAAAAATTTACTTCAGAACGATTAACGTCTGGGGGCAAAACTTCCACTCCCATTTCTCTTGCATTCTGAATGAACTTAGCATAGTCTGTAATTTTGTCTGTATGCGTTAATAATGCACAGATAAATTCGGTTGTGTAATGATACTTTAGCCATGCAGTTATATATGCGATGACACTATATGCAGCAGAATGAGATTTGTTGAATGCATATTTTGCGAAGTCTATCATAGAATCATAAATTCTATTAGCCGCGTCTTCTGTAATCCTATTATTTACGCATCCTTTAATATTTCTTTCAGGATCTCCATATACAAAACTTGAGCGCTCCGCATCAATTACATACTGTTTTTTCTTACTCATGGCACGTCGGATATTATCTGCCTGTCCCATAGAGTAACCGGCAAGCTGCTTACAAATTTCCATTACCTGTTCCTGATAAACAATTGCACCATACGTATCTCCTAAAATTGGTTCAAGTTCCGGCGTTTCATAGTGTGGAAGACACTTGCCATTTTTTACGTCGCATACCCCGGGAATAAAATCCATTGGACCTGGCCTGTACATTGCATTGAGAATTATTACATCCTCAATATTCTCAGGCTTTAACCGTTTTAAATATGCTCTCATACCAGGAGATTCAAACTGAAATACACCAATTGTATTACCTTTTGCGAATATTTCTTTAAACACTTCCTTTTCAAAAGGAATTTCATATGGATCAATTGCAATTCCATGATTCTTCTTAATCATTCGTAATGCATCAGTAATAACATTTAATGTTTTTAAATTTAATAGATCCATTTTCAAAAGGCCAAGCGCTTCGCCTTGAACCATGTCACATTGCGTTGTCCAGCACCATAAGCTTTTCTCTTTGTCACTGGTATTAAATTTAAGTGGAACATAATCTGAAAGATCTGCATTATCGCTAATAATTAGTCCAGCCGCATGCATTCCATAATTAGTAAAAGATCCTTCTACATCTTTTGCAATTTTAAGAATTTCGACAGCATTTTCATCTTCTTTAAAAAGATCGACAAGATGATCAAAAATTGTTTCATCAGCATTTTCTTTTTTTACTTTCTGCATATTTGTATCAAAGGTCAAATTCAAACCATTCGGTACTGCTTTGCGGATTCGATCTCCAAGAGCAAGAAAATTTTCGTTTTTAACTGCCCCATAAAATCTTGCAGCATCACGGATTGCTCCACGCATCTGCTGATATCCTTTTGTCATAATATTACAAACTGCTTTTTCTCCATGTTTTGCCTTAATAAATTCAATAGTCTTGTCACGAATATTTGTTTTATAATCAGAATCAATATCAGGCATACTTACACGTTCCGGATTCAAAAATCTCTCAAAAACAAGCCCATATTTAATAGGGTCAATATTTGTTATTCCGATCAAATAACAAACTAAGCTTCCAACAGCACTTCCTCGTCCGGGGCCAATTCCTACACCTACTGTCCAATCATTTTCTTTAACCCATGTTTTTAACTGTTCGATGTTCAAAGGAGCTTCAGAAATTCTATCATTTGGTACTTTTCCAAGAAGTCGTGCATACTCCAACATTTCTTTTACAATAAGATGATAATCTGCATAACCCATCTGGTTGATAATCTCTAACTCATATTCCAAACGCTTCTGATATTCTTCTGTCCAGCCTTTTTTGTTTGGAAAACGCCATTCAATTCCTGCGTATGCTTCCTGAACAAGCTTTTTTCCCGCATCGATATTTTTATCATATACAGGATAATGAGAAGCAGTATCTCTTTCATATCCCTCGCACAAATCTCCAATAAGGTCTGCATTTTTCATTGCTTCATTAACAACATCTTCTGGATACGCAAGTAAAAGAGTTTCTTTCAATTCGTCATGACCCTTAAGATACATTTCTTTTTCATGTTCAATCTGCTCTGCATCATCAAGAGTTGTAAAGCGGAGATATCTTGCAACCAGTCGAGCATTAAGATCATGCTCTGTATTTCCTGCCATATGAGCATCATTTGCTGCAACAAGCGGGATATTTAATTCTTTTGCAATTTTAATTATATTGTCATAAATTTCTTTTTCTTTGTTCCATTTATGATATTGGATCTCGGCAAAAAAACAATCATCTCCTGCAACACTTTTTAACCATTCCGCCATTTCTTTTGCACAAGCATATAAAACTTCATCAGAAGTTTTTTTCTTTTCAATTTCGGCAATTTCATTTGTCAGAATAGTAAATTTATTTGCAGCAGCCTGAAGAGATTTTAACTTTTCATTTATTTCAGACAATAATCTTTTTGCGGCTTCAGACTTTATTGTTAATTCAGAAATTTCTTTTTGTGCTTTTTCTGCGGCCATTTTAATTTCCATGACCTGTTGTTCTAATTCACCACTTTCCTTCCCGACTTCTTTGTACTTTGCAATTCTTTTTTCCAAGCCTAATGTAGGTTTTTTTGCAATTTTGTTTAGTTCAGATTTTTTTTCTGAATATTCTTTAATATTTGCCTCCAAGTCTTCTTTTCTTTTGATAAGTTTTGTCAGATCATTATTGTCATCAGAGACAATTGCTCCTGTCTCAATACCTTTTTTTAACTTTCTTTCTAATTTATCGATCTCTTTCTGCCGGAATTCATTGTTCTGAAGAATTGCCCCCATTGGACCAGAAATACATGCACTAGTTAAAATAACATGTCCATGTGCTTTTGAACCTTTTCCAATCCATTTTTGCAATGAATCCAATGATACAACAGGCGTTCCATCTCTTTCGGCAATTTGATAATTGGCATCATAATTCATCTTATCAATAGCCCATTTTCCAATTTTATCTTTTGCCATCATAATTAGGTGAGCGCTTTTTCCTTCAGCTTTTAATTCTTTTTCTGCTGTATATTTAGATAAAAAAGACTGGAATAACGGCATATATTCAACATATGCTTCCATTCCATAAATCAACTTAAGATCTACCTCATCATGCTTGATCTGGTCGTATGCATCTTCAAACGCAGCCAAAGATCCATGGTCTGTGATAGCGACTGCTTTTGCATTGATTTCCACTAAGCGATTTATCATATCTTTTGTTTTGGGAACAGCATCATATCTGCTTTCCCAATGTGTATGCAATACTGTATTCATATCTATTCTCCTTTTTTCATAATCTAAAATTCATATTTAATATGTCAGAAATCCTTTAAAATTAGATTAAAAATTCCAAAAAGAAAAAGGCAACAGTTCTCACTATCGCCTTTTGTTTCCTTGACCATTTTTACTCAGTTATCTCAATTTAATATCTTTGATTCTTCCATTCTTATCACAATTTGCATATACTTCTTGTGTTGCAATTTCTTTATGTAGAAAAGTGTTGTTGATAAATGCTACAATTGCATTCCAACGTTCTACTTTTCGCTTCATCTTTTTAATTTTTTTATAGCATCTTTTTGTTAAGAGGTTTTCTCCACACCAAGGGCATGATTTGTTTACCCATTCAAGATAATCTTCGAATTTGATTGTCATATCCTTAAAGCCACACTCTGGATTATCGCATTTAATTCCTGAAATTATAACATCATTATCATTTTTACAGTTTTCCATTTTGTTATACCATCCTTTTCTTCTAATAGTTAACTTGCTTTAAGTTTTTTCTTATCTTTCTGCTGAATTCTCTCCAATTCTTTAGCATGCTCTTCATATATATTTTTAACAAAATCAGCTTTTTGCGTAAGCACATATTTCATATTTACGCAAAACTCATTTGTTTGACTAGAAAAATGCTTAAGGCAATCATTAATAATTTCTAACCTTTCCTCACATTTACTTGTGATAAGCCAAAGATATGCCTCGTAATCGTCTTTATATAAATCAGCTAATGACATTTTCTTTGTCCTGTCCATAACAAGCCACTCGTATTCAATGTTGCCATCAATGTCAATTCGCCCTGTTTTTTCAGCATTTTCTTCTGGTTTATCTGTATAACAGAAAATAGGGTAAAAACTTTTATTTGATCCTATATTCAGTCCAATTTCATCTTGCAAATTCCATGGCAGCATTTTGCACTTCTTGTCTTGTTTTTTAGAATAATCGTATGTACCATAAGGAGCAAAAATTTTATCAGTCTGAAAATTTGTCGTAGAATTTTTATCTACATACAACTCTCTTCCTCCATTTAAATCTGCTACGAATTCTAATGCCTCTCGATATGTGCAATTCCTTGCTTCCATCACCATACTTACAGTATTTACAGCAACACCGCATACACTGCAAAAATACCCATGCTTTGTTAGCCAGGCATTATTTACATGCTGATCTTCTTTTCCTATTCTGTTTAAATGCCCCGGGCAACGGATAAAAACATTTTTTCCTTTTTTTTGCCATTCAATATTAGTTGCCTGCACCACTTCAAAAGGGTCGGCATCTTCAATAATTCGATTTGCATCATAGCGCATATGATAGCCTCCTTTTGTAAAATGAGCTGCCATTAGGCAGCTCATTTATCCTTATGCAATATTTGAATCTGAAATTATAAGTTCTTCTGCACTTTTAATGGCATCCTCTCCATCAAATGCAACATCTTCAGTGTATACCTGCCGGATGGCATCAATTCTTGTCATTACTTCTGGATTCGCATTAATCTTACGTTTTGCAGAAGACACAATTTCTTCAACTCTGGATGGTAATACTGCATGCCATTTAATCCACTCTGACTTATTGGCATTAATCACAGCCTGCACTAAGCTCGGCTGTCGTCCTACATCTTTATAAGTGCATCCAGAGATAAAAGTTCCTGCTGCATGAGGGCCAGTCTCTTCATCAACTACACCATTGATAAGCTTAAAAGCAATTCGTTCATAAGGCAATAAGGTACTTAAAATGTCATATACCATCTGTGCTTCTTCGCCTTTGATATACTCTTCTTCTGGCGAATCTAAAGATTCTGCATGAGCTTCACAAAGCTCTAATGAGCAGACATTTCCATGTTCTTTAATGTCCAAAACAGTGCGAATTGTCTTTTCTGATATCTTTTTGTTTTTTCCAGCATTCACTATTTTGGAAATTTCTGGAACAGTTGGTTCAATTCCATTAGTATTTATTTCTTTAATGGCTTTCTGAATTTTAACGTTTTGCTCATTGTAATATTGCGAAAGCCCTTTTTCTTTTCCTAAATACTTATTGATTGCCAATTTCAAATCTCTGGCAATAAATGTTGTTAATTTGTACTGTCCATTATACTCTGGAAAACGTTCAAAAATTTTAATAAGACAAATCGAATATAAATCTTCATACTGATTTGCAAAAGAGCTGTATCCTCCCTTTTTTAAAAAATCATGAATATATTTGCCTAACTTTTTTTCAAGCTCCTCATTTGCATGCTGAACAATAGCCAATTCATCAGGAGTGTAAACATATCTTTCCCCTGTTTTCGCTTTGTAACTATCAGCTTTTTGTCTAATAGGTTTTACCATCTGGGCAAGTGAATAAAAATAACTGTTGTCATCATTACTGTTTGCCATAATTGTTATTATCCTCCATAGCTGTGATTTGTGAAATCAGATTCGTATCTTGTCCTTTAAATGCATGAATTAACTGCATGCACATATCCCTATGAACGCAATCAACATTACAAAAATCATAAAATAATGATATTTGGTTAAATATTTCATCATCTTTTTGATTTTGCAATTGCGGATGATTTAAAAGATACTCAAGAATAACTGTAACTAAATTCAATTAAATCTGACCTCCTGTTTTCTTTTTCTCATACAAATACAATATGTCAGATTTTGAAAAAATAAGATTGTAATTTCGCAAAATCTTAAAGAATGCTCATCGATATATTATCTTTGTCCTTTTCTTTTTCTCGTTTTTTCTTTTTTAGAGATTCAATATCAATTTCTAATTCTTTCGTATTTAGATTAATATTTCTTATTATAATATCTTTTAACTCTATAAATTCAGGAATATTCAAATACTGACTTTTCGTTGCCTCCTTAACAACTTTTATTCCTTTTACAATCTTTTCATCGCACAATAATTCTTTCATGCGATTGCCAAAGATATACCTTTCCTTAGTTGTCTCCATCTTATCTGGAAAAAAGGCATTTCCAAAATCAAATAAAGGGGCGAATCTAGTATATTTTCCTGTATCAACATCTCTCATGAATCCGAAATTTCCTAAATGCCTGTCAAAATTCATAATAATTCTATCTACGATAATCATTCTATCAATATTCTCTTTTGCGTTTGCGATATTGAAATAATCCGCTGCTTTTAATAACGTATTATAAATATCTTCCTTGGAACTATCTTCTTTTAAGCAAAGATTTTCATACGCTCTGTAAATATACCATGCCGGAACAAATTCTTCATTTTGATCAACAAAATTTTTACAACAAGAACATAATCGATAATTTTCTATATATAATTTATAATGCACAAAAGGTATCATATTTAAATTTTCTAAAATTTCTGTTGCTAATATTTCGCTTAATATAGCTTGCTGTTCTTCATTGTTTGTCCATTTTAACAAATAATTTTCTCCTTCGATCCTTTTCCACATTTTATCTTGTAGTCCATTTGTGCATAAATCTGGACTATTCTTCGGAAACATTAGTGATCGAATATCATTTTTGTTATAAGAAGCACTGATTTGCCCTATAATATCGCTGTACTTATTATCATAAAAATTTAATTTATCCCATGTATCATCTGTGTTCTCAGCTGCCAATATCCAGTATTGATCGCTCATAGATAAGAAATTTGGATTCCCTTGTTCCCAACGAACAGTTGGCAATTTTTGCAAGCTTTTTCGCTTTGAGGATATTAACCTTTTGTCTAGCCAGCGTTCAATTTCACTAGGTAATTCACTTTCTAGCCCTAAGAAATTAGGTGGACATCTCATTTGATCTATAACTTTCGCATTTTGTACTTTTAATCTTGGAAATGGAATATTTTTTTGAAATGTAATTTCGGCTTCCATTTCAACTGCTTTGTGTTTTTTGTTCATTAAGTAAAATCTCATAATTAAACCCCTTTCTGTTTGCAATCGACGACAAGTTCATCGTCAACCCAATATCCTGTTAAAGAAAAAATCGTATTTTTTAGTGGAGCCAATACTTCATTCACATAAGGATTTGAATATATATGAATATTGTCATTGTCTTTTATTGCAACAATAAGTCCAGCTGGGTCAATGTCTTTATTAGAATTTTCTTTTTCGAATGGAATGACGTGGAATTCATAATCTTCTTTTTTAAAATATATATGTCCCCAATTTGTTTTTTCCATATCCTCGCTTCTATTTTCAATAACAGAAATGTTCATATTACAATTTGACGCTGTAGCTCCAGCCAAAACAATCCATGATTCAAAATTTCCGTTTTTAAAGATTCCTCGAATAAGTATTTCATATCCCCACAAATCTGCTGTAATTGTAGCAATTTTTTCAGATACAAAATATCGCCAATCATTTTGAACGTTTTTAGCTGCTACAATGATTTTTGCATGAGAATCATTGGCTTTTATATTTAATGGGAAAACATATAATTCGAATTTTTCACTTAAGACAGCACCTTCTTCAAAAATTTCTAATGCGACACGATCAAAAACAAAACTATTAAGCCTTTTAGCTTTTTCATCTAATGGTTTTGCTGATTCGGAAATTTCTTCTTTTCTTTCTAATACTTTATCGTCGGCGTCTTCTTTTGTTTTCTCAATTGGATTTAGGCTCGTTTTTTCTTTTAAATCTTTTTGGCATTCTTTTAATGTTGTTTCAAAATCCATTCCCTTAGAGGTAAATTCTATTTCGGGGAAGTCGTTCCCTGTTTTGTTCCCTGTTACATCTTTTTTTCTCTTCTCTTTAGATTTAAAGTCATTTTCCTTTTGCTCTTTTTTATCAATATTTAATTTTTCTAATAATGGCTGCAAGGATTTATGAAATTCTATATTTTGCGACAAATCGCTTATTTTACAATCATAATTTATATTTTCTATTGTTATTCGAATGAGATCTTTCGATGGCTCTTTCGCATCTCGAATAACAAAATAGCTAACCCCTTCCTCCAAAAGTCCAGCGAAACATTCTACCCATGCTTTATTTAATTCTTCTAATTGTCTTTCCCCTGTATCAGTATTTAAATATGTATACTCCTGTTGTTTTTTTAATTCGCCAATACTTTGCAATAATTTATAATAGTAATGCATGCCGCTATACAAAATATTTTCTTGCATAACATCTCCTTCCTTTCTTTAAAAGCCCAAAAAAGTTTTTGAGATTTTAAATCCTATATTGGTTATACGTTTTTTCTTTTCTTCTTTTTTAAGATGTTTTTCTTTTTTCGTTGTTTTATTTTGTTGATGAATCAAATTATCATAATAAGAATCGTCTATTTCAATTTCTCGAAGGATTTTTTGTTCCCTTAATTTTTGATTATCAATAATTTTGGAAGGGATTTCAGTCTTCCATTGCATTCCACAATTTAAACACAAACAATTAAAAATTCCGTCTTCATCTTCATATATGTACTCTCCTTTTCTTAAATGTTTCATAACATTTTGAGACGGATTTTTCGTATTAGGAACCGAATAAGCTGTTTTATATGATCCGCAGTGTTTGCATTGCGGAACATCGTGATACAAATGAAGCATAATTATTCCCTCTTATTTTCGTTTTAATATAGATGACAAAAATGCAAGTCCAACATCCTTTCCTAGAATTTCATTTTCATTGGGATTAATAAAAATCCCTTCATCTGACATAATAATTGGAAGCATTTTATCTATTGTCGTCGCCAACGGCTTATATCCATTCGTTATTTTTGCATTTTCCAAACAATATTTTTCACATTTATCTGATGATGAAAAAAAAGGAAATAATGTGTACCCTTTTCCTTTAATATTGAAAGTTGTTTTTAAATATGTTATAGATCTATTATTTTCATCAACTTTTGCCAATACAAGAAGTAATTCTTTTCGTATTTTTTTCAAATATTCATTCTCATATGTTTTCTTTAAAGCAAAAATTTCGCATTCCGATAAATCATTTGTAAACGAAGCTAAAATTTTACCGGCATTTTTTATACGTGCTTTTGTATATAGTTTGCTTTCGACAACAATATCATCTGTGGTTTTAACTTTTTGAATATGTAGCATTGTTAAAATATTTGCAAATTCCGATTCGGAATAAATTCTTGGATGGTTTGCAAATAAAATTTCCCCCTGAGCTAATGTTCCTGTTTTCGATAAACGGAGAACACTATTCGAAAAATTGAGACATAAATATACTGGTGTTATTTGCATTTCTTTTCGTTGATTAAGAGTCATAAAATTCTCCTTACAAAAACTAAAACTTTAGATATTCTGATTTTTCTTAATATCATCTAATTGTTGGTTGTAATAATTCATAAATTTATAATAATTATATAAAAAATAATTTCGTTGCGATTTGGGCAATGAATAATGAAAAAAATCAATTGGTAAATGGTATAGTTTTTCATATGCCTTTTTCAATCTGACATCATTGATAAATTTAGTTCCCTGATAATATTTTGCGAAATAAGCATATAATTCTTCTATTGATTTTCCATATAAATAGCGATTGATTGCTGCCTGCATGCATATGCAAGCTCGAATAGCTCCCTCTTGACCATTAAAAAACTTCTTATTCCATTTAGCTTTTTTAGATGACAAAATGTCATCATAAATACGCAAAATATTTTTTTTCGTATCAAAATGATATTTTGATGGATAACATTTACAAATTAAAAATTTGCATTTTTCTTTTTCGTTCATGCCTGGAATGAAATTTATATATCTATCAATTAAATCATCTAATTTAAAAGCAGTTAATACATTCCAATTTAATAAAATATATGCATCTTCAGGTGTCCATTTTAAAACGTCTTCCACTACATATTTGATTAATGCCGTAATTGTTTGTTCTATAGCAAATGTTCCTGTATCTTTAAAATGATATTCTGGGAAAGCATCGATTTTGTCTAAAAGATACATCTCATATTCTATTAATAAATTTTTCATAATAAATAAAGCCTCCTGATAAAATTAAAATATTATATATATAATATGTCAGATTGCTTTATTTTTTTTGAATATGAAATATAAAAGAATGTAAAAAGTGGTAAGTGTTTGTAGTTAGATGTATTAATCTTTATAAAATAAGATCCTTACATCTACTTTTAAAGCATCGGCCAATGCAAATGCAACATCTAATGAAGGGCTTTTTGTTGATCCATCTTCCAAACGGACAATGGTACTTCTATTTACTTTTGAAATTCTAGCTAATTGCTGAACGCTCCAGCCTCTTTTCCACCGATATTCTTGTACTCTATTTTTCATGTTAAGATTAATATGTATAAAAATTTAATAATAATACTGGAAACAATTTCTATATTTTTGTTATAGCATAAAAAAATGTGCGCGTTTGCTACAACTATATTTTTAGATTTACGTCATATCGAATGTTGCAAAATATATAATTATGGTAATATAAAAGATTAAAATTATTTAGTTTACTAAAGTGAAGAGCCATTACGTTATTATCTCTAATTTTTCTTAATTTCTGACATATTAAAATAAATAGAATATAGAGATAAGTGGAGGATATTATGATTACAATTCGTATGATGTCAGAAAGTGATTCTGATCGCATGATTTTTTCTGTAAGTGGGTTATGCGGTAGTGAAATGGAAGTTTTTGCAGCGATGTTTGCGGGAATGGTAAAAAACAATCCTAATGTAGATTTTCAGAATTTAGGGAATTGCACAGATTTAGAGCCATTAAAAGAAAATCAGACTCCAGTAAAAATTCCTGAAAAACTAAATGAGGAGAACAATGATTTGATCTATGAGTCAACGTCAACATCAAAAGCTACTACCACTGATTCTGCCGTTGAATTGATTGAGCCAGATGATAATGAAAATAACAATGAGAGTGACAATGAGAATAATAATGAGGATATGATTTCTGATCCCAATAGCCATGTGTTATTGAATATTTCTTATTCTGAACGTCAGAAAGCCAAGGATTTATTAAAAGGATTGATCCACTGGGATAGAGAAGGTAAGCATTGGTATTGTTTTGCAAAAGGCTTAGATGATGTTATCGAAAAAACTGCCGGATGGAAAGAAAAAGAAGATTTATTGAAAAAATAAATAATAAAAAGGGAGATGCATTATTTAATGCGTCTCCCTTTTTTGTATTAGTTATTTGAGCAATTCTTCGAATTCTTTTTCATTTAAAATCTTTACTCCTAGCTGTTTGGCTTTGTCTAGTTTGCTTCCGGCATTTTCTCCTGCCAACAAATACGTTGTTTTTTTACTAACGCTACTTGTTGTTTTTCCACCATTGTCGGCAATAATTTTTTCAAATTTATCTCTTGGTTCAGAAAGAGTACCGGTAATACAAAAAGTCATGCCTGCCAAAATGTTTGATGTTATTTTTTTCTTTTCTGCCCGCAAATTAACACCTGCTTCAGTAAGTCCCATTAACAATCCATCATAATGATATACGCTATTGAAATATCGTACAACAGAATTTGCCATTTCTTCTCCAATGCCATCTATTTTCTGCAAATCTGCACTTTTTGCTTTAGCAACATCTTCAATTGTTTCAAAATGTTCCATAATAAGCTTTGAAGCTGTTCGCCCAATCAAAGGGATTCCTAATGCGGCAAGAACTCTATCAGCTGACTGTTTTTTAGATTCCTCAATAGCGGCCAATACATTTTCAGTTCCTTTCTCTTTTCCCAAAACACCATCAGAAATAAGGTTTTTCTTGTACCATTTTAAAAGATAAATATCTACAATATTCTGTAAATATCCGGCATCATACAACGCTTCAATTGATGCTTCCCCCAATCCTTTAATATCCATACAGTCTTTTGACGCGAAATGGATTAATTTGTTAATTTCCTTGGCAGAACAATCATCGTTTGGGCAAATAATATCGGCTGCGCCGGGTTCTCTAATGAGTTTTGAACCGCAGACAGGACAATGATCCGGCAGATGATAAACCGTCCCGGTTCCAACAGTTACTTTTCTAATTTTAGGGATAATGTCTCCTGATTTATAAACAAATACCTTTGCTCCAATGTCAATACCAAGGTTATCAATAAAATCTTGATTATGAAGCGTTGCTCTTGAAACCGTTGTTCCACATAAACGGACTGGTTCAAAGATAGCTGTTGGTGTAATTCTACCTGTTCTTCCAACTGAAAGTTCTATATCTAAAAGCTTTGTTTCTTT
>ERZ773229.948-NODE-948-length-22020-cov-3.939130_pt1 | contig 22020 bp, 19 predicted proteins | sample MGYA00580992_ERZ773229 | MGnify/ENA primary metagenome ERZ773229 (study PRJEB29015, sample SAMEA2737795) | human gut metagenome | biome: human gut; feature: human-associated habitat; material: faeces | place: China | collected 2012 ... | reverse complement strand
CCACATCGGCCCGCCGTGCCACCGTACCAGCCACCAAGCTGTCCGTAGGGGCGGGGTTCTACTCCGCCGCAATTTTCCCGCCGCGCCCCATTGCAAATCCCCGGCAAAGGGTGTATACTGTCCCCATCAACATCAGGAAGAGTAGGAAAATGTGTGTCCAGTGCCGCCGGGACGGGGAGTTGTCCGGCGGACGAAATGGCGGTTCGCCGTCTGCAGTGCATTTTCCGCATCCCGCTGCCGCATAGTGCCCTGCCCGGCGGCTCCGTGCCGTCTTGCTCCTCTGTGCGGCTGTTCCGGCAAAACTCCGGACTGCCGATGAATACAGAGGAGGTATTTTTATGCCCATTTTTCAGTCCCCATTTTCCCCCGCCTACTGGCGCACCGCCGCCCAGGAGATGAAAAACTACCGCTCCCTGGTTTTTTCCGCCCTGATGATCGCCGCCTGTATCGTCCTCAGCCACTGCACCATCCGGGTAGGGGAGGGCCTCTCCGTCAGCGTCACCTTCCTGGCCCGAGCCCTTTGCTCCCTGGTCTGCGGCCCGGTGATGGTGATTCTTTTCGGCGCAGCAGAGGACACCCTCAGCTTCTTCCTCTCCTCCGGCGGCTATCCCTACTTCCCCGGCTATATGCTCACCACCATCTCCGGCTGCCTGATCTACGCCCTGTTTTTCTACCGGGCCAAGATCACGTGGCGGCGCATCATTCTGGCCAAGCTCCTCACCAATATCCAGAATGTGCTGCTGGGCGCCCTCTGGAGCGCCATCCTGTACAGCAAGGGCTACCTCTACTACCTGACCCAGAGCGCCGTGAAAAACGCCCTGTATCTGCCGCTGCAAATTCTGCTGCTGGGCTTCCTGTTTCAGGCGGTGCTGCCGGTGATGCAGCGCCAGCACTGGCTCCCGGAGCAGCTGCCGGGCAGCCGCCTACGCTGGTAAGCGACGTGTTTACAAATAATTAAAATTGCGGGTATTGACTTTGTCTGCCCACGGTGGTAAACTCCATTTAGCACTCAGGAGATAGGAGTGCTAAATGGAGTTTTATCATGGAATTGACAGACCGGAAAAAGCAAATATTAAAGATCGTGGTGGACGGCTATGTGGCCACGGCGGAGCCGGTGAGCGACAGCACGGTCATCGCGCTGCAGGGCGTGCCGGGGAGCCCGGAGTTCAAGGCTAACGCCGAGTGGATGGACTTCCTCGCGTCGTACGACACCGCCGCCATGGCGGAGGAAGCCGCCGCCTGCCTGCCGGAGAAGTACGATCTCTACTCCGTCTCCACGCAGGACATGGCCAACGAGCTCGACCAGATCACCCGCAAGTATAATCTGCGGCTGCACACGTCCGTGACGGACTTTGACAGCGAGGATACGCTCTACTCCCTGCTGAACGCCGAACCGTTCCTTACCGACTGCACCGCCGTGAGCGGATATATTTACGAGGACGGCTCGTTCCAGGCCTACGGCACGAACGTTTCCGGCAAGAGCTACGAATATCAGCTTGGCCGGTACGTCAAGGGCGCGTTCTCCGAGGTCACGCTGAACATCGGCAACGCCGAGGATTATGAGGAGTGGATCTACACGACCTCCCGCGGCGATGAGGTGCAGCTCTCGCTCGGCCCGAGCCGCTGCGTTGTGATGTCCGACCAGCCGAAGGCGTTCGTGGCCATCAATCTGCTCGGCGGCACGGAGGGCAACAGTTTCTTCATGCCGGAGCCGGTCACGAAGGAAGATCTCGAGGCGTTCGCGGAGCTCTTTGATTTTGCGAAGCTCGGATAATACGAAATGATACAGCGCACCCCCGCGGGAAATTTCCCGCGGGGGTGCATTTTCATTATTCGTACAGCAGCTTTTGTCTCTGGTAGGGCTGCGGCTCGTAGCGGACGGAGCCGATCTGCGGCTTCGGCGGGCCGTATTTGGGGTTGTAGCCGAAAAGGTTTATGTACCGCTCGATGTCGCCGCGCTCCCGCTCCATGGCGAGCAGCACCTCGAGCGCAGCGTTGGCGTCGTCCACGGCGCGGTGGGAGTTTACGCCGTCAACGCCATAGCTCTCCACGGCGTTGCAGAGCTTGTGCGGATAGTCCCGCCGGTCTTTGTAGATCGCCATGATGTCGAGAAACTGCGCCTTTTGCAGCACCCCGTCGCAGCCGAGCCGGTGCAGGAAGTAAAAGAGGAAGCACAGATCAAACTGCGCGTTGTACGCGCATACGAGCGGCTTTTCCCCGGCGAGCGAACGGACGAACGCCTCTGCAGCCACGTCCTTTTCCACGCCGTTTTGAAAAAGCTCATCCTCGCGGATGCCGGTGAGCTGCGTGATGACCGGCGGCAGACGACGGCCCGGCGAGAGGCGGATGAGATAATCTTCCTCCGTGCGCTCCCCCGCCCGGTCGAGCCGCAGGAAGCCAAGCTCAATGATCTCGTCGGATTTGCAGTTCACGCCGGTCGTCTCCGTATCGAGCACGATGACGGAGTCGTAGGTTTGAAAAAGGCTTTCGAGCATTCCTTATTCTCCCTTCGTCAGCACCGCACCGACCAGAACGAAGTATTTCGGCGGTGCGTCCTTTGTCCCCCATTGGAGCGGCGCGCCCAGCTTGTCCGCAGCGAGCGCGCCGACGTTCGCGCCGAGCGATTCGAGCGAATAGCGGAGCTTTTCCGGAAACCGGCAGGGCTCCTCGTCCCGGCGCGCGCATCGCTCGCACACGAGGCAGCGTCCGGCGTCCAGGCGAAGGGAACCGCGCGTTTCCCGCTCCCGCTCTTCGAGCAGCGCGTCAAACGCTCTCCGGTACGGGCGGAGGAACATCTCCGGGTCGGCGAACGCCGCGGCTTTTGCCTCCTCGCTCTCCGGGAACACCTGCACGGCATACAGCGTGACCGCGGCGTACTGCGGCCAGACCGCCGCGATGTCAAAATCGTAGGGCGGGCAGGACCACGTCTGCCCGCAGCGCGGGCACGCGGCGCAATAGCCGAGGAATTTTTCCACGTCCACATACTTTTCCAGCATCTCGCTCATCGGCAGAGCGCCGGTGAGGTTTTCCACGCGCACGCCGTTTTCTCTCTTTTCCATGGGTTTCTCCCTCATTTCAGCGATTCCTGATGGTTCACCACGCCCTTGAACGGCGTCATAAGCAGGATCTTGATATCAAACAGCATCGACCAGTTTTCGATATAATAGAGATCGTAATCCACCCGCGCGCGGATGGAGGTATCGCCGCGCAGACCGTTGACCTGCGCCCAGCCGGTGATGCCGGGGCGCACCTGATGGCGCACCATATAAAGCGGAATGCTGTATTTGAAATGATCGACGTACCGCGGGATCTCCGGTCGCGGGCCGACGAGCGACATATCACCCGCAAGGACGTTAAAGAGCTGCGGCAGCTCATCGATGGAGTAGCGCCGCATGAACGCCCCCCACGCCGTGCGGCGCGGGTCGTGGTCGCGCGTCCACGCCGTGTCCGACTGCGCGTTCACGCGCATGGAGCGGAATTTGAGCATATAAAAGGGCTTCTTGTCCTTGCCGATACGCTCCTGCCGGAACAGGACCGGCCCCGGAGAGGAAAGGCGCGTACCGATCGCGGCGACGAGCATGACGGGTGATGTGAGAACAATGAGAACAAGACTCGCGAGAATATCAAAAAGACGCTTGACGATGTCCGCGCCGGCATTGTCGAGCGGCACACGCCGGACGTTCACCAGCGGCAGGCCGCACAGCTCCTCCACATACGGGTGGCGCGACATATATTCATACCCGATCGGCAGCAGCGCGAGCTTCACGCCGGTATCCTCGCATTCGCGCAGTATCCCGCCGAGCCGTTCCGCCTGGTTTTCCTCCATGGCGATCACCGCCTCGTCCGGTGCGTTCGTCTCAAGCGCCGTGCGCAGAGAATCATAAGAGCCCAGATGCGGCACGCCGCTGAGTGCCGACGCGCCCACGCTGCCGATGACCGTCCAGCCGGCGTCGCGTCCCTTCTTCACGCGGCGCAGACATTCGCGCGCCGATGCGCCGTCGCCGATGATGACAAGGCGGCGCAGACTCTTCCCTGCGCGGTACTGCCGGCGGAGCAGACGGTGCGCGATAAAGCCGCGCGCACCGGTGAACGCGATGAGCAGCAGATAGCAGAGAAGGATCATCCAGCGCGAAAAGTCCACCACGCGGAACACGAAGATGAGATCGATATACAGCATCACGCCGAACGTGCAGCCGAGAACGATGTTCCCAAATTCGTGGATGAAGCCGCGCTGCGGCTGCGGCTCGTAGATGCCGAGCAGCCCGAAGAGCACGGCGTACACCGGCGAGAACAGCCCCGCCCAGAGCATATGATACCCGAAGCCGCCGACCGGGTTTTCGCCCCGGAACAGCACGAACCGGATAAAAAACGCCGCCGCCATCGCCGCCACAGACAGCGCCATATCCATTGCCGTCCAGAGGACGGTCTTTTTTGTTTCTCTTTTATTCATCGCATTTTCCGCCGTATAGGAAAGTTTTGTCAGTTTTTAGACGGTTTGCCGCGCGGCGCGGTTCGCCTCCGCGCGCTTACGCAGCTATATTTTACCACAAATGGTTTGTTTCTTCCACGGTTTCTGTTATAATCCGGTGTAGAAAATACCGTACCGGAGGACGCCATGAACCATTCCGCGCCGAAAATTTTATATACCGCCTCCAGCAGCGCGCATTTGGTGAGCTTTCATCTGCCGTATCTCGCCGCGCTGCGCTCGCTCGGCTGGGATGTGACCGCCGCGGCCAACGGCAGCGGCGAAGGTCTCGGCGAGGGCGTGCGGTTTCTCGCCGTGCCGTTTACGAAGAGCTTCGCATCGCCGAAAAATTTCCGCTCCGCCGCGCTTTTGGCGCGGGATATCCGTAAGAACCGGTACGACGTGATCGTGACGCACACCTCGCTCGCCGCGTTTTTCACCCGTCTGGGCGTGATGCTCGCGGGGAAAATGCATACCCGCGTCGTCAATACGGTGCACGGGTATCTCTTCGACGGTGATTCCGGCGCGCTGCGGCGCACGGTGCTGCTCGCGGCGGAAAAGCTGACGGCGAGCGTTACAGACGGCATTCTCGTGATGAACCGCTGCGACGAGCAGATCGCCAAAAAGCACCGGCTCTGCCGCGGAAACGTATATTTTATTCCCGGTATGGGCGTTGATTTCTCCCGCTTTCCTCCCGCCGCGCCGGAGGAGCGTGCTGCAGCCCGCGCATCGTATTCCCTGCCGGAGGACGCCGTGTGTCTCGTCTGCGCCGCGGAGTTCTCGAAGCGCAAAAATCAGACGCTGCTCCTTCAAACGCTCTCCCGGCTGCCGGAAAACTATTATCTCCTGCTCCCCGGCGACGGGGCGCTTCTGGAAGAGTGTAAAGCCGAAGCCGAAACGCTCGGCATCTCTTCCCGCTGCCGGTTTCCGGGGCGGCTCTCCGATGTACGCGGCGCGCTCGCCGCGGCGGATATCTGCGTTTCCGCAAGCCGGTCGGAGGGGCTGCCGTTCGCGGTGATGGAAGCGATGCACACGGCGCTCCCCTGCGTACTCACGCGGGTGAAGGGACACGAGGATCTGCTGGAGGGCTCCGGCGCAGGCTATCTCGTCCCGTTCGGCGACGCGGCAGCGTTTGCCGAAGCCGTGCAGACGCTCGGCCGCGACGCCGCGCTGCGCGCGCGGATGGGTGCCGCGGCAAAGGAAAGCACCGAAAAATACGCTCTTGACCGCGTTTTACCCGAGGTCCTGCCCCATTTTACCCGGCACTGAAGCGTGCCCCACACAGCAGTCTGTCAAAAATCCGTCCGCAGAGCTTCGCTCGGCGGACGGATTTTGTTTATTCTTCCTTTTCCTTCTGCGCGCTTTTGCGCCGGAGGGGGTTGGCCGTGAGCTTCAGACGGCTGAGGCTCCAGTTCCGCTCGGCGGCATAGCCCTTGGCCATGGCTTCGAGCGTCTCGTTGACCATTTTGTGCAGGCTCGGCTCCTGATGTACGGCGCGGGCAAAGCGCAGCGTTTCGCGCAGCATCCGCGCGGAAAGATCGCTGAGCGTTACGGCGCCGGTGGCCGTGAGCGTGCCGAAAAATTCCTCGATGAATTCCTGCCGCTCGGCCATGCTCATGCCGACGAGAACTTCCTCCATCGCGCGGTCGAACGCCCGCGCCGACGGCGACAGGTTTTCGCAGCGGACAAAGCTCGTGGGCGTCGTCTCCCACGTGAAGCCGTCGTGCGCGCCGAGCAATGCGGCGGTGCTCTTCACTACCGTGTAGTCGCAGTCATTCCAGAGGAGCGTGCCGACCATGGCGTTCTGGGAGAGGATCGTTTTGATGCGCGGCTTGATGCGCCGGTAGCCCTCGGTCTGTAAAATTTTCTCCTGAAAGCCGGGGCCGTCGTTATTGTAGATGTTCCCGATGCGCTCCTGCACGCTCTCGGGCACCATGGCGGCAGCGTACATGGCGAGATTGCCGCCCTTGGAATGGCCGCCGACGGCGATTTTTCCCGGATAGACCGAGGCCGCCCATGTGAGATACTCGACCGCATCGCGCTGCGCGGGGATCTCGTCCATGACGGTGAGCAGGCAGTCCTCCTTCCAGCCGACGATCGTATCGTCCGTGCCGCGGAAAGTCACATAATGCTGTCCGCCCGGCAGACGCAGCGTGAGCGCGGAGAACTGCTCGGTCTTTTTCTCATCGTACACCTGGCGGAAGCCGGTGAGCATCACCTCGCGGAAGCGCACCGTTTCCGGCAGGCGCTTGACCATTGGGGCAATATACGGTGAGCTGAGCGCGCCGAGCTTTTCCGCGCCGCCCGCGGCAAAATATGCCTCTACCGCCTGCGGCAGCGGGACATACAGCTCGTTTTCCGGCACGATGCCGGTAAAATCGAGCGTGCCAATCTTGCAGTGGATATAGTTATCCACCTCGTTCGGCGGCGACACCGAAAACGGCACATCGCCGCGCCAGGTAAGGTAATCGAGAATGTTCGGCATAGTGAAACCTCTTTACAATCCAAACAGTATTCTTACGCCAGGAATCTTCCGGATGACCATACATGTTATAACACCGAGCGCGAAATCCGCCGCGGCGATGAGCGGGAGCAGCGCCAGCGGCATGCCGCCGAAGAGCTTTCCCGCCGCAGCGAACAGCACGACCTTATAAAACGGGTCGAGCAGCATGATCTGGTAGGACATTTTTCCGGTCTGCGCCAGCGCCCGGCAATTTTCCGGAAGGGCGTTTGCCAACGCCAGCAGCAGCGCCATCAGCACGTAGGACGTGACAAGCAGCCGCAGATACGCATCGATCTTCAGCTGCAGCGCAAAGCAGAGCGCGCTCGCCGCCGTGATCGCGGCGGCAAGGCACAGCGCAGGGATACGGCGCCGGTCGAAAAATTCTTTCAGCTTTGGATAATAATACCGCAGCACCATGCCGGACAGGAAGAACGGGAGGTGCTTTACGGTCCGGCTGATCTGGAAGACCTCCGTCAGCAGAGAAAGCTCTTTTATGGAGCAGAAGGCGCAGAACACAGCGGCGGCGATCATGCCGATGATCGCTTTTCGCGGAGCAGTCTTTTCGTCCTTTTCCCAGAAAAGCGGCGCGATCAGAAGCATGAGGAAGATCGCGTAGGCAAACCAGTAGGCGCGGCCGATGACGAACGCATCGTAAAGCTGGCCGCCGATCGTGTCCGCGTGCGCGAAGTGCCGGACGATCACGGTGCTGAAAAATACCTTCAAAAACGCGAAAAACCAGAACGGGACGAGGACACGGAGCACCTTTTTCTTGTAGTACGGGCGCAGCGGCTGCCGGTGGCACAAAAAGCCGGAGATCGTGAAAAAGAGCGGCACATGCACATGATAGATCAGGTCCTCTGCGATCCCGGCGAAGAGCGGCAGAGGCTGCCAGGCGGTGTAATAGGAAAGGCAGTGGCCCAGCACGACAAGGAACGCCGCAAACGCTTTCAGATAGTCCAGATTGGCACTTGTCCGTTTATCCAGGTGCATGGCTCTCCTCCCCTCCTCCGTTACCGACTCGATTCGTACCTGTAAACATATCACAGTTTTCGCCGTCTGGTCAAGAGGGCGCAGCCGGTATCTCTCGCGGCTGCCGATCAGTCCACCCGTGTATAGATCATGTCTCCAATCGGATTGTTGTCTGTGGCCATAATAATAAGACTATTCTCCGTTATCTTTACGGGGAACACGTTTTCTTTGCCATCATGATACAGCGTCACCGTTTCTCCGTCATAGGAATAGGTTCCCTTTCCTCCCTGCACGCTCAGTTTTAATCCGATCGGATTCTGCGCATAGTTTTCATACGTTCCGTCCTCTTTAAAAGAATAGACTAAGGTAATGCCAACAATGCTCGATTTCCATGTTCCGACGATAGCAAGGAGTTTCAGTTTCTCCAGTCTTTCCTCCGCTTCTCTCAGAATATCCGAATTGGACACCATGCCTTTTTCTTCTTCCGAGAGCGCTTCGTACTTTTCACGGACGTTCTGGATCTGCTCCTTTTTCTCCTCTGTCACCTCGCCAATGTCTGCGATCTCCTGCTCGACTGCGTTGATCTCCGCCAGACGCCTCAGTTCTTCCAATCTTTTTTCGGCCTCCTGCAGCGTTTCGTAGTTGGAGACGCTCTCCCTTTCCTCCTCCGGCAGCGCTTCATACTGCGCGCGGGCATCGCCAATCGCCGCTTCCGTTTCTTCGGTAACTTCGCCAATGGAAGCTATGCTCTTCTCAACCGCTCTTACTTCTTTGCTCTTCCCGCAGCCCGCAAGAAGGGAAACTGCCAGAAGAAGCGCTAAAGCACTGCTGATCCTCTTTTTCATTTGTGTTTCTCCTTTCACTTAGTCTTTTCAATATACCCTGATTTTCGGGTATATTCAACCCTTTTTTCTAAATTATAATTTGTGTAGGGAGTTGTTTTTTGCAGGAGGAAATGCGGTTGATCACCTTTGACCCCTTATGGGAAACAATGAAAAAGAAGGGCGTGACAACATACACGCTGATAACCAAATACTCCTTCAGCAAGGGGACGCTGGATGCCATGAAGCACAACCGGAGCATTACTCTTACCACGCTCAACGACATATGCTCGATCCTCGGCTGCTCTGTGGAGGACGTCATTTTATATATTCCGGACGAGAAATAGCGGATATTGAATTTCAAAATTCAATACCCGCTATTTCTTTCATTAAGCAAGAAAAGGAGCTGGGATTTCTCCCAGCTCCTTTTTTGCGATTTGGAATTATTCGTACAGCGCCTTGAGCTTGAGCAGGTGCTCGTAGCGGGCCTTGGCGTTCTCTTCGTTCTTCTCGAAGAGCTCGGTGGCGCGCTCGGGGAAGGCGGTGGCGAGACGCGCGTAGCGGGCCTCGTTCTTCAGGAAGTCCTGATAGCCGCCCTTGGGCTCCTTGCTGTCGAGCGAGAAGGGCTTCTCCGCCGCCGGGTTGTACCGGAAGAGGTTCCAGTAACCGCAGTCAACGGCCTTCTTCATCTCAAGCTGGCAGTTGGCCATGCCGCCCTTGATGGAGTGCATCTCGCAGGGGGAGTAGCCGATGATGAGGGACGGGCCGTGCCACGCTTCGGCTTCCTTGATGGCCTTGAGCGTCTGCGCCATGTTCGCGCCCATAGCGACCTGGGCAACGTAGACGTAGCCGTAGGTCATGGCGATCTCGGCGAGAGACTTGCTCTTGATCTCCTTGCCGGCCGCCGCGAACTGCGCGACCTGGCCGATGTTGGAGGCCTTGGAAGCCTGTCCGCCGGTGTTGGAGTACACCTCGGTGTTGAACACGAACACGTTGACGTCTTCGCCGGAGGCCAGGACGTGGTCCAGACCGCCGAAGCCAATGTCGAACGCCCAGCCGTCGCCGCCGAAGATCCAGACGGACTTCTTGGCGAGGTAGTTCTTGCCCTCGAGGACCTTGCGGGCGAGCTTGCAGGCGTCGCACTCGCAGGTAGGCACGCTCGGGTTGGCGTTGATAGCGGCGATGAGCTTCTCAGCCGCAGCGGAGTTCTTCTCGCCGTCGTTGACGGTGTCGAGGAATTCCTTGCCGGCAGCGGCGATATCCTCATCGACGTAAGGCACGGCGATCAGTTCCTTGACGGCCTCGATGTACTTCTCGCGAAGCACCTTCTGGCCAAGGTACATGCCGTAGCCGTTCTCGGCGTTGTCCTCAAAGAGGGAGTTCGCCCAGGCAACGCCCTTGCCGTTCTTATCCATGCAGTACGGAGAAGTGGCAGCCGGTCCGCCCCAGATGGAGGAGCAGCCCGTGGCGTTGGAGACGTACATACGGTTGCCGAAGAGCTGGGTGACGAGGCGGGCGTAGCTCGTCTCGGCGCAGCCGGCGCAGGAGCCGGAGAACTCCAGATACGGCTTGAGGTACTGGGACTTGATGACGTTGTCGGTGCCGGCGACGTCGGACTTGACGGTGACGTCCTTGACCATGTAGTCAAAGACCTTCTGCTCGCCGAGCTGGCTCTCCTGGCCGACCATCTTGAGGGACTTGGTCGGGCAGACGCTCACGCACACGGAGCAGCCCATGCAGTCGAGCGGGCTGACGGCCAGGGCGTACTTGTACTTGCCCTTGGACATCTTGTGATCGACCATCTTGGTGCCTTCGGGAGCCGCGGCGGCTTCCTCGGCGCTGAGGGTGTAGGGACGGATGGTGGCGTGCGGGCAGACGTAAGCGCACTGGTTGCACTGCGCGCAGGTCTCGGCAGTCCACTCGGGAACGGTGACGGAAACGCCGCGCTTCTCGTACGCAGCGGCGCCCTGCTGGAAGGTGCCGTCGGCGTAATCGACGAAAGCGGAGACCGGCAGAGAGTCGCCGTTCATGCGGCCCACGGGCTCCATGATGTTGCGGACCATCGCAACGGTCTTTTCGGGGCCTTCGAGATGCTCAACGTGAGCTTTCTCGGTGGCGTTCGCCCAGTCGGCCGGAACATCGATCTTCACGAGCGCGCCGGCGCCGGCGTCGATGGCGTCCCAGTTCTTCTGGACAACGTCCATGCCCTTCTTCATGTAGGAGTGCTCGGCGGCATCCTTCATGTACTTGACGGCCTCATCCTTGGGCAGCACGTTCGCCAGAGCGAAGAACGCGGCCTGCAGGATGGTGTTGGTGCGCTTGCCCATGCCGACCTTGACGGCGAGGTCAATGGCGTTGATGGTGTAAAGCTGCACGTTGTTCTTGGCGATGTAGCGCTTCGCGTCGGCGTGGAGGTGCTTGTTGAGCTCCTCGAAATCCCACTGGCAGTTGATGAGGAAGATGCCGCCGGGCTTCACGTCCTGCACCATCGGGAAGTTCTTCACGATGTAGGACGGGTTGTGGCACGCGACGAAGTCGGCCTTATTAATGTAGTACGGGCTCTTGATGGGCTTGTCGCCGAAGCGCAGATGGCTGACGGTGACGCCGCCGGTCTTCTTGGAGTCGTACTGGAAGTAAGACTGGATATACTTATCGGTGTGGTCGCCGATGATCTTGGTGGAGTTCTTGTTCGCGCCAACGGTACCGTCGCCGCCGAGACCCCAGAACTTGCACTCGATGGTGCCTTCCGCGGCGGTGTTGGGGGTCTCCTCACGGGACTTCTCGGTGAGGGAGAGGTGGGTAACGTCGTCCACGATGCCGACGGTGAACTGGCTCTTCGGCTCGTCCTTCTTGAGCTCGTCGTAAACGGCGAACACGGACGCGGGAGGCGTGTCCTTGGAGGAGAGACCGTAGCGGCCGCCGATGATCTTGGCCTGACGGCCGGAGGTGGCGAACGCGGTCACGACGTCCATGAACAGAGGCTCGCCCTGCGCGCCGGGCTCCTTGGTGCGGTCCAGAACGGCGATCTTCTTGGCGGTCTCAGGGATGGCGGCGACGAGGAACGTGCGGAACAGGCGGACCTTGACAAGGCCGACCTTCTCGCCGTGAGCGGTCAGGTAGTCGATGACTTCCTCGGCCACGTCGCAGATGGAGCCCATCGCAACGATGACGCGGTCGGCATCGGGAGCGCCGTAGTAGTTGAAGAGCTGGTAGTCGGTGCCGAGCTTGGCATTGACCTTCGCCATGTTCTGCTCAACGATCTCGGGCAGGGCGTTGTAGTACTTGTTGGAAGCTTCGCGGTTCTGGAAGAAGATATCGCCGTTCTCGTGGGAGCCGCGCATCGTCGGATGCTCGGGGTTGAGAGCGCGCTCGCGGAACGCCTTGACGGCATCCCAGTCGAGCATGTCGGCCAGATCATCGTAATCCCAGACGGCGACCTTCTGGATCTCGTGAGAGGTGCGGAAGCCGTCGAAGAAGTTGATGAACGGGACGCGGCCCTGGATGGCGGACAGGTGCGCCACCGGGGAGAGGTCCATGATCTCCTGAATGTTGGTCTCCGCCAGCATGGCGAAGCCGGTCTGACGGCAGGCGTACACGTCGCCGTGGTCGCCGAAAATGCTCAGCGCGTGGGACGCGACCGCACGGGCGGAAACGTGGAACACGCAGGGCAGAAGCTCGCCGGCGATCTTGTACATGTTGGGGATCATCAGCAGCAGGCCCTGAGAGGCGGTGTAGGTGGTGGTCAGCGCACCGGCGTTGAGAGAGCCGTGCACGCTGCCGGCGGCGCCGGCTTCGGACTCAAGCTCCGCAACCTTGACGGTGGTGCCGAACACATTCTTCCGACCCTCGGCAGACCACTGATCCACGTAGTCCGCCATGGGGCTGGACGGTGTGATGGGGTAGATTGCCGCGACTTCGGTAAATGCATAGGACACGTGGGCGGCAGCGGTATTGCCGTCCATGGACTTAAGCTTTCTTACCATTCGATTCATCTCCTATAATTTTTTGCTCCTGTTCCGGAAATACAACAGGGCTTTCCGAAACGTCTTTGCGAACAGAGTCATTTTACCACGCCGGCCCGCCGATGTAAAGAGTCTGCGAAGGGGTTTTTTCTCTCAATTTTGCCTGAATCGCACAGGATTCCCCCCGATTTTTGGTATGTTTTTCACGTTCTCGGCGACAAGAAAGTCCTTGTACTTTTCGACAATCTGTTTTATAATTATGAATCGATTTGTGGAAAGGAAGACTTGCCATGGTAAAACTTGACAACGAAAGAGGCTCCATCTGCATCAGCTCCGAAGTGTTCACTTGGCTGGCAGGGGATGCGGCGACGCGCTGCTTCGGCGTCAAAGGCATGGCCGGACGCGCCAAGGAAAGCGGTCTGGTCCAGCTCCTCCGTCGGGAGTCTATGACCAAGGGCGTCTCCGTCACGCCCAACGACGACGGAAGCATTACGATCGAACTCCACATCGTGGTCGATCACGGTGTGAACATTGCCGCGCTCTGCAGCAGCATTATGAACGAAGTCAGCTACAAGGTCTCCTCCGCTACGGACGTTTCCGTCCGTCAGGTGGACGTCTATGTAGATTCCATGACGATGGACTGATTAGCCAAGGAGGAAGCCCCGCAGTGAGAAATACAATCAGCGGTCAGGTATTCGCGGAAATGATCTTCTGCGCCTCGGCCGCGCTGGATGAGAATCGCCAGCAACTCAACGAGCTTAACGTTTTCCCCGTGCCGGACGGCGACACCGGCACGAATATGTCTCTGACCATGTCCGCCGCCGCGGCCGCTCTGCACGGCCGCACGCCCTCCGCCGTCGGCGACGCCGCCGATACCGCCGCCTCCGCGCTGCTGCGCGGCGCGCGCGGCAACTCCGGCGTTATCCTCTCCCTGCTGTTCCGCGGGCTCGCCAAGAGTCTGCGCGGCAAGGCCGAGTGCAGCGCCGCGGACTGGGCCAAGGCGATGTGCGACGGCGTGGACGCCGCCTATAAAGCCGTTATGAAGCCTGCCGAAGGCACGGTGCTCACCGTGTCCCGCTGCGCCTCCGAAGCCGCCGTTGAGCGGAGCAAGGCCGGCGTGACCGATATCGAAGAGCTCCTCACCGACGCTCTCGCCGTGGCGCGGGAAACGCTCGCCAAGACCGTGGACATGAACCCCGTGCTCAAAAAAGCGGGCGTCGTGGATGCCGGCGGCCAGGGCTACGTCGTCATTCTCAACGCGATGCTGCTCTGCCTGCAGGGTAAGTTTGTCGCCAAGGCTCCCGTGACGGAGACCAAGACGAGCGCGGAATTCTCCGCGATCAACGACGAGGAGATCACGTTCACCTACTGCACCGAGTTCATCGTCGCGCGTGAAAAAAAGCGCAATCCGGAGCTGCTGCGCAGCTTCCTCGAGAGTCTCGGCGACTCGCTCGTGCTCGTGGAGGACGACGATATCATCAAGGTCCACGTCCACACGGACGCGCCGGGCCGCGCGCTGACCGAAGCGCTGCGCTACGGCCCGCTCCAGACCGTGAAGATCGAAAACATGCGCAACCAGCACACCTCTCTCGCCGACAAGGAGACCGCCGCCGCGCCTGCCGCCCCCGCCCAGCCGGAGGACGAGGCCGAGCCGGAGATCGCCCCCGCCGAGAAGGAAGTCGGCTTCGTTGCCGTGTGCGCCGGAGACGGCATGGCCGATCTCTTCCGCTCGCTCGGCGCCGACCGGATCGTGACCGGCGGCCAGACGATGAACCCCTCCACGGACGACATTCTCCGCGAGGTGAACAAGACGCCCGCCTCCACCGTGTTCGTGTTCCCGAACAACAAGAACATCATCATGGCGGCGGAGCAGTGCATCCCGCTCACGGAAAAGACCGTGCGCGTCATCCCGACCCGCACCGTGCCGCAGGGCGTCGCCGCGCTGGCCTACATGGATCCCGACCAGTCTCCCGACGATCTGGAGGAATCCTTCAAGGAGAGCGCCGCGCGCGTCCACACCGCGCTCGTGACCTATGCCGCGCGCGATTCGGACTACGACGGCCACATCATCCACGCGGGCGAGTATCTCGCGCTGCTCGACGGAAAGCTGCTCGGCAGCTACGCCAGTCTCCCGACGCTCCTCAAGGAGCTCAACTGGGCGTTCGGCGAGCTTGAGCCGGAATTCCTCACCGTGTACTACGGCCAGGACGTGACCGAGACCGACGCCAACGGCGTCGCCGAGAGTCTCACCTCCTGCTTCCCGGAGGCGGATGTTTCCCTTGTCAGCGGCGGTCAGCCGGTATATTATTACATGATCGCGGCGGAGTGAACGTTTTCCCCTCCCCTTCCGTCTTATAAAAAGAGACCCGCTCCCGCGGGTCTCTTTTTCCAAAGAAAGAAAAGGATAAAAGACCTATGGCAAAACGCTCTGACCATTCCGGCGGCACGGCGCTCAAGACGCGCCCGCGCGCGGGGCGCATCGTTCTCTGGGCCGTGCTCGCGGCGCTGCTTCTCGGCGCGGTGATCGGCGTCGTTTCGCTGCTCGGCCGCCCGTCCGGCACGGAAACGCCGGAGAATACCGCCGCGCCCACCGCCGCGCCGGACACCTCCGGCACGCCTTCGGAAACGCCGCTGCCCGAAGAGCTGCGCGAAGCGCCTCTCTCCCCCGAAGCGGAGATCGCGGCAAGCGCCGCGGTGCGCTCAAACGGCTTTCCGATGCTCGCCTGGGCGCCGGACGGCTTTTCGGCCGACAGCCGGGGCCGGATGCAGTATTCCGGCGGGAAATATCTCACCGGCATCGATGTTTCCGAGCACCAGTACGACATTGACTGGGAAAAGGTCGCCGCCGACGGCATCGACTTTGCGATGATCCGCGTCGGCTACCGCGGCTCGACCGCCGGCCAGATCTATACGGACGAATACTTTGAAAAGAACATCGCCGGGGCGACCGCCGCCGGGCTGAAGGTCGGCGTTTACTTCTATTCGCAGGCGATCAACGCCGAGGAAGCCGCCGAGGAAGCCGCCTTCGTGCTCAACGCGATCCGCCCGTACAAGGTCACGTTCCCGGTCGTGTTTGACTGGGAGATCGTCGGCGGGAGCGACGCGCGCACATATACCGTTTCGCGCGCGGTGCTCTGCGAGAGCGCCAAAACGTTCTGCAGCGCCGTCGAGGACGCCGGGTATGACGCGATGATCTATTTCACGCAGTATCTCGGCTACCGGAAATACATACTGCGCCAGCTCTCCGACTACGAATTCTGGTACGCCGAATACGAGGCAAAGCCGCGCATCGTATTCAACTTTGATATGTGGCAGTATTCGAGCACCGGCTCGGTGAACGGCATCGACGGCGACGTCGATCTGAACATCTATTTCCGGAAAAACTGAATGTTTCCTCCCTCCGTCCGCGGAAAAGCGCGGGACGGAGGGAGTTTTTTCTTGACAGACGGCAGCGCCGCGCTATAATAGTTGTACATACAACGATGTGCCTGCAACTTTTTATTCCATTTATTCTATTCTCCGGAGGCGTCTATGGACATTACGGAACGGAAAATCACCAAGATCGCGCGCGAGGCGGAAAAGCTGGTGCTGCTCTCGCTGCGCGAGGAGGGCGTCGGCACGGCGGAGATCGATCTGATCCACGCGCTGCGCCACCATCCCGGCTGCACGCAGGCAGCGCTCGCCGAGCTTCTGCACGCGGACAAGGCCGCCATTGCGCGGCGGACGAAAAATCTTGAAGCGAAGGGGTATCTTGTCCGCCGGGACGCGCCCAACGACCGGCGCAGCCAGCTTTTGTATCCCACGGAAAAGGCGGAGAGCCTGAAGTCCTCCAAAGCGGAGATCGAAGCGGCGTTTTATGAATACCTGACAAGCGCTCTCACAAAGGACGAGGCCGCCGCGTTCGCCGCATTGCTCCATAAGCTTTACACGGTCTCCAAAACCGAGAGCCGCGCGGGATTCCCGCATTTCCGAAGCGCTGCAAAGAAGGCGTCCGCCGATGAAGAATAAGAATAAGAGCTTCCGCGCGGACGCGATCGGCTCCTATTTCCGGCTGGAATGGCTGCCGCTGCTCTTCGTGACGCTCTCGGGGCTCGTATACAACGTCGGCCTTCTGGCCGGGCCGTGGTACGAGGGCCGGCTCGCCCAGTGTCTCGCCGATATCCTCGGCGGGAATGCGAGTGCCGCGAACATGGCTGCGCTCGTGCTCGGCTATATTCTCGTCACGCTTCTCGTGCAGGCAGCGCGGTTTATCAAGCGCTTTTATGTCCGCCGCTTTGCCAACAACATCAACCGCCGGATGAAGGGCATCCTGTATGCCAATCTGGTGCGGCAGAGCCGGGCGGCGCTGGAAAAAGAAGGCGCCGGTGAACTGATGACCAAGGCCATCTCGGATGTGGACGACTGCGTAGAGGGGATGCGCAAGTTCACCACCGAGATCTTTGATACCGGCGTGGCGCTGGTGGGCTATGCTGTGATGCTGCTGGTGTACGACTGGCGGCTGGCGCTGCTCAGCCTGCTGTTCACGCCGTTTTCCTACATGTGCGCGGCATGGATGAAAAAGCCGGTGCAGCGCGCCGGTGCGGCGTACAAAAAGGCGGCAAGTGCGCTGAGCGCTGCCACCCTCGACCGCGCCCGGAATGCTGTGACCTACCGCATTTACGGCTGTGAGGATGCCCGCGTAGAAAAGTACGAGGAAGCCCTGAACACCTACGAAAAAACAGCAGTGCGCAACAATGTGTGGCAGTCCGCTCTGCCGCCGCTGTATCTGGCAGCGTCTGAGGCAGGCGTGCTGTTTATTTTGTGGTTCGGCGCTAAAAATGTGCTCGGCTCCGGCTGGAGCACATGGGACATTGCGGCGTTCACCACCTTCCTTTCCTGCTTCACGAAAATGGTGGTCAAATCCTCCAAGGTGGCAAAGCTGTTCAACTCGGTGCAGAAAGCCGAGGTCTCGTGGAAGCGCATCAAGCCGCTGATGAAGCAGCCGGAACAGCTGGAGGCATTGAATATCCCGGCGGCGCAGGACGTGACGTTGGAAAACCTCTCCTTTTCCTATGGAGAAGGACCCATCTTTTCCGGCCTGAGCCTGACGGCGCACCCCGGCGATATCATTGGCATCACCGGCCCGGTGGCCTGCGGCAAATCCACCTTCGGCAGGGTGTTCCTGTGCGAAGCACCCTACGGCGGCTCGGCAAAATTTGGCAAAACGGAATTTGCTGCCCTGACCCCGCGGCAGATCTCCGCCACCGTTGGTTACTTGGGCCATGATCCGGAGCTGAGCGCCGATACGGTGCAGAACAATGTTCTCTGCGGCAGTGAACAGGATGCTATGCCGTGGCTTGCTGCCGCCGCGTTGGATGGCGAAGTGCTGGCCATGGAAAACGGTGTGGATACCGTCATCGGCCCCAGCGGCACCCGCCTTTCCGGCGGTCAGGCCCAGCGCTTGGCACTGGCAAGAACGCTGGCCCACCCGCGCCCGGTGCTGATCCTGGACGACCCGTTCTCTGCGCTGGACCGCCATACCGAGGATACCGTGTTTGCCGATTTGCAGAGCGATGCAAAGGATAAGGTGGTCTTCCTCATCTCGCACCGGCTGTACCACTTCCCGCAGATGCAGAAGGTGATCTTTATGGACGGCGGTAAAACCACCGTTGGTACCCATGCCCAGCTGATGGAAACGGTTCCGCTGTACCGCCAGCTGTACGAGAGCCAGACGGTGCAGAAAGAAGGCGATCTGGATGAAGAGTAAAAAGGATAACGGCGTATTTGAAACCATCCGCATGGCCGCCATGTCGCATCATCTGCTCACGGCGGGCACCATCCTGTGCGTGGCGGCATCGGTGGCGGCATCACTGTTGCCGCCGCTGCTGCTGGCCGGTATCATTGACCGGCTCACTGCAGGCATCCCGCTCACCATTGCAGCAGTGCTGCTTTACTTTGGCAGTCTGGCGCTGGAAGGGGGGCTTTCCTCCGCGCAGGAAAGCCTGCTGGTGCTCTTTGGCCAGAAAATGACCCACGCGCTGCGGTCGGAAATGTCCCGGAAGCTTACCCGGCTGCCCGCAAGCACGCTGGCAGGCCAGAACCCCGGCGAGGTGGCGGCACGCTTTTCCGGCGATGTGGACACGGTGGAAGCGCTGTTCACCTCCGGCGTCATCAGCATGGCGGCAGATGCCTGCCGCATCATTTCCATCATGGCGGTCATCGCGGTAAAAAACACCGGCATTGCGCTGGTGCTGCTGCTGGTGCTGCCGCTGTTTGCGGTGTTCACCCGCCATGTGCAAAAGCGGATGCTGGCCGCACAACTGGATAACCGCCGTGCCGTTGCGGCTGTCTCCGGTCAGGTGCCGGAGACGCTGCACAACATCCGCACCATCCGGGCGCTGGGACTGGAAAGCTATAGGGAACGCCGCTATGACCGCTGCATCGGCGAGAGCTACGCCGCTATGGAGCGCACCAATTTTTACGATGCCATCTATTCGCCGGTGGTGCTGGCGCTGAACGCGGTGGTGGCAGGCATCGTGATGCTGCTTTCCGCTTCCGGCAATGCCATGGTGCTTACATTCTTTGGGATGTCGGTGGGTACCTCGGTGGCGATCATCAACTACATTTCCCGCATTTTTGCTCCCATTGAAAGCCTTGGCATGGAGATCCAGACCATCCAGTCGGCCATGGCGGGTGTCAAGCGCATCGATGCCTTTCTCGCTCAGCCGGAGCGCACGATCCCTGCCGAGCGCCGGACCGCTGCGCGCGGGGATGTGGAGCTTGCGCATGTGACCTTCGGCTATGGCGAAAAGCCCGTCCTGAGTGATTTCTCCATGACGGTAAAGCAGGGCGGGCAGGTCACGCTGGTGGGCCGCACCGGTGCGGGCAAGAGCACGGTGTTCAAGCTTCTGCTGGGCCTGTACCAGCCGCAGGCGGGCACTGTTACCATTGGCGGCGTGGATGTGGCACGCATCACCGACCGCGAGCGCCGCACCTGCATCGGCTGCGTGGAGCAGCATTTCTCCCGTGTGCCGGGCACCGTGCTGGAGCAGATCACGCTGGGCGACCCGCAGATCACTGCAGAGATGGCACGGAATGCGGCAAAGCTTGCAGGCATTGACGAAGCCATTCAGGCCCTGCCGGAAGGCTGCGATACCGTTTGCAGCGATGGCATGTTTTCGCAGGGCGAGTGGCAGCTGCTGTCCATTGCCCGCGCTGCGGCGGCAGACCCGGCTGTGCTTTTGCTGGACGAGGTCACGGCAAATCTGGACGCTGAAACGGAAGCCTGTGTGCTGGAAGCACTGCGCCGCGCCTCTGCAGGCCGCACGGTGCTCTCAGTCTCCCACCGCATTTACGAAAACCTGGGCGGCAGAACGGTGAAGATCGAGCCGCAGAGCATGTGAACCGAAACATTTTTCGCAATGCACGAAAAACGTTTCATCTCTTGACAGAACAGGCGCTGTGCTGTAAAGCAAGGCGCGAAAGCTGGGCAAAGCTCGTCTCGTTCTTTCAGGAGTGGTAAGGAAGATCAAAAATCTGTTTTTTCATGTCAGACATGAAGATACTTCTTGTTCTTTCGCAGAGAAAGGAATATAATGGGAGAGATAAGATCACCAGCATGCACATGATAAAACTTGGAGTGCGCTCAAGGTCAAGAGGAAGATGATTCCTTTCCCGGCAGGACTGTGCTATACTGGCCAAAAGATCTCCGGGTGCAGCGCAAAAGCTGCTGCAGGGAAGCTGGAACTTACAGAAATGAGGAACACACACGGCAATGGCACAGCACGAACGCGGCACGGCATATTATCATCTTCCGGGACTGTTTGAATTTTATGAACTGTACCGTGTGTTTCTGCCGCTGTTCCGTGAACACAGGGAATATTTTTACGACTGGTGCGAGATCGGTTCGGTCTACGGTGCACTGGCCGACTGCATCTGGGGCGGGGGCCGCACTGGCTTTGGCGATGCACAGCCGCACCGGGTGCTTGCACTGATGCAGGAATATGGCATATCGGCCCGGCTCACCTTCAGCAATTCGCTGCTCCGGGAAGAGCACCTTGCAGACCGGAAATGCAATGCCCTCTGTGCGCTGTTTGAAAAAGAAAACCGTGTGCAGAATGGTGTCATCGTCCATTCGGACCTGCTGCTGGACTACCTGAAAAGGCAGTATCCGGGCCTTTATTTCGTGTCCTCCACAACAAAAGTCCTTACAGATTTTCAGCAGCTCCGCAGAGAGACGGAACGGGAAGAGTTCCGCTATGTTGTGCCGGATTTCCGCCTGAACAAGTCGTTTGCAGAGCTGGATACCCTGCCGCAGGATCAGAAGGACAAGGTGGAATTTCTGTGCAACGAATGCTGCTGGTACGGCTGCCGGGACAGAAAGCGCTGCTACGAGAATGTCAGCCGCAAAAATCTGGGCGAGGACTGCCCGGACCACCGCTGCACAGCGCCGGGCGCACAGCAGGGCTATCGTTTTTCAAAGGCAATGGAAAACCCCGGCTTCATCGGGGCCGGGGATATCCGCAAAGTTTATCTGCCCGGCGGCTTTTCCAACTTCAAGATCGAGGGGCGGGGACTGGGCAGCGCGTTGATACTGGAATTTCTGCTTTACTACATGACAAAGCCTGAGTATCAGCTGCGCGTCCGGGAAGAAATTTATCTGGACAACATGCTGGATCTGTTCTGATGGCCCTGAGCCGCGTTCATATTTGCTTCCGTGATGCATCCTGCCGCCTTCGGGCGGCTTTTGTTTTAGGATGTACTGATTGACACCCTCAAAAGCATCCTGCAGGGAGGTGCAGCCTGCATTGTTCTCGGAACGCTATGTGGACCGTATGATCTCTTACCATGCAGGAATTTTCCGTTCCCTGATCGCAGGCGGCGAAATTCGGGATGAGGACCCGGATACATTGGCATGGATGTACGTTTCCCCGGTCATCACCCTGCTCAGTGTCTGCGACCGCCAGCCGGAACGAGAAGCCGAAAGCCTTGAAAAGTTGGACGCCCATGTAAAGCTGTTCTTCCGTACCTTTAACATTGAACGAGGTGAAAAATGAAATCATTCGATGGATCAATACGAAGGGTGGTGTGAAATAATGGCTTCCAGCAAAGAATATCTTCATTTTATTTTGGAACAGTTATCAGATTTGGATGATATCTCGTATCGGTCTATGATGGGAGAATATATCCTTTATTATCGCGGTAAAATCGTCGGCGGAGTCTATGATGACAGATTGCTTGTAAAGAAAACAAGATCTGCTTTGGAATGTATGCCTGCGGCGGTTTGTGATTTTCCGTATGCAGGAGCGAAAGAAATGCTGT
>ERZ773229.942-NODE-942-length-22099-cov-3.955407_pt1 | contig 22099 bp, 19 predicted proteins | sample MGYA00580992_ERZ773229 | MGnify/ENA primary metagenome ERZ773229 (study PRJEB29015, sample SAMEA2737795) | human gut metagenome | biome: human gut; feature: human-associated habitat; material: faeces | place: China | collected 2012 ... | reverse complement strand
CGTTGCCGAGCGCGATCATTTTCCGCGCGGCGTACTGCGAGCCGTGGAACACGGCGTTCAGATTCAGATCGAGCACGCGGTTCCATTCTTCCTCTGTGAACTCGAGCAGCGGCTTGGTGATGGCGATGCCGGCGTTGTTCATCCACACATCCAGGCGGCCGAACTTTTCGATGACGTGGTCGCCAAAGGCATACAGCTTCTCGGCGTCGCACACATCCAACGCCTCAGTGAAGAGCTCGAAGCCCTCGGCGGCGAACGCCTCGCGCGCCTTGGCGAGCTTTGCCTCCGAGCGGCCGCAGATCGCGACGTGCGCGCCCTGTCGGGCAAATTCCAGACCGGTGGCGAAGCCGATGCCGGTCGCGCCGCCGGTGATCACGACGACTTTGTTTTCCAATCCAAGATCAAATGCCATGGTTTATTCCTCCTGATATGGGTCTGCCTGCGGGCAGACGAAACATTTTGCCAAAACCGTTTACTTCACGATCTCGATCGGCTCGTCGATGGGATAGAAGTGGCAGTCCTTCATGTACATCATCTCCGGCAGGGCGAGCAGCGTGTGTACGATCTCGTCGCCCGCGGTGTAGGGGCCGGAGTGGAACGTGCCGGGACGCAGGCAGACGAGCGTACCCTTCGGAATGCGGAAGGCATGGAACTCTCCGTAATTGGGGGCCTTGCGTGCAGGGCCGACCGCGAGATAGAGATCGCCGTCCATCGGCATGAGCACTTCGCAGGTGTTGAAGTGGTGCTCAGTCTTCTCGATGAGGTTCTTTTCGCGGGGCGAAATTTCGTTCACGCCGAAGGCGACGAGGCTCGTCGGGTCATAGTTGGCGACGACGCGGTCGCGGAAGAAGCGGGCGGGGATACCGCCGAGGAACGTTCCGGTGGGGTGGAGCATATCGGAGAAGGAGCCGTATTCGCAGAAGGTTTCGTTGGTGAGCTCTTCAACTTTCAGAGTTTTCATTATAATATCTCCTTTTTCATCAAGTTACCGGCCGACAACGGACGGGAGGAAGGATGCGAGCTGGGGGATGATACACAGGATGATGATGGAAATGAGCTCGGCAATGACGATGGGGTAGACGTATTTGAACGTCTTTTCCAGCTTGACCCCGCCGGATGCGCACGCAACAAACAGTGCCGCACCGACCGGCGGCGTGATGGCGCCCATGGCGTTGCAGATGCAGATGATAATGCCGAAGGCCAGCGGATCGAAGCCGACCGCCGTGGCGACCGGGTACAGCAGCGGCACGAGCATGATAATGAGCGGAGTGCCGTCAATGAACATGCCGCCAATGAGGAAGATGACGGTGATGATCATCATGACGACGAACGGGCTCTGCGTGAACGACGTGATGGCGTCCGCGAGCATGCCTGGGATGTTCGCGTAGGAGAGGATCCAGCTCCACACCGCGGAGGTGCCGATGACAAACATGACCGTGCCGGTGGAGCGGGCGGCGTCGCAGAAGATAGCGGGGATATCCTTGAGTCGGATCGTTTTCGTCACCATAAGCGCGGCGAACAAAGTGTACACTACGGCGATGACCGAAGCCTCGGTGGGCGTGAACACGCCAGCGAGGATGCCGCCGACGATGATGACGGGGATGAGCAGCGCCCAGACTGCTTCCTTCGTGGACTTGCCGAGGAGCTTGAGACTGAAGCGCATCGTGTCGGATTCACCGAAGCCCTGGCTGCGGCAGATGAAGAAGCTGATGATGCCGATGCAGAGACCGACGATGCAGCCGGGGATGATTCCCGCGATGAACAGCTTGCTCACCTGCAGGTTCGTGACACTGCCAAGCACGATCATGCACAGGCTCGGTGGGATGATGACACCAAGCGTACCGGCGGAGGCCTGCAGTGGCGCGGTGAAGTTTCTCGGATAGCCCTGCCGCTCCATCGTGGGGATTAGGATGCCGCTGAGCGCGGCGGTGTCTGCCGTGGCAGAGCCGGAAATGCCGCCCATGAGGATGCCGGCGAGGATCGTGACATACACCATGCCGTAGCGGATCCAGCCGATGCAGGCCTTGGCAAAGTTTACGAGCATTTCCGTTATGCCGCTGCGGTCCATGATCGCGCCGACGAGCATGAAGAACGGAATGGCGATCAGCGTAAAGCTGTTGGTGGAGATGAACATCTTCTGCGCCATAACGACGAGCGAGGTGTCCATTGCGAGGAGCGACGCGCCCGCGGCGAGACCGATGGACATTGCGATTGGCACGCCGAGAATCATGAAGAGGAAAAAGAGACCGAGCGAGAGCCATACAACGTTCATGTGTTTTCCTCCTCCTTTTTATCAGCGAATTCGTGAATGAGCTGGAACGTGACAAAAATGATGCTGAGCACCGCGCAGATCGGCACGGCGGCGTAGACATAGTTGAGCGTGATGGGCAGCAGCGTGGAGCGTGCCGTCGCGGCCTGCGTCGTGAACCGGTAGCCGTATACGGCGATGACACCCCAGAAGACGTAGCTGCACACATAGTAGATACCCTTCAGATACGGGCGCAACTTGGGGAACGAGTCGTACAGGAACGTAAGGCTCATATGGGATTTTTCCTGCACACCCAGAACGATGCCGAAGAATGCCGACCATACAAAGAGATAGCGCACCAGCTCCTCGGCGGCGGGAACGCCGCCGTTGAATATATAGCGCAGGATAACGGTATAGGTCACGAGGACCGTAAGCGCGAGCAGAAGGATCGTGACGACCGTCTTGACCGCCTGCGAGAGAATGTGTTCGGCTTTTTTCATAGAGACCTCCTTATGGAATACGGGAGTTGCGCAGATACAGGCAGATACAGTACGAGCGAATGCAGAGGGATGATGGCTGCATTCGCTCGCTGCGTTGCCGGGGGGAAAAATAGGAGGGAGGAAAGTTTTACTTGAGAGCGGCGATCAGCGCGATGAGGTTCTGGTCGTAAGAGCTGGCGAACTTCTCATACACGGGCTGCGCGGCCTCGATCCAGAGGGACTTGTCCACTTCGGTGACGGTCATGCCGAGCTCGGCGAGCTTCTTGAGATCTTCCTGCTCAGAGTCGCGGACGAGGTTGGTCTCCCACTGGCCGGCTTCGGCGGCGGCCTTCGTAACAGCCTCGACCTGCTCGGGGGTGAGCTTCTCGGTGTAATCCTTCACGTTCATGATGAGAACGGAGGGGCTGTAGACGTGGCCGTCAAGCGTCATGTAGTCGCAGACCTCATTGATGCCGTTGGCGAGAATTGACCAAGAGGTGCCCTCCATGCCGTCCACGGTGCCAGAGGAAACGCCCGCATAGGCTTCGCCGAAGGGCATGGTGAGCGCGGTGGCGCCGAACTGCTCGGTGGCGGCGATAAGCGCTTCCCACGCCGGGGTGCGGAGCTTGAGACCCTTCAGGTCGTCCGGAGTGGTAACCTCGTGCTTGGCGTTGACAAAGTGACGGAAGCCGTCGGCCCAGAAGGGCATGAGCAGCTGCACGCCGCCGTTGTTGAGAGCGTCATCGGAGAGGATCTTGCAGATCTCTTCGTTGTTGACGACCGCTTCGATGTGGTCATAGCTCTCGAACAGGAACGGAAGGCTCAGAACGGAGAATTCGCTGCAGTAGGTGGCGAGCTGGGAGGAGTTGATGAGAGCCATGTTGACCGTGCCCATACGGACGCCGTCGAGCAGTTCGGCCTCGTCGCCGAGCGTGCCGCTGTTGTGGATTTCGACCTTCACGGTGCCGTTGGTATACTCTTCCACAAGCTGTGCGAACTTTTCGCAGCCTTGGTTGTACATGGATTCGGCGTTGCTGTTATGGCCGAGCTTGAGAACGATCGTTTTGGCGGGAGCCGCCTCGCCGGTCTTGGCGGGCTCTTCCGCAGCGGGGGTGTTCGCCGTGCTGCCGCAAGCAGCCATCAGGGACAGGGCCATTACCACGGCCAGAAGGATCGCAAGGGTCTTTTTCATTGTGAAGCTCTCCTTTTTCTTTCTTGTCGTTTCTATTTGTTTCCGGTTTTGTCCGGAGGTATGCCAAGAGATTGTTCCGGGATTTACTTGTGGTAGTTAAACAGGTTGCAGTAGAAGTCGATGCCGATCTTCTTGGCCTCTTCCGGCGCTTCCCAGTCAAGAATGAACTTGCAGATAGCGCTGACCTGATTGACGAGCATCTCCATGCCCATAACGGTGTGCAGCCCGAGCTCCTGCGCCTTCTTGATCACTGCGGTCTCCGGCGGGTTGGACACAGCTTCCATGACCCACGCGCCTTCCGGCAGCGCTTCCATGAAGGAAAGGTCGGGGTGGTCGTGGCCGGAGCCCTTCATGCCAAGCGTCGTAGCCTGGATGAGAATGTCGGCGGTCTCCACGGCGCGGCGGGCGTTCTCCGGCGTATATTCGCCGCAGGCGGTCTCCACGGGAGTGCGCGCGGCAAGCGTCTCGGTTACATAGCGGGCCTTGTCCACCGTGCGGTTGAGGATCGTAAGCTTGCGGATGCCGCGATTGGCGAGCTCGGTGGCAAAAATGCCGCTGATGCCGCCGGCGCCGAGCATGACTACTTCCTTGCCCTTGAGATCCACGCCGTTGTCGTCAAACGCGCCGATGACGCCCTTGCCGTCCAGACCGTGGCCCTCGATGCGGCCGTCCTCGCGAAAGCGGAGCGTATTCACAGAGCGGAACACGCGGGAGGCCTCGTCCACGTCGTCAATATACTGGATGATGTCCTGCTTGTGGGGGGAGGTGAGGACGCAGCCGGGGGTATTCATAAACTTGACGGCGGCCAGAAACTCCGGCAGCTCGCCCTTCTTGACCTCTACCGGGTAGGACATTGCGTTGATGCCAAAGGCGGCAAAGATCTGGTTGTAAAGATACGAGGCGGTGGAGCCGCCGATGGGGCTGCCGATCAGTGGGATGTACCGGGTCTCGTGGGGATTCATTTCCAGAAGATTCATAAATAGTCCTTCCTTTCCTTTCTCGTCCGCCGCTTATGCAGCGTCGTCATGAAATCGTTTGCATAAAGTACGATATCATGATTTTCAGGCAGCGTCAATGCTGGAAATGGCCAAATTTTTCTTGTTATAATTGACATATTTCACAGAATTCCGTCTGTGTCGTTTAGTCGCTTGCCACAGAAACCGCCAATCTTCTCTGTCAAAGTCTCATCGCCGGCGTTTTGTGGAAACGATTTCATCCAATTTGTATTTTCTTGACAGTTTTCATTGACTTTTCCCTCCCGTCACGGTATAGTCATATTATACCTGCTTTAGCAAAAAGAACAGAAGGGCGGTTTAGCGCATGGTCTCTTTGAAAGATGTAGCGGCACTCTCCGGCGTTTCCCCCGCTACGGTCTCCCGCGCCATCAACAATCCGGGCATGGTAGACCCCGAGACCCGCAAAACGATCCAGGCGGCCATGAAAAAGCTCAACTATCGCCCCAACCTTGTGGCAAGCGGGCTACGCACGCGCAACAGCCGCCAGATCGCGCTGATCGTGCCGGACGCGATCCATCACACGAGCGCCACGATGATCCAGCACACGAGCCGCCTTCTGCAGGAAAAGGGCTACACGCTGATCCTCGGAAACCACCACAACCGGTACGAGACCGAAAAGGAGTTGCTGAACACCTATTTCAGCCGCAATATCGACGGGATCATCCTCTATCTCATTTACGATGAGACCCGCGCCGTGCAGTCTCTGCTCGAGCAGGAGGAGCGGCGGGTACCGGTCGTGATCGTCGGACGCCGCATCAACGTGGACAGCTTTTCCAACGTCGCTACGGACAACTATCTCGCCGGCGTGATGGCGGGCGAGTACCTCGGAAGCATCGGGCACAAGCGTGTCGCCACCGTCACCGGCCCGCGCATCACGCAGTGGGCACGCGACCGTCTGGACGGTTTCCGCGACGGGCTCGCCAAATATCAGGCGCAGCTCGAATGGCAGTATTCGCAGACCGATCTGCCGGACTTTGAGACCGGTCTCGCCGCGTGCGACGCGCTCATGGCGGACTACGCCGGACGTGCGCTCCCGACGGCGATCTGGGCGCAAAACGACATCATAGCCGCGGCGGTGCTCAAAAGCCTCACAAATCAGGGCTACCGCGTGCCGGAGGACATCTCTCTCCTCGGCATGGACGATATCCAGCTCTGCACCATGGTGACACCAATGCTTTCCACCATCCACCAACCGCTGCGCGAGATCGCGCAGGAGTCTATCCGCATTATCATGGAAAACGAGCCGGGCGCCAAGCCGCAGCCCCGCCGCGTGATCCTCACGCCGACGCTCCAGGTACGCGAATCCACCGCCCCGCCGAACCCCGCCGCCGACTGACCCTATACGTAACCTCCCCGAAAGAATGAACTCCGCAGAATATGCGGACAACACAAACCCCTCCTGCGCAGTCCTTTCTTTTTTCTGCACAGGAGGGGATTTTTTGTCCGTTTTTCCGGTTCGGCTCATTGAATAGGACGTTTTTTCGGCAGCGGGGAAGGTCCTCTCCTTGTTCCGAAGTCCGGTTTATAGGGCCGCGATCGTGATAATATCATAATAACAACGGCTAAATATGGTGCAGGGCAAGCGGCATGCTTGAAATCGCTCCGGGAGCATGGTAAAATTTGTGCAGATTCGTCATTATTCGCCGCCAAGGGAGCCGGATATGGAAAATGAAGCCGTGGGCAGGCGCGAGGCGCTGGCCAAAGACATTTTGATCCTTTCACGCAACACGCTGCTGGTCAATCTGCGCTTTCTTGATCTGGCGCTGAGCTGCTTTGCGCTCGTGCCCGTTCCGCCGCTCAATCCGCTGCTGCTCGAGAGCGTTGCCGTGGACGGCGCGCATATGGTATTCCACAAGCTGCTGAAAGAGCAGTCCGCCGTGCTGAATTTTCTGGACGAGCAGCGCACCGCCGTGATCAACGGCGCGGCCGGCACGGGAAAAACGCTGGTGGCAGTGGAAAAGGCAAAGCGCCACGCCCGCCGCGGCGAGAAAGTGCTCTTTCTCTGCTTCAACAGTCAGCTGAAGGACTACCTTTCGGAAAACTTCGCCGACGAGAACATAGAGTACAGCACCATTGCGGGTTTCGCCTGCCGGTTCTGCCATACACCGAAGCCGGACTATGACGCACTCGAGCGGCTGCTGATGACCATGTGGGAAAACAAGAGCTTCCCTTACCGGCATGTGATCGTGGACGAGGGGCAGGATTTCGGCAGCGACGATATTGCCGAAGTGCTGGAGACCATGAAGTCGATCATTGAGGAAACAACGGAGGACGGCAGCTTTTATGTGTTCTATGATAAGCTCCAGCTGATTCAGGCGCGGAAGCTCCCTCCGTTTCTTGCGGACGCCGACTGCAAGCTGACGCTCTACCGGAACTGCCGGAACACGGAGAACATCGCCAAAACGTCACTCGGCCCGATCTCCGACCGCGCGCCGAAGCTGATCGAAAACTGTCTCGTCGGTGCGCCCGCGAAGCTGCATTACTGCTCAAACGCAGATTCGGTTCTGGCGGAGGTGGACGGCGCCATTGATGGGCTTTTCTCCGACGAAGTGCGCGATATCGTGATCCTCACCTGCAAAACCGAAAACGACAGCATCCTGACGCCGCATCTGGTCAACGGCGGTTATCCCGCGGGGAAAAAGTCCATCCGCTTCACCACCTGCCGGAAGTTCAAGGGACTTGAAGCGGACGCGGTCATTCTGGTGGATGTGGACAAGACCACGTTTACCGGCAACGACGGGCAGAACGTCCTGCTTTACTATGTAGGCACGTCCCGCGCCCGGCTGCGGCTGGATGTCATCGCGCAGCTGGACGACAGCGACTGCCTTGCCGTTCTGGAAGCGCTCGGCAAAGCGGGCAAGGCCAAAAGGCCACGGCGTGATCTCGCCAGAGCGCTGAACGCCGTCGCACAGATCGCCGACTGACCTCCGCAATACAGAAGCCGTCATCCCCACGGGGATGGCGGCTTCTGCCTTATCTCCGCACCAGATTGGCGCTGATGCCGCGCATGGCTTCGGCAAATTCGGCGTCGAGCTTTTCGCGCCGGGCGAGATCGCACGCCGTCACCATGCCGACGAGCCGCCCGTTTTCCGCCACGGGCAGACGGCGCAGCTGCTCGCGCGCCATGAGCGCGGCGGCGCTCTGCACGCTGTCGCCCGGCCGCGCCGTCACGACCGCGCGGGACATGACCTCCGAAACGCGCGTGTCCGCGGGGTCGTTATCCAGCGCAAGACAGCGCAGCACGATGTCCCGGTCGGTGAGCACGCCGCGCAGCCGCCCGGCGCTGTCCGTCACGGGCAGCGCGCCGAGATTCCACCGCCGCAGCAGCCGTGCCGCCGCCGTGACCGGCTCGTCCTGTCCGACGGTGATGACCTTTGCCGTCATGATCTCCTGAACTTCCATAATAAATATATCCTCCCTGTCCGGTTTGTTCCTTACAGGGAGTATGGACAATCGGCGCGGCTCTTAACCCGGCGTGGCGAGAGAGGCGAGCATTTCCCCCGCGGCACGGCCGAAAAGCTCCGCGGCAGCGAGCGCTTCGGAGAGCGTGTTGCCGTTCGTGCCGACTTCTATAATGAGAGAGCCGGTCGTATACTGCTGGTTGTACCGCTCCGGCGCGAGATGGATCGGGCGCATGAGCGCGCCGTTTGCCGATACCGCCGCGGCCTGCATCGCGAGCGCGAGCTTGAGATTTTCCCGCCAGAGCGGGTGCTCGAGATATTCGTCCGTGCCGCACACGAGCATCACCTGCGCCATGCCGCTTCCGGCGGCGCAGGTCTTATAGACAGTCGATTCGTCGCCGATGGCGTCGCGGTGGACATCCAGCACGAGCGCGATGTCCGGATACTCGGCAAGATACGCCTCGATGGACGCTGCGGCGCGCTCGTAAGAGCCCGCGTAGCTCGGATAGTCGTAGAGCGTGCGGTCGTGCAGCACGCGAAGGCCGTATTCCTCGAGCACGGAGCACAGCACGTCGCCCACGCGGATGACCGAGCGCTCCGGATCGGTCGTGCGGAACGGGTCGCTCGGCGTATATTCCTCGCCCGCCGCGGGGAGATATGCCTCCGTGCCGTGCGTATGTATTATCAAGATCTGCGGCCCCTCCGCGCCGAGCTTCTGCACGAGCGGCTCGGCCATGAGCGCGGCGATATCCGCTTCAAGGTCCGTTTTGTTCCGGATCTCCATGCCGGTGTCGTCCGTGAACGGCACGATCTCCGGCGTCGACTCGCTCGTGGGCTCGGGCGTGATCTCCGGCGTCGGCTCCGGCGTCGGTTCCGGGGTAGGTTCGGGCGTCAGCTCCGGCGTTGGTTCCGGGGTGGATTCGGGCGTCGGCTCCGGCGCTGGTTCCGATGCCGGTTCCGGCGACGGTTCCGCCGTCGGCTCCGGTGTGATCTCCGGCGCCGACGCTTCGATAGGAAGGTTGTCCGCAAGCAGGAGCTGTCCGGAAGCGTGCGCGTCGCCGAGTTCGAGCGCGAGCAGCGCCGCGCCGAGACGCCCGCTTTCATATGTCTCAGCGGCGCGCTCGACCGGCTGGGCCAGCGCCCCGGCATGGAACACCAGCTGCGCCGCCATAATTGCCGTGCACAGCAGCTTTCCCTTCCGGTTCATCGTTCCGCCTCCCCTGCCCATCGATACTATCTATCTTATGGCGCGGCGGTAGAGAATATGCCAACGGCTTGTTGACGCCTTTCGCCCCGGCATGATAGAATTATAAAATATCCGGACGAAAGGGTGGCGCGGACTATGCGGACACGGCTGAATATGTTCATGCTCGGACGAAACGGCGTGGACTTTCTCAATAAGCATCTCTTCCGCATTGCGGCCATCATCGCCGGGCTGAACCTGCTGTTTCTGGGGCGGATCGGCTCCGTCCCGTTTCTTATAGCGGGCTACGCTCTGTTCCGAACGCTCTCCCGCAATCTTCCCATGCGGCAGGCGGAGGACATGGTCGCGCGCGAGAAATACGACCGCGCAAAGGAAAAGATTTCCGGTGCGCTGCATCGCGCGAAGCAGAGCCGCGATTTCCGGTTTTTCTCCTGTCCCGGCTGCAGCAGCTATCTGCGCGTGCCGCGCGGCAAGGGCCGCATTCAGGTCACCTGCCCCCGCTGCGGTCACCGGTTCGACCGGAAGAGCTGAAAAATCAGCGGAGCTTCATATGGAGGTACATACCATGACCATGGAAGAAATACTCACATCCGGCCTTGCGGAGCTCGGCGTCCCGGCGACGGCGGCGCAGCTCTCGCAGCTCCGGGCCTACTATACGCTGCTCGACGAGCGCTCGAAGGTGATGAATCTCACCGCCATCGAGGGCGAGGAGGCGACGGCGCGCCTGCACTTTCTTGACAGCGCCGCGCTGCTCCGGTATGTGCGTCTCTCCGGCAAGACCGCCGCGGACATCGGCTCCGGCGCGGGCTTTCCGGGACTTGTCGCGGCGATCCTCGCGCCGGACGCGGACATCACGCTCATCGACAGTCTCCAGAAGCGCGTGACGTTCCAGCAGGAGGTGTGCGATACGGTCGGTCTCGGGAACGTCACATGCCTTGCCGGACGTGCCGAGGAAGAGAGCGCGCTGCGCGAGAGCTTTGAAGTCGTCACATCCCGCGCCGTGGCGCGCATGACGATGCTCTGCGAGCTCTGCCTGCCGCTCGTGCGCGTCGGCGGCGTGTTCGCCGCGATGAAGGGGCCGGAGCCGGAGGAAGAGGTGCAGGAGGCGGCACGCTGCATCCGCACGCTCGGCGGCGGGAAACCGCGCATCGAGAAATACACCGTTCCCGGCACGGACGCCGTGCACAGCGTCGTTATCATCCCGAAAACCGCGCCCACCCCGGCGAAATATCCCCGCCGGTTCGCCATGATCAAAAAGCAGCCGCTCTGAAAAAAGACAGCAAAAAGCGAGACTTCCGCGGAAGTCTCGCTTCATTCTGTCGAAAAAGCCTCGCAGAGTTTGCGCCCGCAGGCGCAAATAAAGTTCAATGCATTTTTGCCGATGACATGCGCATCGGCAAAAATACTTCTCGGCTCGCAAACGTGCGAGCGTAAGCGAGTGCGCTGCGGCGAGCCGCAGCCTTTTCAAACGAGAGCCCAACGCAGTGGGTCTCGTTTGAGAGATTATCAACATTTTACCGGCGCTTTCTATTCCTCACGGCCGGTATCTCCGGGAAAACGTCTCTTCCAATACGCCGACCCACGCGGCGAGATTTTCCGGCGATGGCTCGTGCAGGGCGCTCTCATAGACCGCGGCGTCGTCCGGCGCGGTATTTGCCATCCGGCGCAGCGCCTTTTTCGGCCCGAAGTAATACTCGCCGCGCAGATCATAATAGATGCTCAGGCTGTCTGTGAGCAGCCAGTGCAGCCGGTAGCAGCCTTCCGCGTCGCCGCGCTCCGTGCGCCGGAGCATTTTCCGGCACCACGAGAGCGACTGCGCGTTTTCCGCCTCGGTCTTTTGCGGGGCGCTCTCGATATGGGCGTTCACCTCGGCCCGCAGCGCCGAGAGCTGCCCGGTCGCATCCTCAACGATCACGCTGTCATGGAGCTGCAAAAAATCCTCCGCGTCATACGGCGCGGCGAAATGCGCCGCGCCGTAGAGCCAGACGTCCAGCTCCGTACCGAAAAGCACCGAATCGTCGTGTCCGGTCTCGCCGTCCGGCAGCAGGAGCAGCGCGTCAAAGTCGCTGTTCCGGTTGTTCGAGCCGTCGGCAAACGAGCCGTATACGGCGATGCCGAGCGGATGGTATTTCTCCCGCAGCGCTTCGATGATCTTATCCGCGATACCCATCGGCGCTTGAAGCTCCGGGGCGATATCGATGTTTTCGCCGCGCAGCGCAACTGCCGCGCCGTTCTTCGCCTCGGCGCTTTCAGAGTGCGCGAGCAGCCACTTGTTGCAGGCGGCGAGATATTTGTCCTCCGGCGAGCCGCCGCGCAGCGCGGGCTTTTCCGTATTCGTCCCGCGCGGCAGCGCGACGAGTACGCGAAAGCCCGCCGTTTCGTCCGTGTGGCAGGGGGCATAGTGCAGCGTCGTGGCGTAGACCTCCACGAGCACCCCGGCGGGGACGCGGAACGCCTTCACCTTCGCGGTGTCGAGCACGCCGTCTTCGATCTCGTCCTGCTTGGCAAGCAGAAGGATAAAGTCGCCGAGACCGAGGTTGAATTCGCTGTCGCGGTGGTATTCAAGGCAGTTAAGCTTTGTATTGCGCCCCCAGCACATGCCGAGCTGCACCGGCATGCCGCCGAACACGCTCGTCCGGTAGTCCGCGAACGCTTCGCACGCCTCGAGCGCAGCAATGGACGGCTCATACGCCGTGCCGCTCTCCGGCAGGGGGATCTTCTCCATTTCGCGCAGCAGCGCCGCGCTCTCTATACCGGAATGCACGCGCCCGTAGCGCGCGAACTCCGCATCGTATACCGAACAGATCTTCATAGCAGCCTCCCTGTTTTTTATAGCCCCATCGTATCAGAAAAAGCGCCGCAGGACAAGAGAGAGGTCTCTTGCTCCTGCGGCACTTTTTATCGCTTTATTCTTTTTCGCCCACGACCTGATACATTTCGTCGGTCGAGATAACATCCGTCACGCGAAGGTGCCGCGCGAAGATCGCCGCGAGCGCTTCGGCCTCCATGAGCCCGTTGGAAACACGGCTCGCCGCGCCGTGGTGGTGCGCGTCGATGTCCGCGCGCGAGCTGCCGTGCGCCACGGTGAGCCTACCGCCGGGGGCGAGCAGCGCGGCAAGGCGCGCCACGAGCCGCTCCGGGTCGGGAAAATGCGGAAAGGCGTTATAGATGACGATCGCGTCAAAGCCCTCGCCAAGCGGCGCGGTCTCCGCGTCGCCGCAGACGAAGCGCACGTTCTCCTGCGGGAATTTTTCGCGCGCGATGCGGATCATCTCGGGGGAGATGTCCACGGCGGTGACGCTCTCGACGTTCCGGCGCAGATAGTCGCCGATGAGCACGCCCGTGCCGCAGGCAATGTCCAGCACGCGGCTGCCCGCCGTCACCTTCGCGTTATCGAGAATGCGGCCGATCTTCTCGTCGCTGCGGACCATACCGGCGTCCCATTCTCCGGCGCGCTCATCGAAGAACGCGATCACATCCTTATGCTCGATCATCCCTGCGTCCCCACAAAGAACGTGGCGGTGTCGATCTTCTGGTAGCCGCCGAAGCTGTTCGGGCAGGCATAGATCTCTTCGGCCAGAGGCTTTCCGAGGAACGCGGTCGTGACGCGGTTCGTCACTTCGGTCATGTCAACATCCTCAAAGCGATCGGGATAGGCGGTCTTCGCGGCAAACCACGTGTTGATGAGCGCGATCTCATAGTTGGTATAGTAGGCGTTGTAGGCAAGCTGGAGATACGCCTCGCCCTCGCGCCAGGCACGGCAGGTATCGAACATCGCGGGATCCTCGGCATAAAGAGGCTTGATGTTCTTCACGGCGGCGGCGTCAAAGATCATGGCGTCCATGTCCTCGCCGAGCGCGACGAATTTCTCCGCCTCGATCGGCTGCGCGCCGGGCGCCCCAAGGTCGGAGACAACGTTCTTCACGTTCGCCACGCGGAAGGAAACATAGTCCTGCGCGGTCATCAGGTGGTTCGTCGTGCCCCAGTTGCCGAGACCGCAGATATAAACGGCGGGCTTGTCCTCTTCGGCGATATCGGCGGTACGCGCTTCGATCCCGGCGCGCTCGGCGGCGATGAAGCCGATGAGTGTCTCTGCCTTCTCGCTCTCTTCAAAGATCGTGCCGAGAAGGCGGACGCTTTCGTTGAATCTCTCGTCAAACACGCTGTCCGGACCGCTCATCAGCGTCACGACCGGGACGCCGAGCTGCTCCTGCAGGGCGTTGGCCTTATCCGCATCGCCGTAAAGGGAGATGACGATATCCGGCTCGCAGGTGAGGATCTTCTCTGCCTCGGGGCTCTGGGCATTCGGCCCGCCGACGCCGCAGGATGGCAGCGACGCGAACATGTCGCTGTGGGCGAGCACATAGGGCCGCGCAACGGAATCGAACATCTTCGGGCGCTCGGAGAGCGTTTCGTTGTCGATATCCTCCACGCCGCAGAGCAGGGATACGTCGCCGATGTAGCTGTAGAGCCGCAGCGCGCCCGCGCCGATGCACACGACGCGCTGATACGAGCCCGGCGTCACGGTGATCTCCCGGCCGATGAGGTCGGTAACGGTGATCTCCGCGCTCTCGGCAGGCGTTTCCGTCGCTTCGACCGGTGCTTCCGTGGGAGCTTCCGTGGCCGCCGGGGTCTCGGCCGGGGCCGCGCCGCACGCGGCAAGCGAAAGGAGCATTGCAAGCGCGAGCAGCAGAGAAAGGAGCTTAGCTTTCTTCATAGTATTTTCCTCCCAAAATAACTTTCTTTCCGTCTACGGTGATGATGCGGGATTGAATATCGAAAATGTCCCCGATCACTTCGCTCGTAAGTACGCTCTCGTCTCCGGCGTAGCGCACCGCGCCGTCCCGGAGCAGGAAAAACTTATCGCCCAGACACAGCGCCTGATTGAGATCGTGCAGCGAGCTCAAAATGGCAACGCCGCGCTGCCGCGCCGCCTTTTTCGCCTCGTCGATGATGAGCTCTTCGTTTGCGATATCGAGATTGCCGGTCGGCTCATCGAAAATGAGCAGACGCGGCTCCTGCACGAGCGCGCGGGCGATGGCGATCTTCTGCTTTTCGCCGCCGGAGAGCTCCTCCGCGCTGCGGTCGGCAAGCGGCTCAAGATGCATCTCGGCGAGAATGTGCTCGGCGGCCTCGATATCCTCGCGTCCCGGCTGCATGCCGAAGCGGGAGACCCGCCCGAGCAGGATCGAGTCAAACACGCTCAGCGCGCCGAAATGGATGTGCTGCGGCACATAAGCGACGAGCTTTGCCCTCTCGCGCCGCGGCATTTTCAAAAGATCCCCGCCGTCGAAGCGGATCGAGCCGCTCTCCGGCGCGGCAAGGCCGAGAATGCACTGAAAAAGCGTCGTTTTGCCCGCGCCGTTTTTGCCGAGAAGGATCCCGATCTCGCCGTCGTTGAGCGTGAGCGAAACGCCCCGGAGCACCGGCTCGGCCCGGCGGGAATACCGAAAGACTACATTTTCCAGCTCTAACATTGGCCGTGCTCCTTCCGCGAAAAGATGATCGTAAGGAAGAACGGCGCGCCGAGCAGCGACGTGATCGCGCCGACGGGCAGCGCGCTGCCGCTGCCGAGCGAGCGGGAGAGCGCGTCCGCGCAGAGAAGGAGCAGGCTCCCCAGGAGCGCCGACGCGGGAATGGAAACGCGGTGATCCTGCCCGAGCAGACGCTTTGCCACGTGCGGGCAGATGATGCCGACAAAGCCGATGATGCCGAGGCACGACACGCACGCCGCCGTCATCAGCGAGGCGAGCAGCAGCGAAAAAAAGCGCAGGCGCGAAACGTTCACGCCCATGCTGCCCGCAGCGGCGTCGCCGCTCAAAAGGGCATTGTACCGCCACGCGAGCGCGGAAAATACCGCCAGCCCCGGCACCGCGGCGCAGAGCATGAGAAGGTCGGTCTTATATGTCGCGCGGCCGAGATCGCCGAAATTCCACACGACCGCGGCGGAAAGGCCGACGTCCGTGGCGTAAAACTGCAGAAGCGTCGTTGCCGCCGTCCAGATCGCGCCGACGGCAATGCCCGCGAGCACCACGACGTTCGGCGAGAACGCCTTCACGCGGCAGAGCGCGAGAATGAGCAGAATGGAAAGCGCCGAGAAGAGGAAGGCCGTCACGCTCGCGGCGAACGGGTTCACCCCGGCGGTGTAGCTGGCAAGATTGTTGCCCGTGGAGAGAAAGCCCCCGGCAAACACGATGATGGAGAGATTCGCGCCGAACACCGCGGCATTGGACACGCCCATCGTGGAGGGCGAGGCCATCGCGTTCGAGAGCGTCGTCTGCATGACGAGACCGGAGACCGAAAGCGCAGCCCCGGCGATGAGCGCTGCAAGCACGCGCGGCACGCGGATCGAGCGGAGGATGCGCACGTTGGCGGCGGAGCCTTTTCCGAAAAGGGCGGCGATGCCGTCCGAAAAGCTCATGCGCGACGCGCCGACGAAAAGGCAGACGAGCGCCATAATAAGCACCGCGAGCGCGAGCGCGGCAATAATATACCGGGCGCGGGACTTTGCTTTCACGGCCGTTCGCTCCTTTCCCTTTTTGATCGGCACTCCTGTATAATGGTCTTTTAATTATAAAGCCATACGCCACCGGAGGGAAGCCCCCTGGGGGGATAAATTCTTTTCAGTTTTAGCATGACAAAGAGCCGGTGACTCCTCGTCACCGGCTCTTTGTCTTATAAATTTTCTTACGCAAGGAAGCCCTTGAGGATGCGGTCCTCCGCTTCCTCCTCGGTGAGGCCGAGCGTTTCGAGCTTCAAAAGCTGGTCGCCCGCAATGCGGCCGATGGCGGCCTCGTGGATGAGCTGCGCGTCGAGATCGTTCGCCGCGATCTCCGGCACGGAGCGGATCTTCGCCTCGTCCATGATGATGGAGTCACACTGCACATGGCCGAAGCACTTGGCGTTGCCGACGACACACGGGCGGAACACCTGCACGGAGTCGTTTTTCGCAACGCTTCGGGAGATCACGCGGCCGCGGGAGTTCTCGCCGTTGAGCTCAATGATCATGTCAGACTCGGCGCGCTGACTGCCGTAGGTGAGAAGGCGCTCGGTAATGACGACGTCCGCATCCTTGCCGCAGACGATGCGCGTATCGCGCCGCGTGGAGTCGATGCCGCCGATCTGACTCATGTCCATCTGCATCGACGCGCCCTCTTCAAGATAGACGATCGTCGTGGGGTTCATAACGTTTTTGCCGTTGCCGTCGCCCTCGCCGTAGTGCTTCTCAACGTACTTGACGCGGGCGTTTTTGCCGACGTAGAACGTGTGCACGCCGTCGTGCTCGGAAGCGTCCGAGCCGCAGTTGTGGATGCCGCAGCCGGCGATGATCGTGACGTCCGCGCCCTCGCCGACGTAAAAATCGTTGTACACCGTTTCGCGCAGGCCAGACTCCGTGATGATGACCGGGATGTGGCAGCTGTCCTTGCAGCCGGGGACAAAACGGATATCGATGCCGGGCTTATCGGTTTTCGTGGTGATGGTGACGTTTTCGGTGTTGACGCGCCCGGCGCAGCCGGAGTCCTTGCGGATATTGAATGCGCCCTCGGCCTTGCCGTCCTTCATGCCGGCAATGACTTCCAGAAGCGTCGTATCGACGCGGTTGAGCTCGCTCATTTCTTCGCCTCCCCGTAGATGACCGGGCAGCCGCCCGTGGTGCTGTGGACGATGTCGGTAAAGACCTCGTCGCGTGTGCCGCGGCGCGCGATCACGCCCTTGTCGATCACAAGGATCTCGTCCGCCAGCGAGATGATGCGCTCCTGATGGGAGATGATGACCATCGTGCAGTCCTGCCGGGTGTGGATCTCCTCAAACGTTTCCGTAAGGCGCGCGAAGCTCCAGAGATCGATGCCCGCCTCGGGCTCGTCGAGGATCATGAGCTGCGGCTGCCGCGCGAGGATCGTGGCGATCTCGATGCGCTTGACCTCGCCGCCGGAGAGGGAGGCGTCCACCTCGCGGTCAAGATAATCGGCCGCGCACAGGCCGACCTGCGTGAGATACTTGCAGGCCTCGCCCCGCGGCAGGAACTTCTGTCCCGACGCGATCGTCAAAAGATCCTTCACGCGGATGCCCTTGAAGCGCGGCGGCTGCTGGAAGCCGTAGCTGATGCCGCGGCGCGCGCGCTCGGTGATGGAAAGGCCGGTCACATCCTCGCCGTTCCAGAGGATGCTGCCGTCTGTCGGCATCACAAGGCCCATGATCGCCTTGGCAAGCGTCGTTTTGCCGCCGCCGTTCGGCCCGGTGAGAACGATGAGCTTTTTGTCCGGGATGGTGAGGGAAATGTCCCGCAGTATCTCGGTGCGGCCCTCCGGCGCGTCCACGGAATAGTGTATATTCTTCAGCTCCAGCATGGATGTGTCTCCTTCTCGGCGGTATGCTTGGAAAACTTGCATCTTTCCAAATAAAATGGTATAATATTATGAATTTTCCGCATACCCGCATAAAATCGTCCCCGCCCGCCGGCAGCGGCGCAGGGATAGTACTCGATATTATATAAAGTATTCGCGGGGAATGTCAACCCCGCTCTTCCCGTTCCCGCGCTTTTTCTTCCGGGAACGCCCCGCTTCGCGCGGGGAGAAAGGAGGCTATATGCGAATCAAACCGAAAAACCCGAAGGTCCTCCGCGCCCGGCGCATCATCGTCGGCGGCGTGGCGCTCGCGGCGGTGCTGTTCGTGCTGCTCCGTCCGAATACCGACAGCTCTCTCTCCACGGAGGAGAGCGCCCCCATGCCCGAGACCGCCGCAACCCCCGTTCCGGAAGCGGAAGACGCGCAGGGCGAGCTCAACTGGCAGTATCCCCCCGGCTGGGTCGATTATTCCGATCTTCCGGATAAGGAAACGCTCGGCGACGAGGAACAGCCCGGTCTTTCCAACTGGCGGTATCTGCTCGTGAACGGCCTTTCGCAGGAGAACTACCTGCGCGAAAACTACTACCCCGACATGGTCGAGATCGAAAACGGCTACTTCTTCCAGCGCCGCGCCGCGGACGCGCTCAAGGAATTCCTCGCCGCAGCACGCGCGCAGGGCTTCACGGTGAGTATTTCCCGCACCTACATGTCCTACCCCGACCAGCGCACGCGCTTCAACGGCATGGCGAGCACGATCTACGACCGCGGCGAGATGTCGCTCGCGGACGCGGAAAAGAAGGTCACGGAGATGGGCTACTACCCCGGCGCGGACGAGCACCAGACCGGCCTTGCCGTCAACTTCGTCGGCGAGAACGCCGAGGCGAAATTCTCCACGCCCGTGCTGGAATGGATGCGCGAGCACTGCGCGGAATACGGCTTCATCCTGCGCTATCCCGAAGGTCGTGAGGAATATACCGGCCGCGACCCGGAGCCCGGCCATTTCCGCTATGTCGGCGAGGTCGCCGCGGAATACATCATGCGCAAGGGCATCACGTTGGAGGAATTCAAGGACGCCTACGACGAGAGCAAAAACGACCCCTGGGCAAAGAAGGACGATAAATGAGTGATACCATTGCCGCCGTTGCGACCGGCGCAGGCGTTTCCGCCATCGGCATCGTGCGCGTATCGGGCCCCCTTTCCGTATCGCTGATGGACGCGCTTTTCCGCCCGGCGGACGGAAAGGCCATGTCGCAGCACCGCGACCGGCAGCTCGTTTACGGCAAGCTGCTCGACGAGAAGGGACGGACGCTCGATCTCTGTCTCTGCACGCTCTCCCGCGCGCCGCGAAGCTACACCGGCGAGGACACCGCAGAGCTTCAGTGCCATGGCTCGCCCGTCGTGCTGCGCTCCGCGCTGGAAGCTCTCTTCGCCCTCGGCGCGCGGCAGGCAGCGGCGGGTGAGTTCACCAAGCGTGCCTTTCTGAACGGGCGCATGGATCTCACGCAGGCGGAGGCCGTCGTCGATATCATCGACGCGGAAACGCCTCTCGCGGCGCGAAACGCCGCCAGTCAGCTCGGCGGGGCAATCTCCCGCCGCACGGAGGAGATCTATCAGAATCTCACGCACATCTGCTCGCACTATCACGCGGTGCTCGACTATCCGGACGAGGATATACCGCCGTTCACGCTCGCGGAATACGCCGCCGTACTCGATGCGTCGATCCGCTCGCTCGAAGCGCTGCTCGCCACGTTTTCCCGCGGGCAGTTTCTCGAAAAGGGCGTGCGCACGGCCATTCTCGGCCGCCCGAACGCCGGAAAATCTTCGCTGCTCAACGCGCTGCTCGGCTTTGAGCGCGCCATCGTCACCGACATTCCCGGCACGACGCGCGACACGCTCTCGGAGCGGTGCCTTCTCGGCGGCGTGGCGCTGCGGCTGACCGACACCGCGGGCGTGCGCGAAACATCCGACGCCGTGGAATCGCTCGGCGTGGAGCGCGCCATCGCCGCGGCGGAGGAAGCGCAGCTCGTTATTGCCGTGTTCGATCTCTCCCGCCCCTGGGACGCCGAGGACGAGGCGGTGCTCGCCATCGCGGAAAAGACCGCCGTGCGCATCGCCGCGGCGAACAAGAGCGACTGTGCCCCCCGGTGGGACGTCTCACGCCTTGCGGCGCATTTTGACAGCGTCTGCGTCGTTTCCGCAAAGGAAAAGACGGGGCTGGACGCGCTCGGCGCGGCGGTCGCGGCGGCGTTCCCGATGCCGGAGGCGGACAGCGGCGAGATACTGACGAACGCGCGCCAGGCAGACGCCGTGCGCCGCGCGCTCGAGTATCTTCGCGCCGCGCGCGAGGCGATGGCGGCGGGCTTTGCGCCCGACGCGGTGCTCCCCGAGTGCGAGGGCGCGATGGACGCGCTCGGCGCGCTCTCGGGCCGGTCGGTGCGCGAGGACGTGACGCAGGAGATCTTCTCGCGCTTCTGTGTGGGAAAATAGGACGAGGAAACCCCTCCGTCAAAACCTGCGGTTTTGCCGCCTTCCCTGGCAGGGGAGGCAAGCGGGATTGCGAATACTAACTTGGCTCCCCTAACAGGGGAGCTGTCGCGGCGCGCAGCGCCGTGACTGAGGGGTTCGTCGCCCTCTTTATCGATAAGAGAAAAATAATCCGTGGAAACGATTTAAAAATTTCATTTTTGGTATTGGTTTTTGTCCGAAATAATGATATAATGCGAAACTGATTTCGGGCATAATGATTTGAAAAGTAAATCCACCCCGGGAATCGTCCGCAATACTAAGTAATTTATATACAGGAGGTTATCCCATGAGCCACAAGTACGTTTACCTGTTCAGCGAGGGCAACGCTTCCATGCGCGAGCTTCTCGGCGGCAAAGGCGCGAACCTTGCCGAAATGACCAACATCGGTCTCCCTGTTCCGCAGGGCTTCACGATTTCCACCGAGGCGTGCACCAAGTACTATGAGGACGGCCGCAAGATCAACGACGAGATCATGGCGGAGATCATGGAGAACATCGCCAAGATGGAAGAGATCAACGGCAAGAAGTTCGGCGATCTCAAGAACCCGATGCTCGTTTCCGTCCGTTCCGGCGCCCGCGCTTCCATGCCCGGCATGATGGACACCATTCTGAACCTCGGCCTGAACGACGAGGTCGTCAACGCCATGATCCAGGGCAACCCGGATCCCAAGTTTGAGCGCTTTGTTTACGACTCCTACCGCCGCTTCATCCAGATGTTCTCCGATGTCGTCATGGAAGTCGGCAAGAAGTACTTTGAGCAGCTCATCGACGAGATGAAGACCAAGAAGGGCGTCAAGCTCGACGTTGAGCTGACCGCCGCCGACCTCAAGGAGCTCGCCGAGCAGTTCAAGGCCGAGTACAAGAAGCAGATCGGCGAGGACTTCCCGTCCGACCCGAAGACCCAGCTGTACGAAGCCATCAAGGCCGTGTTCCGCTCCTGGGACAACCCGCGCGCGAACGTTTACCGCCGCGACAACGACATCCCTTACTCCTGGGGCACTGCCGTCAACGTCATGCCGATGGTGTTCGGCAACCTGAACGACAACTCCGGTACCGGCGTCGCCTTCACCCGTGACCCCGCCACCGGCGAGAAGAAGCTCATGGGTGAGTTCCTCACCAACGCGCAGGGCGAAGACGTCGTCGCCGGCGTCCGCACCCCGATGCCCATCGCCCAGATGGAAGAGAAGTTCCCCGAAGCGTTCCACCAGTTCGTGCAGGTCTGCTCCACGCTGGAGAACCACTATCACGATATGCAGGACATGGAGTTCACCGTTGAGAACGGCAAGCTCTTCATGCTCCAGACCCGCAACGGCAAGCGCACTGCGCAGGCCGCGCTCAAGATCGCGTGCGACCTCGTCGATGAAGGCATGATCGATGAGAAGCAGGCCGTTCTGATGATCGACCCGCGCAACCTCGACACCCTGCTCCACCCGCAGTTCGACGCCGAAGCGCTCGCCAAGGCGAACCCGATGGGCAAGGGTCTCGGCGCCAGCCCGGGCGCTGCCTGCGGCAAGATCGTCTTCAACGCCGACGACGCCATCGAGTGGAAGAAGCGCGGCGAGAAGGTCGTTCTCGTCCGTCTTGAGACCTCTCCCGAGGACATCACCGGCATGAAGGCCGCCCAGGGCATCCTCACCGTCCGCGGCGGCATGACCTCCCACGCGGCTGTCGTCGCCCGCGGCATGGGCA
>ERZ773229.933-NODE-933-length-22233-cov-13.155244_pt1 | contig 22233 bp, 20 predicted proteins | sample MGYA00580992_ERZ773229 | MGnify/ENA primary metagenome ERZ773229 (study PRJEB29015, sample SAMEA2737795) | human gut metagenome | biome: human gut; feature: human-associated habitat; material: faeces | place: China | collected 2012 ... | reverse complement strand
ATGGTCTCGGTGTTGCCGGTCGCGCTCCAGAATACGATTGCTACTTTGCTCATAAAGAAAAACCTCTCTTTCAATTGTGGTTAGTATGTTCTAACTTTCATCACCAGAAAAATGCGTCATCCGAAACGGACACGCATTTTTGGTTAGATTTCTCTAACTGCTGACAGAATACCACAATGCAGCAGGGTTGTCAAGGTTCTTTTGCAGATTTTTCCACTTCCCTGCTCAAAGCAGCTGCGGAACGGTGAACACCAGCGTCAGCACACCGAAAATGACCGGCTGATGGAGCAGATACAGCACCAGCGAGTGCCGCCCCAGCCAGCCCAGCGGCGGGCAGACCGACCGGCGTAGCGGCTCCATCCGTTTGCGGCCGACAAGCAGATGCAGGTAGTACCCCGCCCAGAACAAGAACAGCCACGGCAGCAGCGGGAAGTAATCGGAGGAGTAAAAGGAGACCGGATAAAAACCGAAGTATGCCGTGAGGTAGTTGGCATACAGCCCCTGCGGCAGCGCACAGCGCAGCGGGCCAAGCCCCCAATAGCCATCCATCGTGTGATAGGTCAGCGCGAACAGGATCAGACTGACCACCAGCCCCACGGCCGACGGGATCTTTTGCAGCCACTTCTGCACAAGGCCCGTCAGGAGCATGGCTGAGCCCAGCAGGGTCAGCACCCCAAACCAGACCACATCTTCCGGCATGAACAGCAGCGTCACCGCTGTGACCAGCGCTCCGGCACCAAAGACCGCCGCGCCGCGTTTGAACGGATGATGCCCCAGCGGCAGACAGAAACCGGACAGCAGGATGAACACCCAGCAGATGGATTGCTGCCACAGCCGCCCCTGCCCGGCGGAATACCACGGCACCACGACCCCGAACAGATACACGGCATCCCACATGCCATGGTAGAGCATCATGCTGATGAGGTCAAGCCCGCGCAGCTCGTCCAGCAGCGCGTAACGGGATGAAGACGATTTCATGAGGAAACTTCCTTTTTCGTTTTTTGTCTCATTGTACGCTTTGCCGCCGGGCGCGTCAAGCAAAAAAGCTGCTGTGCAGCCTGAGCCACACAGCAGCTTTTGAAAAAACGGGATCAGACCTCGGTGTTGAAGTAGCGCTTCAGCAGGCCCTCGAAGCCGCGGCCGTGCCGGGCTTCGTCCTTCGCCATCTCATGGACGGTGTCGTGGATGGCGTCCAGATTCAGAGCCTTTGCCTTCTTGGCCAGGTCCATCTTGCCAGCGCAGGCACCGCACTCGGCCTCAGCGCGCATCATCAGGTTCTTCTTGGTGCTGTCGGTGACGACCTCGCCCAGCAGCTCGGCGAAGCGGGATGCGTGGTCGGCTTCCTCGTAAGCGTAGCGCTTGTAAGCCTCGGCGATCTCCGGATAGCCCTCGCGCTCTGCGACGCGGGCCATGGCCAGATACATGCCGACTTCGCTGCACTCACCCTCGAAGTTTGCGCGCAGACCGTCCACGATCTCCTGAGGAACGCCCTCAGCCTTGCCGATGCCGACGACGTGCTCGGTCACATAGGTGTTGCCGGCCTTCTCTACAAATGCAGAAGCGGGAGCCTTGCAGACGGGGCACTGCTCCGGGATGGAGCCTTCAGCGATATAACCACAAACGGTGCAGACATACTTTTTCATACGATAGACCTCCATAATTTCTCAGTTATTCTTTTGGCCGCCCCTGGTACGGTTGGCCTTGGTTTCTGAGCCTATTATAGCAATGATTCCTAGGTTAGTCAAGGATAATTTTTGAGAATTATTCCTATTTAACAGTTTGTTTACACCTGGAGGTTGCCGCTGGTGGCAGCGTCAGAACCGTCGGCAGCGTCGAACTCATAATCGTTGCCGGGCAGGATGGCGTTGAGCAGGATGCCGACGATGGCGGCGATAGCCAGACCGGACAGATTGATGGAAACGCTGCCCACCATGAAGGTCAGGCCGCCCACCGAGTTGAAGCCCAGCGCGGACACCAGAATGACAGCAGCAACGATCAGGTTGCGGCTGTTGGTGAAGTCCACCCGGTTCTCGACCACGTTGCGGACACCGATGGCAGAGATCATGCCGTATAGCACGAAGCTGATGCCGCCGATGATGCCGGTGGGGATGGTGTTGATAACTGCCTCAAACTTGGGGCTGAAGCTCAGGATGATGGCCAGTACCGCAGCGATGCGGATAACCAGCGGGTCGTAGATACGGCTCAGCGCGAGAACGCCGGTGTTCTCGCCGTAGGTGGTGTTGGCCGGGCCGCCCAACAGGCCGGCCATGGCGGTTGCAAGACCGTCGCCCATCAGGGTGCGGTTCAGGCCGGGGTCGTTGATATAGTTGTGGCCGACGGTGGCGCTGATGGCGGCGATATCACCGACGTGCTCCATCATGGTCGCCAGTGCGATGGGCAGGATGGTGAAGAGGGCGCTGATGAACTCCGGGCTGCCGTCGATGGCGAACAAGCCCATGGCGTTCTGGTGCAGCGGGATGCCGAACCAGTCGGCGGCAGCGATGGCCTGGAAATCCACGGCGCCGGTCACGAGAGCGACCGCGTAGGAGACCAGAACACCGATGAGGATGGGCAGGATCTTGACCATGCCCTTGCCCCAGATGTTGCAGACGATGACCGTGCCCAGCGCCACAAAGGCCAGCAGCCAGTTCGACTCACAGTTGGTGATAGCAGAGGGCGCCAGGATCAGACCGATGGAGATGATGATGGGGCCCGTGACCACCGGCGGGAAGAACTTCATGATGCGGCGGATGCCGAAGGTGGAGATGAGCAGGCTGACCACCAGATACAGGATGCCGGAAAAGGCAACGCCTGCGCAGGCATAGGGCAGCATCTTCGTGTTGGCAACGGTCAGGTTGCCGTTGGCATCTGCCAGCATGGGGGCCACGATGGAAAAGCCGCCCAGATAGGCAAACGACGAGCCAAGAAAAGCCGGGACCTTGCCTCTGGTGACCAGATGGAACAGCAGCGTACCCAGACCTGCGCAGAGCAGCGTGGTGGAAACGCTCAGGCCCGTCAGCAGCGGCACCAGCACCGTGGCACCGAACATGGCGAACATGTGCTGTACGCCGAGGATCAGCATCCGACCCGTGCCCAGCTGGCGCGCGTCGTAAATGCCTTTGGAGTAGTCGATTTTTTCACTCATAAAAGAGTTCTCCTTTCGCGTTTTACTTCCAAAAAAAGAGGCATTGCCGCAAAAAAGCGACAGTGCCTCAGCTTTCGGGAAGAAAAAACATTCGGGACGGGAGAGCAGCCTCCGTGCTCCGCAAAGTTGAACCGTGCATTCTGCTCTCCCCTTCCCTTCGTACGCTGTAGAGTATATCAGAAACCACCCCGTTCTGCAATGGATTTTCGGTTTTTTGGCATTCTTTCTGCGATTGCTTTCTTTTTCAGGTTTTATTCCCCTGCGGCAGCATTTTGCACCTGCATCTTGCAATCCGGCCCCCTGCGCACTATAATAATACCGATTAAATGGATTGAGATTTAAGGAGACCCAATGATCTATCTGGATTATTCCGCCAATACCCCGGCCGACCCGCAGGTACTCGACCGGTTCTGCTCCGTAGAGCGGCGCTGCATCGGCAACGCCAACTCCCATCATCAGGCAGGCACCGCCGCCAGAGCCGAGATCGACGCTGCCACGATGAAGATCGCCGCTTTGCTGGGCGTACAGCCTGCCGAGATCATCTATACCTCCGGTGCCAGCGAATCCAACAACTTCGCGCTCAAGGGGCTGGCCCGGCTCTCCCGCCATGCGGGCAGGCACATCATCTCCACCCCGCTGGAGCATTCGTCCGTCAGCGGCACTCTGACCGCGCTGCAGGAGCAAGGCTATGAGATCGACCTGCTGGACATCCGGCGGGACGGAACCGTAGACCTTGACCATCTGAAAGAGCTGCTGCGGCCGGACACCATCGCCGTGGCGGTCACGCTGGTAGACAGCGAACTTGGCGTCGTGCAGCCGGTGGAGGAGATCGCCGCCATCCTGAAGGACTACCCCAACTGCCATCTGCATGTCGATGCCACCCAGGCCGTTGGAAAGATCCCCGTCTCGTTTGAAGGGGTGGACACCATGAGCCTGACGGCCCACAAATTCTATGGTCTGAACGGCATCGGCCTGCTGCTCAAGCGGCGGAATCTGGCACTGGAGCCGCTCATTCACGGCGGCGAGAGCACCACCATCTATCGCAGCGGCACCCCTACGGTGGCGCTGGCGTCTTCTCTGGCCTGTGCACTGGAACTTGCCGTGGAAAACCTGCCGGAACGCTCTGCCTCTGTCCAAAAGCGGAACGCGGAACTCCGCGCGGCCCTGTGCCAGCACCCGGAGGTGCGCATCAACAGCCCGGAAAACGCCATCCCGCACATCCTGAACCTCAGTGTCCGGGACGTGAAGGGCACGGTCTTTCAGCGGGAACTGGACGCCCACGGCGTCTGCGTCTCGGTCAAATCGGCCTGCTCGTCGGACGGCCTGCCCTCCCGCGCAGTGTTTGCCGTCAGCCGGGACCGCCGCAATGCCCTCTCGTCCTGGCGCATCAGTCTGAGCCATCTGACCACCGAGGCAGAGATCCAGGAATTTTTACGGGTGTTCGACGTCTGCTGCCAGCAGCTGACCGCCGCACACGGAGATCGATAAGGAGAAATCATGAAACGCGAACTCGAACCCTATCAGATGATCGAACGCAGCATCATCAAAAAATATCGCAAAGAGCTTTGGACGCCCTTCATCGTAGCCGTCAAACGGTATGAGCTCATCCAGGCAGGCGACAAGATCGCCGTCTGCATCTCCGGCGGCAAGGACTCCATGCTGATGGCAAAGCTCATGCAGGAACTGCAAAAGCACAGCGATGTCCCCTTTGAGCTGGTCTTCCTCGTGATGGACCCCGGCTACAATGAGCTCAACCGCCAGAAGATCGAATCCAACGCGGCACTGCTGCACATCCCGGTGACCATCTTTGAGAGCAACATCTTCTCTGTGGCCAACAACACCGACAAGAACCCCTGCTACCTCTGCGCCCGGATGCGCCGCGGCCACCTGTACAGCAAGGCCAAAGAACTCGGCTGCAACAAGATCGCGCTGGGCCACCACTTCAACGATGTCATCGAGACGACCGTTATGAGCATGTTCTACGGCTCCCAGCTGCAGGCCATGCCGCCCAAGCTCCACAGCACCAGCTTTCCCGGCATGACCCTCATCCGCCCGATGTACTGCATCCGCGAGGAGGACATTCTGGCCTGGAAGCGGTACAACGACCTGGAATTCATCCAGTGCGCCTGCCGCTTCACCGAGAACTGCACCATGTGCGACAATGGCGGCGGCGGTTCCAAGCGGCAGGAGACCAAGCTCCTGCTCCGCCGCCTCAAGCGCGACAACCCCAACATCGAAAACAGCATTTTCCGCAGCATCCATGCCGTCGCGCTGGACACCATGCCGGGGTATAAATCCGAGGGCGTGGAGCACAGCTTTCTGGAACGGTTCCATGCGATGGAAGAAATGGCAGCTGACGTTGAGCTGTGAGGTTATGCAAAACATCCTGACCGGACGATTCTGGTCAGGATGTTTTTTGGTTCTTTGTCAAATATTGGTAACCGCCCAGTGAAAGCACGTTCACAGAAAGACAAGAGGCACCCGACTCGGAATCGTGTGCCTCATTTTGTCATGCAAAGTTTTCCTGAATGAGCTTTCCCCAGGGTAGCATCTGGTCGAGACGCTCCGGGTGGGTCTAAATCTCCATGTCAGGCAGATTCTCGAATGTGAATGCTATCCTAATAGTTGGCCACAGTGGCAACGAAAAAGCTTACCATCAACATCATATTCCTTGTAAAATAGAGACAACTCTATATGCAAGGAGAGAAAAGAAACAGAATATCGTCTTAATCGGCAATCCCGGCACCGGGAAAACGCACTTGTCTATTGCTCTAGGCCTCAAGGCCCGCATTTTACATGAATTCCAGCAAGCCTATCGGGCTGAGTTTGCCGCTCAGCCTGATAGCTCAGTTGAGGGCTGAGAGTGGTAAACAAATTCAGTATCAATGGTAAAGAAACTCATTGACATTTACACTCAGGTATTTTTCCAGTTATTTTTCACTTTTTTTCTTTGCCGATTCTTCTAAACTCTCCATATATTTTTTAGCATCCTTCATAAAGCTGACAGCAATCATCACAATCACTGCACCAATTGGAAATGCCGCCACAATACTCACTGATTGAAGATTATTCATGGAGCTTTCTGCAAACAACAAAGCAATCGGAAGTAAAATCAGCAGAATACACCACATCAACTGAATGCCCTTATTCGGTTGTTCGCCATCCTCTAGTGTGTGATAGCTATAGCAGGATGCTGTCAAAGCAATCGAATCAAAAGAGGTCGCATAGAAAGCAACCATCGTCAGCAACACAACTACCATGATAACAGGTGCACCCGGCATTGTTTTGATGATAGACACAATCATGCCATACAGATCTCCGCTTTCCAGATACTGTGCAATAAAGTCAGCCTTTCCAGTGACCTGCATTCCCATAGAATAGTTACCAAGTACGATAAAACTCGTCAACGTAGAGCCAACACCAAATACATAGCCACCAAGGATTGTCTGACGTACTGTTCTGCCACGAGAAATGCTGCCGATAAAGAACGGAGCAGCCACACACCAGACCATCCAATAAGCCCAATAGTAAATCGTCCAGTTCTGCGGAAAATTCGATGTACGGAGCGGGTCAGTGAACGTAGACAGATCAACAAAGTTCTGAATCATCCGTCCAAAGGAAGAAAGACCAGTTTCAATGATATATCGTGTGTTCCCTCCGAATAGAAGTACAAAAGCAATCAGACCAAAAAACATATAAATGCAGATATTGGCCAGTTTACTAATACCCTTAAATCCGTGCAGAAGTGAGTAAGTATAAACCACACAAGTAATCAGCAGAATGATAATATTGATGACTGTTCGACTTACAGCAACATGGAACAATTCACTAATAATAGTTGCCATCAGCGGTGTTGCCACGCTAAACGTGGTAGCCGTACCAGCGAGAAGTGCAAACACAGCTAACAGGTCAATAATGCGACCTGCCCAGCCATCGGTGTGCTTTCCAAGGATCGGGCGGCAAGCTTCTGAATATTTCTGACGGTTTCTTTTTCTTACATGAAGCATAAAACCAAAGGCAACGGCCAGTACCAGATAAAATCCCCAAGGAATAAAGCTCCAATGGAACAGAGGATATACACCTGCCCAATCCTGAATGCTTCCCATTTCTGCCAGATGAGGATCCGTCGCATACAGCACCCATTCCGAGAACGAATAGAACAAAATATCTGCTGCAAGACCACAGGTAAACATCATTGAACCCCACGCAAAGAAGGAATACTTCGGCTTCTCATTCTGCTCGCCAAGGACGATGTTACCATACTTAGAACCGGCAATATACAGAGAAAGGATGAAAATCCCCAATCCAATTACTAAGTAATATGTGCCAAAGGTATCCCCAAAGAAGAAACGGATCTGACTCAGTACGGCATTCGATTGTTCCGGCGCAAAAAAGAATAGAACACATAATGCAATTACGATTGCCAAAGGAACCAGTGTTATCATCCAGTCTATTTTCCCATGTTTTTTTTTCGTATTCATTTACTTCTCCTCCACATATTTTTTATAGCTGGCATCCAAAGCAATTAGCTCGCTTAGATTATCCACCTCTATAATATCGTCTCTATTCATAGGACGGATACCCAATTGATACTCCTCCGGATAACAGAACATCGCCACATCATCCCAGTAGATTTGTCGGTTCTTCTTTTGTTCAAACTCGATTTCCAGGTGATGTTTCAGTCTCTTTCCATCCTCTGCAGTCCAGCGAGAAATACTGTACAACTGCCATCCACCTTTTCCACCTGTCCGACTGCATGCCGTAACAATGCCATTCTCAACAGTCTGCAGCCACTCATCCGTTTCGCCATCTGTCCAAACACTGTTATAACCAGAGCGTTCAAATTCCGGTGCAAGGATTTTAGGATTATAAATAATCTGATCGCCATCCAGAATAATCGCATTTTCAATGTAATCTCTTGCCACGTAAAGCGATGCAATGTTATTACAAGTATCATAGTAAGGATTTTCAATCAATTTGATGCCCGAGTATTCTTTTTTTAGTTCTTCAAACTGTTCTTTCAGATAGCCAACAACAACATAAATTTCACGGATTCCGTTTTTATGCAGACCATCAATGACCGTATCAATCATTCGAACCCCATTTACTTTAACCAAAGGTTTTGGTGTTGTCAGCGTTACCGGGTGCATCCGATTTCCTAAGCCTGCCGCCATAATAATGGCTCTTTCTACTTTTGGCATTTATTCTTCCTCCCCTTGCTTTTTCAATTCTTCTTGAACAATTCGATAATAGTCCTTTGCATAGCGATACTGCCGAAGAGAATACTCGCCAAACTCTACTCCAAGATTGCGCTTGTATTCACACCAGTTGCTCCACAGCAAACCACAGGCTGCAATGTAGCAATAAATTTTGATTCTGGTTTCATCATCACACCCCTCTGTAAAATAAGCAGCAATCAGTCTGTCCACTTGACGCTTATTGTAAAGTGAGTAAATACAGAACATTGCTATATCTACATGAGGATCTTGCATTCCTGCATACTCCCAGTCAATCAGACGAATTTCTTCTTTTCCATCTTTCTCCACAAACAGGAAATTATCCGGCACAGCATCAATATGCGTCAGGACTTTTTCCTCGATATGAGTATCAATATAAGGTTTCAGTGACAGAACGTTTGCTTTCGTTTTTTCGTAATCCTTATATATAGAAGGCGTCCCATCCCACAGTGTTTCATAAAATTCCATCTGGCCGAAAATATCAAATTCATGATTCACTTTTAGCTTCATTTCATGGAAGTATCGCAGCCGTTTCATGCACTTTTTGACATCTTCGTAATTCGATGGATCACATACTCTGGCTCCTTCCAGAAACTCTGTAATTTTATAGCCATTTTCCGGGTTGATATATGCAATATCATCACAGATATGCTTTCCATCAATCGTTTGGTAAACTGCAGCTTCTTCTCGGCGGTTAATCAGCTGATCGGTTCCTTCTCCCGGAATACGCATAATATATTTCTTTCCTTTACAAGTGAACAGGAAAGACCGATTCGTCATACCCTTTTTAAGAACCGTAATATCTGTAACTTCTTCTGGCTTTGCTCCTAAGGCTGTACAAATCACCCGAATGGCATCTGTTTTCAGCTGGTTGGAATCGCTGTCAATTTCTCGTAATTGCTCATAGGTGTTAATTTCCACAACGTCTGCAGAATGAACCACACGAGCTGCTACGATCATCCGGTCTTTATTATAAAGTGCTTCCTCCCAGAACGCTCCGTCGTATCGCTGATTTTTGCAAAGTTCATCAATGCGTTCTGCAACGGTGTCTGCATCCTCTTTCACCAAATAGCAAATGCCAATCATTGCATTGCCGCCAGAGCTTTCTGGCACAGCCACAAGTTCCATTTTACGGTTAACTCGGACGTTACTTTCGTTGTCCACAAGATCGCTGACCATATACCACGAATACAACTCATGTTGATGGAAGGGATTTCGGTCGCACCAAATATCGCACGGGATAATGTACGCATTCTCCAGATGCTCTTTTACAAGTTTAACGGAATGCAGATTATTCTTTGCCGCGTAATCTGCATTTACTACTAGCTCTATGCCATACTCATCCATCAAATACTCGTATTTTTCTTTCATGAAGCCCACAACTACATAGATTTCTTTAATTCCCACTTCATGAAGCTGCTTGATGATACGTTCAATCAGAGGCTCACCATTAACTTCCAAAAGACCTTTTGGCATTTCTGTGTTGATTGGAACCATACGCATACCAAAGCCTGCTGCCAGGATAATAGCCCGCTGCGGAGTTTTCTGCTTAAACTCAGTGATGGCTTTCACTGTTGGGCGAATCGAATCGTCCAGATAATCAGCTTTCATGAGTTCCTTGAGCGAACGATTAACTACTCCTAATGAATGTCCTGACACTTCTGCTAAAATCCGTTGGTTGATGAAAGGTTCCAACAAAAGTGCGTTCAAAATGTCACTCTCCTGTTTGTTCATGTATAAATCTCCTTTCATTTTCGTGAACATCATGCCAATCCAATCCCAAAGTTACTTGAGATTGGCGTATATCTTAGCGTCGATAGACTTTATATTCGTGATGAGGAACTCGTTCCTCTACCGGTGGAAGTTTCATATAATCACCGTAATGGCATTTTAAGAATTCATCATAACCAACCGGAACTTTTACCTTAAGATTTTCAAAATCCATATAGATATAATCTTCAAACCATTTCTTTTCATATAGGGTAAGCCCAGAATCCCAAGTCATTTCCGCAATGTATCGACTTTTCTTTATGTCATATAAGTTTTTAAAGTTTTCCATTTTATCCAAGAAATACTTGGATCCTCGAATTTTTGCATAGCTTCTAACAATATATTTTGCTATTGAGCGATACCATTTATGATAAGTTGACTTGGTATAATGATCATCGATGCTCCATAAAGTGATTCGGAACAAATCACTCTTTTTCTTTTTCACTCGTCGAATTACTTGCTCTGCATCTGACCCTGCACCATCGAGCGGATAAATATCAATAAAAACTCCTGAATCATAGCCTTGAACGTTTTCATATACAGCACGGTAGTCCATATTATTGAGTCGTGCTATATTATATGGATAGTTTTCTTCATTTTTCCGTGTGAGAAGTTTATATGGTTTCATTTCATCCTGGTGGTGTATACAATAGTCACAAAACTTCTCGTAATCATTCCGTAGCATAACAACATCAAAATCGTCATCCCATGGAATAAACCCCTTATGACGAACAGCTCCAATCAGCGATCCATATGCAACGTAGTAATTCACTTCAACAGCGTCACAAATCTGTATCAACTTCTCAACCAATTTTAAAGTAACGTTATGAACATCATCTATCGTTAGTTCACACTCGTTGCGATAGTTCCCCATTTTTATTTTCTCCTCGCCATGCTCAAAACTTGATTCCTAATTTCTTTTACAAGTGCATTTTTCGTAAAGGATAAGTACAGCCACGTTAAGCAACAGTATATTACTCCACCAATTAAGACAAGTACAATCAAACTTAAAACTGTACCATCGAATCTCTTTTTTGCTGTATATACTACTCCATACATCACCATGCCAATAAAAATAAACATCCAGCAATTCTGAAAATACTTTTTTAGAGGAAGTTCCTTACGAACATAAAAAAGTTGAATACTCATTAAGACAACTTCTGAACACAGCGTTCCAACAACTGCACCAAATGCACCAAATTTTGGAATTGTAATTAAATTAATAAAAAAATTCACAATAGCACCAGCGATAAGCGAAACGGTATACTCTTTATCCCTCGCATTAGGAATCAAAAACTGAGATCGAATAACGCTTCCAATAACAGAAAACAAAACTGCTGGAGCAAGGCCTTGAATCAGTAATCCACAAGTTCGAAATTCTTCTCCCCAAAACACAACCGAAAAGACATCTGCTACTGCTGCCATTCCAAATGCAAGAGCTGAACCAATCATTACAGTATATGTCATCGACAGCTCAATATAACGCCTGCTTTCATCTATACGATTAGAAGATAACAAATGTGCTGTTCTTGGGAGCATGACTGTGCCAATAGTTGTTATAAACGCTTTCGGAACGCTAATAATTTTATCCGCATTTTCATAATAACCATTTTGTACCACATTACTCAATCGACCAATCATATACTTATCCATATAAGTAAATACACTAATTGCGAGCACTGGAATAAAAAGGATCCACAACGGTTTAATATTCTTTATCACTTCATCCTTTTTAGGCAGGTAAAAGTCAATATGTTTTTTTACATTTGGCCATAAGGTCATTTGACCAATAAGGGCACCAGCAGAATTTATTAAAACATATTTCCATAAGTCATTTGCATTGCGTACAAATAAAAAAATAGATACAAGTGTTATGATTTTAACCACACTATTTCGAACAACTGTAATCTTAAATTCTTCCATACCGCTGAAGAACCATGCGATATCCAGGCCTTTCGTCAAGAGCGACATTGTCAAAATCGCAAATATTACTTTATATTCTTTTGCTATTGCATTGACATAGAAGAAATAGAGCATGAGAACTATAATGAAATTTATCAGCTGACAAGCATAAATGCTCCAAAACTTTTTACTGCACTCTACTCTTGAAGCTCTTACATATGCAATTTCTCTGTTGCCGTAATTTTCAACTCCCAAAACAATAAACATTCCAAAATAGAACACTATTGAATTAGTCCAAGAGGCTATTCCAATATTTTCTGCACCAAGTGTTCTTGCCAAATATGGGGATGTTATAAGTGGAACAATAATAGCCAATAATTGGTACAAAAAATTATATGCAAAATTCTTTTTTAGACTTTTTTCTTTCATCGTTCTTTTATACCTTTTCATCTAGATAGAGCTGCTTTAGATGCTGATATACCGTATCGTTTCGTTCAAATTGTTCTTCTGCAAACTTATAGCTCAACTTATGAATACTTGACATTTCCATAAGTTGATTAAAACGTCTTTTGTCGTACACATCGAATAACTCATTCTGCAAAATATGGGGTGGCTGACAACTATACGCAGGAATTTTTTTCCACTCATCGGGCTTAAGTTCTGCAACAATACATATAAATATGTGGAGCAAAAAATAATTACACAAATAATTCTCTACTTTCCAATATTCAAGCAACATATTCTCTACTGTTTTCAAGTAAGGATTTTGCGCTTTTGCATACATAAGCCAGCTTGAAACAGCTACATATTCATCTAACGCAAGCGGATCTTTGAACACGAAAAATTCCGTATTTCCTTCAAATAGGTTATCAATTAGAGTTCTCGATTCACATAATACCGTAGCATCTATCCATATACCACCATACTGTTTCAGTAATTCCAATCTAATTAAATCCGAATAATGCGTTCTTGTAATGTAACCATCTTTATATTTTTTGGAAACATATTCTGGAAATTCAATAAATGAATTAATATTATCATCTGTGATAACATTAATTTCATATTCTAGAAATGTTTTTCTTACTGATGCAATACACATTTTTACAATATCTGGTGCATTCTCCTCACCTTGAAACCAGCATATCCATATTTTTTTAGGAATTGAACTTGTTGACTTAGCAGTCCAGTCTGTTTGATTTACAAGATAGCCGTACTTTTTCTTTAACATCTCATAGTCTGCAATGTCCTTTTTTAACACGCGGCATCTCCAATTGAAATCCACTTTATTGATTGTCATTGTATTGAAAGTATCGCGCACAAAATTTTTAACACCAATCTGTTTAATTTTCGTTTTCAATTTTGAAACAATCATTTCTTATCTCCAACTCAACATAGTATTATCCAACTTGAAAATATTGATTCTCGATTTTGCAAGTAAGAAAACAGATATGATCAGAAAAAACACCCAGTTAAACGTAATATTATAAAGTAGTCCTTCAAACAAAAATGCGGTAAATAGTACAACATACTTTTTATCAAGTTTTATCGTTTTTACGATGTTTTTCAAATACCAACAATAATATACTATAAAACCAACATATCCATAGGACCACAGCTGATTTACATAATCACATTCAATCGACCATTTGTCACTGTCCGCATAAAAGTTCATCAATTCAGACTGTGCATAGCCAGAACACCCTGGTCCATATCCAAACAGATTGGAAAGAAGGTCATTTTTCATCGTGATTGCAGGAATAGATGTTAAATAATAAAGATGTGTACTGGCACTTCCTTCTGTTTTAACGCGATTCATAATATCCAGAAGATCCGCAACCTCCATCACTTTCCTCAAAATGGCATCCATATTTGTCACAAAAGCAACAGCAATTGCTGTAATTGCAACGGCTAGGAAAGCCTTTTCTTTCTTCGTTTTTTTCTTAGTGATTGCAGTTTTAAGCTCTCCTGTAACAACGGTAACAGCCAATTCTATCGCGGCACTTACAAATAGCCCCAATATCAATGTTCGACTTCCTGAAAGAAATCCCAGCAAAAAGAAAGCTGCTTTGAGATAAATGTTTTTTGTATAGATATATCCAAATGTAATGAGTGGTGCAAAGTTTCCTGCGTTCCAGCACAAACCACTTACTTTCAATCGTCCAAACTGATACTGAGTGGCATCTTCTACCATATGAAAAGTATCTCTAAATACAATTGTATTCAAGTCTTGTCCAATGGCATCAAATAGTATCTGTGCATAGCCCCATACCATTTGAATAATTGATGAGATATATACTCCCTTTACGTAATAAATCAGCTCCTGCACCTTCTTTCTTTGCGAGAAGAAGATGTATACAATAACAAGGAAGCACAGCTGTACAAAACTTTTTCCAATGCCACCTCTCCACTTTATAGGCATTCTTACTGTGCAAATTAAATATGAAATCATCCATGTCGCAATAACAGCAGCAAAAGCACGATCACACTGTTTATCGAATTTCACTCCACCCTGATTTACCAATTCTACCAAAGCAATCATGCCGAGCAGCATAATACACCATACATACATTGTAATGGAAAAAAGGCTAATAATGGGCATCGGAGCTAATATGCCAAATAGCAATAAAGCTGTCCTATAAACCGCTTTCTTCTTATCCATATTGTTTGTCCTCTGAAACCGCGCCCACCATTTACATTAAATTCAGTAATATTTTGAACCGAATAGAAATACTGGTGCGGCCAAATTTATCTTTTGTATACGGTCTAGTTAAAACTTTCAACCTACTTATTAGACCACTATTCATTTTCGAAATGAGTTCGTATTCTTTTTTTTCGCTCTCATTCATTTGATTTTCAAATACATTTAATACCGCCCTGGCATATTCAGCAGTTGAATAATCTTCTTTATTCCTAATCAGTTCTAACTTTTCTTTAATCCACTTTCCGATTTGAATCTTCTTATGACTATACCCTAGAACGTTGTTTCCATGCTGTCGATACAGCACATACGGCGTTTTATCAAAAATTACTTTTCCTGTTATCAGCGCCACATTGATCGCCATGATATCATGCATTCTGATGTTAGAAATATTTACTTTTCGCAGTTCCTGCATTAAAGCCCAATTGAATACCATTGTGCACCCTGGAACATTGTTATAGAAAACTGCTCTTACACTATCCTGAACAGGTTGTTTAAGGACAGACGAAATCATAACGTGCAAGTCGGAATCAGTCACTTGATAATCTGAGCACCACAAAACAGGTTGATTTGTTGTTCCAATTTGTTCCGCTGCTGCGGACAGTTTCCCGTCAATCCAAACATCATCCTGATCGCAAAAAGCATAATACTCAGCTTTTGGACACTCTCTAAGTGCCATTAAAAAGCTTTCAGCCGATCCAACATTTTCCCCTTCATTTACTTCTATTGGTACAGCATGTTTTATTCCATAATTCCTTAAATATTCAATCGTTCTATCCTTTGAGCCATCATCTCGCACATACAACTCAATTTCATAATTTCTCTCATTTCGAAATATACTATCCAGTTGTTGATTAATATATTTTTCGCCGTTATATGTTGACATTATTACACATATTTTCATTTTTATTTTTCCTAATCTCTATCTGCGCATTCGGTTTTATGGATACAATCCCAAATCGAAAACATACTCATCCGAATAATTCCCATTATTTAGAATATAGCTGAATTTTGATCCCTGTGTCATTGAGCCTACAAAGTATTTACATTTAGCAAGCAGTATCATCTTTGCTAAATACTTTTGTCCTCTCAATTTTTTATCTTTTTCTAGCACATCCGATTTGCTCAGCACATCTTTTCCTTCATAATTTCTTATAAAGGTATCAAAAGAAACGATTCTAATAATATCGCCAAATTCTTTTTTCAAATTGTCGAATATATCACCATCTTCTGTCACGAGAAAAATCGGTGCATTATATTTGTTTTCAAATTCGTGAATTTTACACTTCATTTGATCAACTGATGGCTGAACATATTCTCCAGACGGTTTCAGCTTTACATAATCTGTTCCACGAATATAAACACCGATGCATTCTGATATATTCAGACTTGTTGCTTCTTTATTGACAATTGATAGCACCTCATCGCTGAAATGAATATGCTCACAGAGCATTTCGCTACTTTTTCCCCTTATTCTTTTATCAGTAAACACATCTGCTTCAAATAGCCCTTCTGGATTGACTGTTTTAAAGCTCCACCCCGACAGATAGACTTTTTTACTCTTATAAACTTCATTTTCAGTCAGATTTGATGGCTGTTTAAAGAAGTATTCCCAAGCATTATTTTTTCCATCATAGTATTGGGTCTTATAATTTTTCCAATCTATGTAAGGACAATAGCCTTTTTTCTTTGCATACGCCATATATAAAATTTGTTTATTTATCAATGACAAAAGCCCTTCTACTCCGTCCTGATAATCTGGCTTTATTACATAAATCACCCTATCTGAATTCATTTGCCCAAAGGACATTCTTTTTTGTAAAATATTTCTTTTTGCCACACAATAATATAAATACTTTGCTAGATAGCCAAGCTTTTTATGCTTACGTTCGAATTTCACTCCAATCGGCATTGCTTATACACCTTTTTTCAAGTCTGTCATAATTTTTAAGATAACACTCTTATCTTCTTTTTCAGAGAATTTTCTGGCGAACAGATTCTTATTCGTGCACAAAGATTGGTAATCCCGATTTCTAAATGTATATGGGTTACCATTTTTTCCTCGCGTCCAGTCTATAAATCGAACATTCTCCGTCATTCCATCTTCCGGGCAATAAATTCTATCTTTGAATCCACAATTGTAGGCTACCGTCTGCACAAACAGTTCATCTGCACAATTTGTGTAGGAAAAGACTTTTGTAATTTTATCTTTCTGTTTTAACAGTTCCGCTACAAGGTCATTTGTAATGCTCACCCAGTTCGAGCCGTATTTGACCGTCCAATCTAATTTTTTTACTCGATTTACATGTAACACGATTTGCATCACAAGAGATGCTCGCTCACAGAACGTAAAAAAATCATTTTTCCATTTTTGCGAATATCTTCTTCTATAATTCTGGAGATAATGATAATATTTTGTTCTTCGTGAGATTTCCGGATCATTCTGCAATTTTTCGTTATCGTATAGAATGAATTCTTTTCCCTGATTTTTCTCAAAGAAAGCATCAATTTCCAGATTACTCTTCAGTGGCAGATCTGCACCCGAAATCAGGTGATAATAATCATATTTCTGCTGATACGCTTTTTCAAACAGAAAAAGTTCAACCTGAACTTGTGAAAATCCGCCCCAGAATACTTCATATTCCTGAAAAAAGTACACCTTTGCCTCAGATGTAAGATTCGAGAAATCTTTTTCCGAAAAAGATTTGCTCTTCTTATCAATATGAACATATATATCGTGATTTTCTGCGTCAAGAAGTTGAATTAGCTGTTTTAGCTGCCACCAATTATTATGAGCTATAATCAAAAAGGCATGTCGCATTTTCTAATCTTCACCATTTCTCTTTTACTTCACCAAATCGTCCACGATTTTTCCCAGTTCTTCATTGAACCTAGCATTATTGCTACTCATGCCATGTCTCATGCCTGCTACAATCTGGTCATAATTTGTGATAATGTCTCCCAGCGTATTGATGTCTTCCACTGGAATGATTGTTCCCATCCGCTGCGCCACATTTCTTGCAAACTCAACCTGATGGTCATTTACATGCTCATTGAACTGATGTTGACGCGGCACAACGATGGGCGTTTTTCCAATCTGCAGCGGCATGATAAAACTTGCTGGGCCACCATGTGTAATTACAATACGGGCATCGGCTACATTCTTGACCATCTGTTGATATGGAATCAGCTTGCTCCACTGGCAGTATTTCGGCTCATATGTACTAAAGCCCGTTTGGATAATCACATCATCTTTGATAATGCCATCGCGTTTCAGCTCATCTACTTTTTGAATTAGTCGATTAAACGGCTGTTCGTGTGTTCCTACCGTCACAAAAATCATTACTTCTTACCTCTACTTAGAAAATGCTACCGAGGTTGACCGCTTTCGGATAAACTTTTTTCTGCTCTTCCCACTGCACAACAAACTTATCCACAATCGGGTAAACCATTTTGCCTGTCATCGTTGGCTTATCAATTCGATCAAAGACCTCAATGTAAACCAGCTTCGCCCCCATCATCTTTCCAATGTAGAAGAACGGAACCGCAACTGCTGCACCGCAGGAAATAATCAAGTCCGGCTTTTCCTTGTGAAGCACATCCAATGCAATTTTTGTATTCTTGATGAGTGCCTTAATACTGCGGTTTGTCGGGAAATAGCAAGGATAAACCTTTTCACCCTCCAAAAGACTTCTCGCATCTTCTTTGTCGAAAGTCACCCAAAAGCGATTTTTATCCTTCCAAAAAGGCTTTAGCATATAAAGGTGAGTTAAATGTCCGCCAGATGAACCCACCAAACACACTTTTATTTCATCTTTTTTCTTCATCTGACGTTCTCCTCTAAAAAATTTTTTATTGTAACGAGTTAGGAACTGCTTGGTGTGTTTCGAGAAATAGCCCTCACCTTTAGCTGTAACAACGCCAAGTCCTCAAATATTCGACTTTGGGCTGTTTCACCCAAAACAAATAGCGGATAGGTCTTACACCTGTCCGCTGACTGCCACCTCACCCTCATGGTCGAGATTTCTTCCCATGCGGCATTTCTGACATTCAGTAAGATCAGTCGTTCATTCTTTGGGTAAGAAAATATGAACTTCGGATCGCTGAGCCTTTCGTCCTCTGCCGTACCCTTGTCCCTATTATAACATCCACGTATTATTTCATGTACCCATTCAAGCACATTAACTCTTCAACCATCTGATTTTCATCGTTGTTTTAGTCATTATTCCCCATGCCCCAACAAGCACACCTTAAACGTCTTAAAGATGATCTTCCAATCCACCCAGAAGCTGCGCTCCTTGACATATTTCACGTCCAGATCCATCCACTCCTCAAAGGAGAGATCGTTGCGGTGTGGGGCGATCTGCCAGTAGCAGCTCAGGCCGGGGGTCACATACAGACGCTGCCTTTCATAGTCGCCGTACTGTTCCACCTCACGGGGAAGTGCCGGGCGGGGGCCAACGATGCTCATATCGCCCTTCAGGATGTTCCACAGCTGGGGCAACTCGTCGATGCTAGTCTTGCGGATAAACTTGCCCACACGGGTAATGCGGGGATCGTCCTTGATCTTGAACACAGGGCCATCCATCTCGTTCTGGTCCAGCAGATCGTCCAGTTTTGCCTCTGCATTGGGGCACATGGAGCGGAACTTATAGAACTTGAAGGGTTTTCCATCACGTCCAATGCGCTCCTGCGAGAAGATCGGGCCGGCCGATGGGTCATCCACCACGATTGCAACGGCTGTAGCCAGCATGACCGGTGACAGCACTACCAGCGCCACCAACGACAAAATAATATCCTGCGTCCGACGCACGATCCAATACAGCTGATGTTTGCGCAGATTTTCTTTTCGGTCGATTTCAACTTTCTTCTCAATTCCAGTCGTATTCGTAGCCATTTTTCCTCACATAAATTCACGTTTGTTTATAAAATGAATTTCTTGTTTCAACCCGCCTTTGCCGCAACTAATTCCTTTCGGATCTCCCGGTGCTTGCAGGTCGTCTACCCGTGCCTGATACTTTGCGCGGGCTATCTGGTACTGATAAACGGTGGTCAAATAGACAATGCCACCCTGTCCCCCTTCCGCAATGAAGTGGGTTCCTTCACATTGAAAATGGAAAACACCAATCTATCAACATCGTTATTTGAGCTTTCTTATCATTTTATCATGTTGATATCTGGAAATCAATAGAAACCAATACAAATCCATACAACTGTATGAACTAAGATTCTGAAAATCGGACCTAATTGAGTTCAAAATGATTTCATGCTATACTTACTTCCAAGAAACCCATTCCAACGAAAGGGGTATTATAATATGGATGATAAAGAATCTGAAGAAATGATGAGAGAAATTGGTGAGCAAATCATGTTTCAGCTCAGCTACGCAAAAAAGCCCAGAATCATTCGAATCAACGAACAATTCTGAGCTTTCTCATGCCACCGGCGGGGCTTGAACCCGCACTCTGTCGCCAGAAAGGGATTTTAAGTCCCTCGTGTCTGCCAATTTCACCACAGTGGCTTCTAAATGAACTGCCGCTGCAAGAGCTGCAAACGGCAATTCATATCATACAATAGAAATCCCGATTTGTCAAGTTATACCTTGCCGCCATGCAGCTCGGCATACATGCGGGAGCGGCACTCGGCGACGGCGGGGGTCATGTTGACGTAGTGCTTGTGGGGGCACTCCAGGCGCAGCTCGCTCTCCCAGGTCTCATCGGTCAGCTGGCGGGCGATGTAGGCCTTTTTCTCTGCGATGGAGGGCAGCTCCATGGCCAGCTCGCCGTGGAGGATGTGCGGCACCAGCAGTTTTTTCACCTTGGTGGGGGTGATGGTCACGGTGCGCTCGATGGCGTCAGAATCCAGATTGACCATCGTGACAGGCTTGCCTGCCTCGATCTTCTCACCATCCATGGCGATCAGGTCGCACTGTGCCTGGCCGTTTTCATCGTAAAGACGCCACGGCATCTTTTTGCCGGGGATGATGGCCTTGCTGGCAGAATCCGAACACTTCATCTTGGGCTGATAGGTTCCATCCGGGCGCTTGACGGCCACCAGTTTGTACACGCCGCCGAAGACGGGGTCGGAAGCCGAGGTGATGAGGTTCTCGCCGACACCGTAGGAATCGAAGTGGGCATGCTCATACAGCTCCATGTTGGCGATCTTCTTTTCGTCCAGACCGTTGGACGCCACCAGCTTGATGTAAGGCTTCCCTGCTGCGTCCAGCGCCTTGCGCAGGCGCTTGGAGCCGCGGGCCAGGTCGCCGGAGTCGATGCGGGCGCTCTTGACGCGGCGGCTGGGGTCGTTGGGATACTTTTCGATGAGGTAGTCGTCCAGCTTGATGAGGTTGGGCAGACCGCTCTCCATGATATTATAGGTATCCAGCAGGAGGCTGACGGAATCCGGATAGGTATCGGCAAAGGCCTTGAAAGCATCGAACTCAGTCGGGAAGAACTCGATGAAACTGTGGGCCACCGTGCCGACGGCCTTGACCTCCGGGCCATATTTCATCTCGGCCAGGCAGTTGGCGGTGCCGATGCAGCCGCCCAGAACGGCTGCATACGCGCCGTCGTTGCCCGCGCTCTCGCCCTGGGCGCGGCGGGTGCCGAACTCCATGACGCTGCGGGGGGTGTGGGTGTTCAGACCGGTGACGCGGGTCGCCTTGGTGGCGATCAGGCTGTGGAAGTTCATGGTCTGCAGCAGATAGGTCTCGATGAGGATAGCGCCCACAAGGTCGCACTCGATGCGTACCATCTGCACATGGGGATAGCAGACCGTGCCTTCGGGCAGAGCGTACATGTCGCCCTGCCAGCGGTAGGTGCGCAGATACTCGCAGAACTCCTCGCTCATGCCCTTGGTGCGCAGCCAGCAGATATCCTGCTCGTTGAAGTGATAGTTCAGCAAAAAGCGCGTCAGCTTGCGCTGGCCTGCGCTGATGGAATAGCCCTGGTTGTCGGGGTTCTTGCGGAAGAACATATCGAACACCAGCGTCGTATCCTTGAAGCCGTGCAGGAACAGGCAGTTGGCCATCGTGAACTCGTAGAAATCCACGACCATGGCAGGATTATCGTAATCTTCATCCGGAATATACGGAACAACTTTGATCTCGTCCATGAAAGTTTCCTCTCTTCATATCCATACAGCGACCGATACCGGGCGGCTGCTGAAAAAACGCCCCGGCCCGGTCTGCATCTCAGGTGCGGCGCGGAGCTCTTCCACCCTGTCATGACAGGGTGTTTGTACCATGATAGCATCTTTCCCGGATGGGTGCAAGAGGTTTTGTAAAATTCCGGCGGGTGCAGGCAAAATCTTTTTTCCAAACTAGAAAAACGGCTGCCTCCAGAAGCTGAAATGAACCCCAAAAGTTAGACAAAAATCAAATTAAGCAGCTCCAACGGTCTGAATCCTGTACTGCACAGGGCTCAGACCGTTTAGTTTTAATTTGATTCGGCGATTGTTGTAATAGTCGATATAATCGATAA
>ERZ773229.923-NODE-923-length-22440-cov-16.948358_pt1 | contig 22440 bp, 18 predicted proteins | sample MGYA00580992_ERZ773229 | MGnify/ENA primary metagenome ERZ773229 (study PRJEB29015, sample SAMEA2737795) | human gut metagenome | biome: human gut; feature: human-associated habitat; material: faeces | place: China | collected 2012 ... | reverse complement strand
ACTGCTGCGGCGATGGGGAGCCATAACAAACCCATCAGACAGGCTTTGGAAGAAGCAAATAGGGATGTGAGAATGCACTGTCAAAGGTTGATGCCGATTCCAAGGATCACGAATAGGATCGCCAGACAGATGCAGCTTAACATTTATCTGGAGATGGCCCAAGGATAAAATAGAAGCAGTATTAAAGCCGCTCACCGTGCAGGTTTCCAGCATGGTGAGCGGCTTTTTACTACAAGTATGAGGAATCAAAGAAGTCTTTTAAGGTGATTCCCAAGCCCAGACAGATTCTTTCGATGGTTTCTAATGCGGTTTCGTCCTTGATTTGTGAGTTCACATAAACGATGTGCGCCTGATCGTTGAAAACCGTTCCGGTTTCCTGAACAGTGCGTTCAACATGGTAAATCGGAAGGCCTGCCTTTAATACGTCATTTTCCGTGATAAAGATAACGAAGGAATGATCGCCGACTTTGCCATCCACGACAAGGGAGATGGCAACCCACACGCCCATATTCTGCTGACGCTCCGGACAATGGACGAACACGGCAAGTGGCTTCCAAAAGCCCGAAAGGTATAATACGACCTTGACGAAAACGGCGAGCGCATCCGGCTCCCTTCCGGGAACTGGAAGTGCCACAAGGAAAACACGGTGGACTGGAACGACCAGAAGTACGCCGAGGTCTGGCGGCATGGCTGGGAGACCATCACCAACCGCTATCTGGAAGCTGCTGGCAGACCGGAACGTGTTGACCTGCGCTCCTTTGAGCGGCAGGGCATCCAGCAGATACCGACCGTCCACCTCGGCTCTGCTGCACACCAGATGGAAAAACGAGGAATCGAAACATTTCTCGGAAATCTCAACCGGGACATTCGAGCCGCCAACAGCCTGATGCAGTCCATCCGCAGTGCCATCCGTGGGCTGCAACGCTGGATTGCAGATCTGAACGAAAAGAAGCAGCTTCTTCTGGACGCTCTGGAAAAAGCAAAAGAACCCACGCTTTCTGATTTGCTGGTGGACTACTTCAATCTCCGCAATGAGCAGCGCAGCGATTGGTCTGGCAAGGCAAAACTGAAATGCACAGTTCGGGATTTTGAGAAAGTCAAACGGGCGGTGGACTACCTGAAAGCTCATTTTGTTGATGCGTCCGGGACAAGAGTAAAAGATGTCACGCTCAAAGAAGTAAATATTAATTCTGGTACATTAGAGGCATCCAGAAGCATTACGAATCAGCTCCAGATGAGACAGATTTATGCAAAATTGGATTCAATTCAGGAAATGCAGAGTTTCCAAATTGCAAGAGATCGGGACAGAGATATCAAATTCCATATTTCACATGTAAGATACAATTACTCCCCATAAAGGATGTTTTTGTCTCCGTATAGATCACCCAGTTTGTTTTTTCTTCTTCTGGCTGAGTAGATGCTTTCTCTTGGCTGGCCGCAGCTTCTTCCGTATCTGCCGCCTGTTCCGAACTTGAAGCGGGCTCTTCCGGCTTCGTTTCTTCACTTGCCGGCCTGCTTTCGGATGCCGAAGTAGCTTCCTCCTCCGAAACGTTTTCTGCCTTTCCTGCATCACTGGCCTTCAGCAGTGCTTTTGCCAATCCGTAATCCGAAACGGCACAGGCAGGCTGTTCCATTTTTTCGTGCACCTCCGCCTGACCGATGTAGGAAAGCGCCCGTATGTAGGGCATATCCTCCGTCTTTCCGCTGACGAACCGATAGTCAACCAGTGCCTTGTCATACTCTCCCAAGGCCATGTAGGCTTCCGCACGGCCCATGTACGCCTGAATGTTGTCCGGATCCAGCTTGATGGCCTCGGTAAAGGATGCCACAGCTTCCGTATAGTTCAGTTCGGTCAGGTATTTCAGGCCCAGTTCAATTTTATCCACTGCTGTAGCCGCCTTGGAGCCGCAAGCCGTCAGCACCGCAAGCGCCACCAGCATCAGCAGCAAACAGAAAAGACCGCTTTTTGCTTTCTACAGTTTCTTCATTCCATGTTCCCCCAAAATTCTGATCCTCAAATTATGCTTCAAACATCTTCCAGCTGACACACCCATCCAGCCAGAATTTTCCGTTTCCAGAGGTCATACGTACCTTGTTCTGGGCATCCAGATCATTAAAGTGCCACCACTCCGAGGCCAGCGGTGTCATGCCTGCATTGGTGCAGTAGCTCTGCAGCCGCCGGGCACCGTCTGTCATGGATGACGATGCTGCGGCCCGCTTCCATGCGGTGGCGGAGTTGGATGTTACAGGCCCGGTAAAGCAGGCCGCCGCACTGCTCAACTCGTGCATGGCAGAGGGCATGGCGTATTCCTCACCTGTCACCTGTACAAAGGGACATCCCGCCATTTTGTGCTCCGTCTGCTCTGTGATGCGCAGCAGAGTCGTGTCCATCGCCACACCTCGTTGATGGTTAGAAAGAGACGTTGCAATGAACCAGCCGATATTCCACGCTCCCTTATTCAGCTCCGTCATCAAATCCTTGTCGGCACGCGCCTTGGCATATACCGCATCCTTTACCAGCATCTGTACCTCATAAGGTCGGAACGTCTCTACGATCTTCAGGCAATCGCCCGCCTGCAGAGCGCTTTTCTGGGCTGCCCCGACCTTTTTTGCCATGGCATAGTTGATGGGCATCACATACTCATCCCGCCCAAGGCGTTGGTTATAGAACAGGCCGTCATACAGCTTTTGCCCCGTAATGCCCTCAATATCTTCGCCGCAGGTTTTAAAAATCGACGCTGTTGCGTTGGGGTTTTCGTATACAATGGAGGGCAGAACATCCGGCAGATTGATCATGCACAATTCATTTTGCAACCAGCCCACGGTGCCATCCAGCAGGCAGACCTGCCAATATGATCCCGACTCCTGCCGGATGTAGAACATATCTCCCGCTGCCAGTCTGCGCAGCACCGCACTGGTCTCATCCGGTTTCTCGTACAGCGGCATCACGGCTGCTCCTGCAAAGCCCGTTGAACCTTCCAGCGGCAGTTCAAAGTTCTGGGGGATTCGGATCCCCTCCTGCAGAACAGCACCGTCGTCCAGCGCCGCATTCATCAGCAGATCAGATTCAGAGGCCGGTCCGCTGCTTCCCTGCTGCGGCTGCCAGTTGACTGCCCGCTCTTCCACAGTGGGCTGCTGACACCCCGTCAGAAGCCATGCACATGCCATAGCCGAAAGGCACAGAAAATCACGTCTTGTCGTTTTCATTCATTTTCCGTCCTTTCTGCCTGCTCCTGTGCCGGAGTTTCCGTCTCTACCGGTGTCTCTGGGATGGTCTCCGGTGCTGCCGCAGGTTCCTCTGCAGGCTGCGTCTGCTGCTCTGTTGCCGGAGTGGTCTGTCCATCTTCCGTTTCCGTCTGCGCAGGCTGCTCTTCCAACAGTTCTTCTTCCGGCGGTTCGCCCTCGGCATCCTCTGCAAGTTCTTCCTCCGGTGCTGCATTTCCACCCGGCTGAACGCTTCCGCTGCCGTTCAGATTGCTGCTCAGCGTGCCTTCCCGGAACATGCCCGCCTGGCTGATGCCGTTGATAAAGTAGTAGCTTTTTTCATGGGAATGGTCCCATCCCTGCTTCAGTTCACCACCTGCATCAAAGGCATAGGGCTGGCCATCGATCACACACCACCCTGTCATCTGGTTTCCGTTTCCATCCAGATAGTGCGTACCCGCATCCGTCTCGACCCATCCAGCCTGACTGATACCATCCACAAAAAGGTAATCTTTTCCTTCAAGCTGTATCCAGCCCTGTGCTGGTGCACCGGTCTCATCGTAGTATTTCAGGATGCCCTCCACCTTTTTCCACCCATTCAGTCGGCCCTTCACCCGGCCGTCCGAATCAAGCTCCCAAGTCTTGCCATCCTCTTGATAGGTTCCGGTGCGCGGGTGTCCCGTTTCGTCAAAGCAGTACTCCACACCATCCAATGTGAGCCAGCCGGTATACAGTTGTCCGGTCTCTGGCTGAAAGTAGTAGTATTTTCCGTCCACCTTGGCTTCACCCCGGGTGATTTTTCCATCCTCGTCAGCATAGCCGATATAGCCATCCTCTTCGATCCAGCCGATTTTCAAAAAATGATTGCTGCCAAAGTAGTAGAGACTATGGTTGATCTCATACAGGCCCTGCACGCGTGTGCCAGTGGCCGGCGAAACAAAATAGCGGTGCAGGCCTTCTCCCTGCCACCCCACAGCCTTGCTCCGGATCATCTTGTGGACACCGAAAGCAGCCCCCGCAATCAGGCACAGGCACACCAGTACCACACCGGCAACCTTCAACGGCGTAGCCTCTCTCCTTCTTCGTGTGTTCTGTGTCACACTAAATTGATATCGCTTGATTTTTTGGCGTTTCATTCTCATCTTTCCATATAAAGATTCAGCCCCTGGTAGAATGCCAGAGGCCGAATTTCATGTTCAATAGGCGTCCTGTACCGTCTCTTTGCCGTTTTCACGGTAAGTCGTCACCGTAAATCCATCATAATACAGCAGTCCGTCTTCACCGTCACCGATGCAGCTGGACGCATACTCCGAACTGGTCGGTTCGCCAATGGCAGCATACAGCTTGGAGACATCCTTGCCCACATACTTCAGGGCAGTTTCCAGACTGGCAGTCTCTGCCGGAGCGGCCGGCTCTGCAGGAGCCGCCTCACTGGCAGGCTTGCTTTCCACCGGCTGGGGTTTCTCCGCCTTGGAAGAAGCTGCCGCTTCCGTCTTTGCGGGCTCGGATTTTGTCTTCGGTTCAGCTTTTGATTCCACCTTGGATTTTGCCGGTGCTTCCGACACGGCCTCGCTTACAACAGAGGACGCTTCAGAAGCAGTTTCCGAAACAGCCTCGCTTTCCGATGCATCCTCTGATGCCGACTCGGACGAAACCGGATTCGACTCCACTGGGGAAGCCGATTCCGACACCGACTCCGCTACAGAAGCTGTACTTGTTTCCGCTTTTGCCCCGCAGCCAGATGCCAGAAGCATCACACCACAGAGGATTACACCCATCATCTTATAACTTGCTTTCATTTTGTTTTATCCTTCTTTCTATTCTTTCAATCGGTCAGAGAACAGCAGACCCATTCTCCACCCGACAGAAATGCTACTTTTAATTTCTGCTCCTGTACATTCTGCGGGAGATATGCCGTAAACGGCTGTGTTCCCTTTCCGCAGGGGGAGGCTTCGTAGGTTTCGTTCCCCGTCAGGATGTAAATAGGGGAATCGTCATCCACGTTCTGCCCGCTCAAGTCACCCGTCAGGCAGAATGTCCCTTCCATGCGGCTGTCCTCTCGCTGCGCCTTCACGCTTGTTCTGATGTCTGCCGCCGCAACCGCTGTACGTTCCGGCGCGGGCAGTTCCGGGGCGCGTTCCAGCAGCCAGTTCAGGTTGCGCTCGACCAGCTCCACCAGCAGCACATCGGGCTGTTCTTCCATAGCCGCTGTCAAACGGTATGGCATATTCCGGGAGAAGCAGGCACTGCCGTAGCTCTGCGCCAGGAAAGGATGCAGATTGATGCCAAAAGAATCCCGGTAAACAAAAACACTGCCGTCTGCCTCAGAATTTTTTGTGTGGATCGTGATATCATCCGCTGAGTGGAATTTTTCGTCATACTGATATGTAAAATCGTATGCCGTATCCTGTTCCGTCTCGCTTCCAGCAGGGTACACCATCTCATACAGATCGCCGGTATGCGGAAGCTTTTTCCCCGTAACAAAGGGATCAAACTCCACCTCACAGCCTTTCAATTCCTCCAGCAGGGCCTGTGCCGCGAGCTGTGCCCCCCGCATGTTCCAGTGGCTGTCCAGACGGTAATACAACTGCTCTTTGGAGTTGGACAGCACCTCAAACAGATCGATATATCGGACGTTCTGCTGTTCCATCTGCTGTTTTAGCAGTTGGGCATTCCGTACAGAAGCTGCCGCATAACGCGCCGGCATCTGACTGCTGTACATCGAATTTTTATTCGGTGCGATCGTAAAGTAAAAATCCACACCGTTCTGTTTGCAGTACTCCTGCATCAGCCCCAGCACACGAGCAGCCGCATAGCTCTGTCTGGCTGTAAAAAGATTTGTACCAGTATAGTCCTCAAGGGTGCTTTTATAAAACAGCCAGCTATCCTTTCCCAGCAGCACACTGTTGCTGTCAAGCGTCTTAAATGCTGCTTCCGTAAGCCAATCGTTCAGCGTGATCATCTCATGGCGAAAGCCGAAATGATCCGAAAAATAATCTGCAAAATCATTCAGGATGCCGGTATTGAAGTTTCCATCCTCTTTCCGCAGCTCCGGAAAGGAAGCAAGCTGCTCATTTCCAACTGCCTTTTCCACCTGCCAAGGCATTACGGCCACAGGCAAAATGCAAATTGTGGCAAAAGCTCCCACAAACAGGATGTAACCTAATTTTTTCACTTGCATTTTCCCACCTCAGAACTGGAAATAGATAAAGGGCACATAGGACGCCGCCGATAAATGCAGAATGTCCACCAACAGAAGTGCCAGCGCCCCCGCATAACTCAGCACTCGAAGACACACATATACACTTCCGGTCTGCTGCTCCGCTTTACGGCAGACTAGCGGCAGAACCGGTGTGCTGCCCACAAGGCCAAGCAGCAGCGCAAACATAGTCAGAGGTGTCAGGCACTGTGCCAGCAGCAGCCCCGTCTGCGCAGAGGCCGAGATCCCGGAAAACATCGCCCCGATCATTGAGAAGGCCTGTCCCATGTTGTCTGCCCGGAAAATCACAAAACCAATCAGTACCACCAGCAAGGTGTATAGGTGTTTCAGCACTGTTTCCACCGGGTTTCGCCTGTTTTTCCCATGCTTTCCAAGCCCGAACAGTTTTTTTGCTGCGTCCTCTGCAACGATAAAGAAGCCATGCCACAGACCCCAGATGATAAAAGTCCAGTTCGCTCCGTGCCACAGGCCCGTACAGAAAAACACGATCAGCTTGTTGCGGTATGTCTTTGCCTTTCCCTTCCGGTTTCCGCCCAGAGGGATGTACAGGTATTCCCGGAACCAAGTGGAAAGGGAAATATGCCATCTGCGCCAGAATTCCTGGATACTGGCCGAAATATAAGGATAATTAAAGTTTTCCTTAAAGTGAAAACCGAAGCACAAGCCAAGACCGATGGCCATATCACTATACCCGCTGAAGTCGAAATATATCTGCAGCAGATAGCACACGGCCGCCAGCCAAGCCGCCCGGCTGTCCAGCACAGAGCGTTCAGCACTGTAGATCAAGGTTACAACACTGCCACAAACATCAGCAATCAGCAGCTTCTTGCTCAGGCCCACAATAAATCTTCGCAGCCCCTTTGCCAACTGCTCCAGTGTGCGGCGGCGGCCCTTGATTTCATCCGCCACATCTTCATAGCGGACGATTGGACCTGCCACCAACTGCGGAAATAGAGCAATGTACAGCAACACATCTTGGAAACGAGTGCTCTTCAAACGTTCATTCCTGTATACGTCGATCACATAGCTCAACCCCTGGAACGTGAAGAACGAGATGCCTACCGGCAGAATGATGGAAGGCACCGGAATCGCCACGCCCGGCAGCTGATCCACTGTACGCACCAGAAAAGTCAGATACTTAAAAATACCCAGAATCCCAAGATTAACGACTACGGCAGTGCAAAGCACACTCTTTCGCCCAGAGACAAACAAGCCTGCAAGATAATTGCAGAATACGGAAAAAAGCAGCAACAGCACATACCACAGCCCGCTGAACGCATAGAACAGCAGGCTGGCCGCAATGAGCCAGAGATTTTTCGCTTCCCGTCCGGGCAAAAGATAGTAGCAGCCAAGCACAACAGGCAAAAACAGAAACAGGAAAATTACGGAACTAAAAACCATTTTGCAGCTACCTCAACGATCACGGAAACTGGTAGCTGAACACCGTTTTATTCAACGGCATTTTGTACATATTGTATTCTGCATGGCCGTATTTACCAGCACGATAGCCCCACTCCAGTTCCACATCATAGATGTAGGGGATTCCATTCTCGTGGATCATGACCCATGCATGGTCAGAATCCTTACGGCCTACACCGCCGGACACTACATAGGCATCGTAGCCCAGACGACGGGCCATGTAAAGGAACTGGCCTGCAAAGCAGTAGCAGTTGCCTTTTTTGTGTTCAAACATGAACAGCGCGCTTTCTTCTGCCCAGTCCGTCGTGCCTCTTGCCTGATGCGGGCGGGCAAGATATGCACCGTGATTCCGCACATACAGATATGCAGCACGCAGTTTCTGTTCCTTTGTCATGCCAGAGTTCGTGCACTCTGCCAACGCCTGATCCACATAACTGTCCAGAACTGCGTTGCCAGAGGTATAACGGCCATCTGCGCCAAAGGTGAGATGCCCTACCGCACCGTTCGTCAGATACGAACCGTCCGCCATAACATAATACATGCCGCCATCGATCTCCTGCAGGCCCTCGGCATACTGGTCAATAGCATAGCCATCCTGCGAGACATGATAAAGCTTACCATCAATGGTTACAAAGCCAGCAGGATAGCTGTCAAAGAAACTGCCTGTCACCGACACATGACACAGCACACCATCCACTACTGCAAAGCCAGCGGGGTAGCTGTCAATGGCGCTGCCCTCTTCTGACACATGGTACACTCCGTCTTCGATCTGCACAAAACCAGGCTGATAGACATCCAACTGACTGTTCGTATAGTGGTACAGCCTGCCATCCTGTACTTCAAAGCCGTTCTTTTGAAATAGACTTCCGCCCAAGCCAAATTTGCTTTCCTCTGTATCGATTCCCAGAAATTCCATCACTGCTTTGATGCAATTTTCATCTTCCTGCACCGGCGTGACCGCCGCCTGTTCCGCATAGGCCGTTGGCATCAGAAACATAGCCGATACCGCTAAAACGGAAGCCGTCATCTTGAGTTTTTTTAACATCTTTTTCATACCCCTCGATTTGATTTTATTGATACTCGTTCCAGATCTGCTCCTTCAGCTTTTTCTCCTGCCTGCGCAGGATTCGTGTCGAAAAGACTGCCGCAACAGCTGAAGCGATCATTCCAACGATTCCAATCACGAAAAAAAACTGTCCCGTGGACGCACTCTTTCCCTCCTTATTTGAGCCATCCGCTTGATAATTGGCAAGTCTTGAAATATAATCATCACTTTTGTCAAGCAGACCGACTCAAACAATCATATGTCTCCCTCACTTTTTGTTCAGCACCCCATTATAACTTAAAAGCCATATATATCGCAGCGTACCCTACTCCACGACAATATTTCCCTTAAATTTTACTTCCAATTCAGCTATCGGTCAAGGGAAATCAGTCCAAAAGCCAAGAAATTTCGGAAATAATGTTTGGAACAATCGACAGTTTTGCCAAAAACATTACAATTTGATTGTATACTCCATCAAATAGACCGTCAAACGAAAGGAATTAGCACATGGCAAGAAAAGGATTGAACATCTTTAAACGAAAGGATGGCCGATGGGAAGCTCGATACATAAAATCACGAAATACGCAAGGGAAACCGCAATACGGATATCTGTATGCGACTTCTTACCATGAAGTTCGGAACAATTTACAGAAAGTCATTCAAGTCCTGAATGCTACTGATAATGAAAAAGTCCCTGCTGCAAATTATAAATTCATGGATTTTTCTGTCATATGGCTTGAAAATTCATTGAGCAGTTTGAAGGAATCAACATATATTCGTTACTGTATTTTACCAAATTGCTATCTTATGCCATCATTCCAGCAATTCCAGATGTCAGAAATTACAAGAGAGAGAGTCTGTACCTTTTGTAAAGAACTGGAAAAGCATGGCAAAAAGGATGGAACAGGGCTGTCCCATAAAACGATTTCAGATGTTCTTTCTGTTTTGACTGTTTTGAGAAGAATTCCGCATTATGCACAGGATTAAAATATTTCTATTGATGTGACCGTTTTCAACGTGAGGGTCAAACAAAATCCAAAGGCACTGGAAATCTTAAGTCCGTCTGAGCAGACAGCTTTACAAGAATATCTATAGCGATTTTCAAAATTAAAGCGCATATCCGCAGAAGCGGAACCAGCCGGAACAATCAGAGACAGTAACAGAGTGAAAAGCGTTCTGAATCGCATTTGGAAGAGCATCGAGAGTCCGTGCCTTGAATTTACGCAGGAAAGCCTTCACCTTCGACCAGAGTTTTTCAATGGGATTCAGGTCAGGACTATACGGTGGAAGATAAATGTATCGAACACCGGAACTGTCCAATAACTCTTTCACTGCCTTTGCATGCACATATCTTGGATGATGATCGGCGTCTGAATGCACAGCGTTTTGATGATTTCTTCTACCAGCACCAAGGAGCCGAGCCTGAAATGCCCCATCAAACAGCGCAGCCCATCCCTGAAAACAGTGCGGTCGATGCCGACGCGGCAGCAGCTCTTACCAAATTGCTGGCTGACCCCTCTATGGCTACACTCATTAAAAATCTTGCAAAGAACTTATAAGCCTCTATACATAAACAGCGACAGCTTTCCGATTTGGAAAACTGCCGCTGTTTTACATTTTCCGCGTCTTGCGCATCGGTTTCTAAAATGATACACTTTTAGAGAAAGGAGTGGTCAGAATGAAGCAGATACATACGATGCGGGAATACCAGTATTACGACAGAGACACTCTTTGCAGTATCATTGACGCAGATTTCACCACAAAGCAGGTTCGAGTGGAAAACAAGGTAGATTCCATTCTGGACACTGCCTTTGGGGTCAACACGGAACCCACTTGGGACGATTTTCTGGAATTTCTGGCAAGCCGCTGTATTCCGAAAACTCGCTGCGGCCTTGGCTACTACCTTGATGCAGTCGGTGTGCCGGAATATGACCCGGTGCAGCTGGTGGAAAAAACACAGGGACGGATGGCGGAGGATCACAAATGGCTCAAGATCATCTGATTTTGCATACCAATGACCGCGTTGTGACCAGCACTTCGCTGGGCAATCAGGAGAAGTGGTTCGATGCAAAGAAAAATCTCTGGTATAAGGTAGACAACGGGCATTTTGAAGCCCTTGCGGAAGCCATAGCCAGCGAAGTGCTTCGCCGTTTCACCAATGCTGCCGATCTACCGGGAATCTCGATTGCGCATTATTGGGTCGATACCGCCGACGTGCATGGCCTGCCGCAGGTGCTTTCGGTCAGTGAGAACTTCAAGGCAGACAATGAAAGCCTGATCACCGCCCATACCATTTTGCGGAACAGCCTTGGTCGTAGGTATATTCAGGAGTTCAATGACCGCAACAGTCTAAAAGACCGTATTGTTTTTCTGGTCGATTCCGTGGAAGCTGCTACCGGCTTTTCCGGTTTTGGTGCATACTTCACCACGCTACTGGAACTGGATGCCCTGTTTTTGAATCAAGACCGGCATTTGAACAACATTGCCCTTTTACATACGGATTTCGGCTGTAAGCCTTGCCCCATTTTTGATTGTGGGGCTTCGTTCCTGCTGGATTTCAATCTGTATCGCCCCGATATTGAAACACGGGCGTTCCTTTCCAAAGCACAGTGCTTACCATTCAAGTCCTCTTTTACCCGGACAGTCCATACAGCACAAAGCCTTTACGGAAAGCAGTTGGAGGTTGATTTTGCAAGAAGTGACATTGAGCCGCTTCTGGATGCCTACCTCGACTACTATCCAAAGCAGTTCCGTTATCTGCTGAAAGAGCGTGTGCTGACCGTGCTGCTGGCACAGAAGAAAAAGTTGTTTTGATTGAACCATAGGTGTAGGGTCAACCGCACACCTCCCAGCTAATGAAAGGTGAGCGTAGTACAATAGAGCGGCCACTTTTCATTAGCTCAGCTAATTTCCAGCTAATAAACATCTGTTTACACAGAATAAAAAAGGTTCGAATCCATTTACATACGTTGACATCCCAACAAAAAATTTATTGATATTCCCCACTATATTTTTTGTGGTATTCCCTTTGGCATACAAAAACACCCCATTTCCTAAACAGTATACCATACTGTCTAACAAATGGGGTGCAGTTCACGGGGGCGCTCCCTTTTATTCCCTTATTTGTTTGTCCGCTCAGGCATCCGAGCGGGAGAAGGCATTCTTCATAGTGCAGCTCAGTTCAAAGAGGACCTTATCCAGTGTATCGGCGGCGCGGGCCTTCAGCTCTCTGGCGATGGCCTCGTTGGCCTCCGTGCGCAGGGCGGCACGGCGGGCCGGGTCGGCCTCCTGGGCCTGTTTTTCATCGTAGGCGTTCAACAGAGCGCGTGTGGCGGAGAGGACGCCTTCCTCGTAGCGCTCGACATGGAAGATGGACTTGCCGTAAGCGGCATCGGCCATGGCGGCGATCATCCGGCTGACCCAGTAGAAGCTCTCGGTGGAGACTTCGCCAGTGGTGCAGGCGAGGTAGGCCGGAGTGGTGTCCACATTGGCATAGAACGGCACCATCGTGTTGAAGGCGTTGGACGCATAGGCGATCCACTCCACCGTGCGGAACTCCTCCGGCAGATCCGGGCGCATCTGGGTCAGCGCCATGAAGCTGTTGCGGTTGATGCCGATCGTACGGTAGGCACCCTTGCTCTTCGGGTCGCCATAGGCGGCATACGGGTCATACGGGGTGCCCTGATAGTGCGAAGACAGCAGATATTTCACGTCTTCCGGTGTGATCTTCCGCTCCGGGACCATACACCAGGGCAGGTCGTCCGAATGCGGGGTATAGTCTGCATCGGGGCCTTCCCAGACCCAGGTGTTGGGGTTCAGATGCCGCAGCATGAACCAGGCACGCGGTGTGTTATACACATGGTCGGCGTCGTCGTGGCTGCCAAAGGCATCGCGCGGGTTGAAGCTGCCGTCCAGCGAGAGGTCGAGGTGGTACTTGTCCACAAAGGCCTTCAGGTCGTCCGAGCACATGTAGTTTTCCTGTGCGCCGCAGGCGTCGGCAAAGTCGAAGCTGTCGATGCCGAGCTGGTTGGGCATCACGACATAGCTGTCGTCCGGCACACGGCGGGCCATCCAGTGGTGGCCGCCGATGGTCTCCAGCCACCAGATCTCGTTCACATCCTGAAACGCGATGCCGTTCATCTCATAGGTGCCGTACGTCCGGAGCAGCTCGCCCAGGCGCACCACGCCCTCGCGGGCCGTGCGGATATAGGGCAGCACGAGGCAGACGATGTCCTCCTCGCCAATGCCGCCGGGCACTTCCGGCCGTTCCCCTTTGGCGGGCTGATACACCACCAACGGGTCTGCGCCCAGAACGCGCGGGTTGGACGTGATGGTCTCGGTAGCCGTCATGCCCACATGGGCCGCATTGACACCCGCTGCCGCCCAGATGCCCTCGCCTTCCACCGCGTTGGGCATGGCCGTCATCCGCAGCGCATGGCCGGGCAGCGGCACCTCCACATGGGAGATCACCGACCGATAGACGGCCGGGTGCTCCTCCGGCTGCACGACCACGAACTTTTTGGCCGTGAAATGCCCCGAACCCGAATCGTCGTTGCGGGCGACCATGGTGGAGCCATCGTATGATGCATTTTTGCCGACTAAAATTGTAGTACAAGCCATTGTTCTGTCCTCCGAAATTGTTTCCTTATCTTTTCGGTTTGCCGAGGCTATTGTAAGCCTTTTTTGGGGAAAAGGCAAGATTTTTTGAACAGGGAGCGACAGCCTTTTTCCATGCAAAGCAACAGGCGGCATGACCCGTTGTATGGGCCACGCCGCCTGTTGCTTCAGGGCTCGTTTGCCTGCAGCACACAGGCACAATACCCCGGTTCGGGTTGATAGCAGTGGATGGTCAGGTATTTGTCCACCTCCGGGCTGTAATCGTGGAGGGTATGCTTCGTACCGTTCAGCGCCACATCTGCATAGGACACCAGCCACTTTTTGTCCCCATTGGGGAACACCTTGTAAAACGAGCGGTCCAGCATTTCCTCCACCGGCACACCCTCGATATTGGCCATTTCCGCATTGCAATAGCGGAAGATGAAATCCACGCCGTGTCCATCTTCATTGAAGACCAGCTCGATGACACAGAACGCCAGCGGCATATCGTCCAGCAGGCTGCATTTTTCCAGCAGGCTCATGCTCATGGGGCGAGACTTCGTATCGGACAGCCCGATCTCCATGCGCAGGCGGCGGTGGCTGCTCAGGCCGCGCTTGCGTCCCTGAAACGTGCGGCCGTCCGACATGGTATAAACGCCATCGTTGCCGATGTTTACGATCTGGCTGCGGTTCACTGCGATTCCCTTGCTGATGTTCAGGAACTGATCTTCTGGCAGAACAGACAGGACGCCGTGCATCGGCGCATACAGCGCGGCTTCCCCGCCGTCCATGCGGTGAAGGACCGTTTTCCGGTCGCTGCGGTAAAGATATAAAATGTTTTCCGGGCAGAGATTGTGTTTTTGCATCCATCGATTCAGGTCGCTCATCGCAGTGCTCCTTTGTCAGTTGATGACTTTAGTATAACATACTGCCGTGCATCGGACAAGGAGGATTCACAAAAAGCACAATTCAATGGAGCTTTCAACAATAATCTGAGGTATCTTTTGTTGAAACTCACGTTTTTGGCGTATCGTGCATAGAAAGTGTTGACTTCCCGGCATTCTTTTCGTATGATGAACACAGAACACCGAATGGTTATTCCCATAAGGCGCATATGCCTAAAACAAAAAGCATAACAGGAGGTTTCATGTTATGAAAATGACCCGCCGGAAATTTCTGAACGTTTCCACTGCGGCTGCGGTGGTCTGCGCAGCTACACTTTTGCCCGTAGAGAAAGCCGCCGCAGCACAACAAACGATGGCGGCGCAGGAACTTCTGGAACAGGCGTATCTGTACGCCTTTCCACTGGTTCTGATGGATGCGACCCGAAAGGTTTCAACCAACACAGAAACACCGAACGATACCCGTGCGCCGATCAACCAGTTCATCCATGCGAAAAAGCTGGCAGACGCCGCATCTCGCGCAGTCGTCACGCCGAATGTGGATACCATCTATACGCAGGCATTTCTCGATGTCAGCGCAGAACCGATGCTTTACGGTGTACCGCAGACGGACCGATTTTTCAATGTACAGGTGCTGGATGCGTGGACAAATACCGTTGCAGTGCTGGAAGCACCGGGCCTTTACGCGATCACCCGCTCGGACTGGCAGGGCAACCTGCCGGAAGGGGTGCAGCGGATCAATGTGCCGACCAATATGGTCTGGACCATTGCCCGCATCGTGCTCTCCGGGCAGGAAGATCTGCCCAACGTCCGGGCCATTCAGGATAGGATGCAGTTGATGCCGCTGTCAGCATACCAGATGGACAGTTGGACTGCCCCTGCCGGAAAATACGACCCGGCCTATAATTTTGTGCCGGTGCAGCATGTCCTCGCAATGTGTGCAGAGGATTTCTTTACCACTGCCAACCACCTGATGGAAGCAAATCCACCTGCAGAAGCGGATGCGCCGATGCTTCAGAAGCTCACTGCGCTCCATGTCGGCCCCAACGAGACCTTTGAGAAAAAGGCTCTTGGTTTCGCCGGAACACTGCGGTGGAAGCTTATGCTGCTTCAGCTGAAGGACAAGCTGAAAGCGGAAGCAGAGAACTACGCGCAGCAAATGGGTCAGTGGATTTATTACGGTGACCCGATCGGAGATTTTGGCACCGCATACACCTACCGTGCAATGGTGGCTCTGATGGGACTTGGTGCCAACACGACCGACATTGCCATCTATCCCAAGACAGAGGTAGACAATACCGGTGCCGTCCTGACCGGTAAAAAGACCTACACACTGCATTTCGATTCGTTCCCTCCGACATTAGAGAAGGGGTTTTGGTCCGTGACCGCCTATGGCGAGGACGATTTTCTCATCGACAATCCCATCGATCGCTACTGCATCAATGACCGGTCTGTCTTGAATCGAAATGCAGACGGTTCTGTGGATATCACACTTTCCCATGCGATGCCGGAAAACACGGAGAACTGGCTTCCCATCGGAGAGACTGAATTTCATCTCTTCCTGCGCATCTATAAGCCCGACTGGAATGCCCTGCGCGGCTGGCAGCCGCCCACGGTTTGTGTAAAATCGCCCCAGATATAACGGAGGCAAACTACTATGAAGATGACCCGCAGAAACTTTATTTCCGCTTCGGCAGCTGCAGCTTTGGCCTGCGGCGCATCCCTGACTGCGCATGCAGCAGGCAGCACCGACGAAAACAGTCTGAACTTTATCACAGACATTTTCAAGGACTCCACCCAACCGGGCGAGATCGAAGAGGCAACGGCTATCACGGCAGAAAAGAACGCCGAATGGTATGAAACGCTGGATTTTTCCGACCGGCGGGAGTTTGCCAATGCAGAGCGCGGCTGGCTGGACAACGCGGAAGGCAGGATCATTGATGGTGATGATAACAGATCTGCATGGAATCTGCAGAGCTACGGCGATTTGAACCGGGACGCGCCGGACACCGTCAATCCGAGCCTGTGGCGGAACACGCAGCTGAACGCCAAGGCCGGTTTGTTTGAAGTGTGCGACGGCATCTATCAGGTGCGCGGCTTCGATATGGCCAATACGACCTTTATCCGCACCGACCATGGCTGGATCGTGTTTGACGTGCTGATGTGCAGGGAAAACATGAAAGCCGCCAAGGAACTGATGGAAAACCGCTTCGGCCCGCTGGAGATCAAGGCCGTACTGTACAGCCACTCTCATGTGGATCACTTCGGCGGCGTGGAGGGTATCATCGACCGCGCACAGGCAGCAGATGCGAGCCTTTCGCTCCAAGACCAGCTGGCTTCCGGCAAGGTTCCTGTGCTTGCGCCGGCGGGCTTTCTGAAGCACGCCATCAGCGAAAATGTCTACGCGGGCATCGCCATGGCGCGGCGCGCACAGTTCCAATACGGCACGGTGCTTGACAAAGGCGAAAAGGGTGCGCTGAGCGTGGGCATCGGTATGGGACAGTCCACCGGTACGGTGTCCCTCATCGCTCCTACCTACGAGATCGGGGAAGATCTCCCGAAACTGACCATCGACGGGCTGGAGATCGAGTTCCAGCTGACCCCCGGCACCGAAGCCCCCGCCGAGATGAACGCCTATTTCCCGAAATACCGCGCCCTCTGGATGGCGGAAAACTGCACCGGCACCCTGCACAACCTCTACACCCTGCGCGGCGCAGAGGTGCGCGATGCCAACGAGTGGGCAAAGTATATCATCGAGGCCGACCAGCGCTTCTGCGATAAGACCGATGTGGTGTTCCAGAGCCACAACTGGCCGCACTGGGGCGAGGAGATCCATGAGTATCTGCTGAACACAGCCGCCATCTACAAGTTCATCCACGACCAGACCTTGCATTACATGAACCAGGGGTATACCTCGAATGAGATCTCGGCGATGCTGACCCTGCCCAAAAAACTGGAAAAGGTCTGGTACACCCGGCCGTATTACGGCACACTGGCGCACAATTCCAAGGCCGTTTACCAGAAATATCTGGGCTGGTACGATGCCAACCCGGTCAACCTGAACCCGCTCCCGCCCAGCGATACCGCCAGGAAGCTGGTGGAATATCTGGGCAGCACAGAGCTGGTGCTCTGCAAAGCGAAAAAAGACTACGAAAAGGGCGAGTATCAATGGGTAGCGCAGATCACCAAAGAACTGGTCTACGCCGACCCGTCCAATCAAAAAGCACGCAATCTGTGTGCAGATGCACTGGAACAGCTTGGCTATCAGGCAGAGTCCGGCGCGTGGCGCAATGCCTATCTGATGGGTGCCGCCGAGCTGCGCAAGGGCAACCTGTCCAAACTGGCGCGCTCAGCCAATGGACTGACCGCGACAATGGGCGAGATGACCATCGCCATGCTGCTGGATTACATCGCGATCATGACCGATGCCAATGCCGCCCAGAACGATGATCTGACTCTGAATTTGACGGTGACAGATGTGAATGAACAGTTCTATGTAACCCGTAAGAATGGCATCCTGCTGTCTTACCCCGGCGAGAACCATCCGGATGCGCAGGCTTCCGTCACCTGCAAGCGTCTGCAGCTCTTTGCCTTGATGACAGGTCAGCAGGCCGGGCAGGTACAGATCAGCGGCGATGTCACCGTTCTGAAGCGCCTGCTGGCGTACGCCTCCAAGTTCGAGAAGACTTTCAATGTGATCGAACCGTAAAAACTGACTGCAAACAAAAAAACGACAGGAGCTGTTTTCTGCGGCTCCTGTCGCTTTTTGTTTCCTGTGCGCGTTCGCGTGAACGCTCAGCTTGCCTTCTGGGCCTCCCCCTTCGGGAAGATGATCTTATTCACAAAGAAGAAGAGGACCATGCGATAAACTATGAATGTCGTTCAAACTCATTCGAAAACTACGGCACTGGAGCGGCCAGGTCAGCGGCCTTTTCTAGGGTCGCTGTCGTCCGGGGCTGCATCCCTGCCGGAATTCAGAATTGCTGCGAACTGCTGCAGCTGCTTGAGGGAACTGACCCCCAGCTTTTCGTAGATGTTCTTGTTGTGGAAGCGCAGGGTGCTGTCCTTGATGTCCAGCTGCTCCACGATCTCCCTGGAGCGCAGCCCGGCGGCATAGCCGTCAAAGATGCGGCGCTCGGTCTTGGTCAGGGTTGGGATGCCCGCCACAAAGGTCTGGAAGGCATCGGGCACCGACTCGTTGCGGCACACGTCTGCCAGCCGGGAAAGCTCGGTCTGCATCTGCTGGCGCTCCATCTGCAGCTCGTCCATCCGCCGCCGGGACTCCCGCCGGTCTTCCTCAAGCTGCCGGAACGCAGGCGAAAGGATGTGCCGGTGGAAGTAGATGCAGCAGAATACCACAAAAAAGGTGATGAACAGGCCGATCAGCAGCATTTGCAGATCGCCGGACAAGACCAGACGCTGGTAGTCTGCCATGGGGATGCAGACAGCCAGCCGGTAGGACTGTTTCTCGTTCAGGCGGCAGATCTCCGTGATGCCCGCATAGGCACCGTCGGCACCAATCAACTGGGTCAGCCCACCGCCCATGCTGCGCAGCACCAGCGTATCCCGGAGGGCATGGTAGTAGCCATCGGTGGTGCCGCTGCTGAGAGCGGCTCCGGCGTTCAGCTCGCTGCCTGCCGGAGCAAGAAGGCAGCTCAGACGATCAAAGCCTGTGGGCTGGGCAAAGCTCTGCTTGAAGTAGCTCTCACTGATCTCAAAGCCGCACAGCCCGTACATTGTGCCATCCTGTCCCCGCAGAGGCAACACGAACAGCTGCACCTCCTCTGAGGTGCCAGGAATGCTGAACCGCTTGGTCAGCGTATAAGACTGGTACAGCGGGGTGTCGCTGGGGGTCATCCAGCGGTCGTAGTCCGGGAACTGGTCGGTCTGGAACTCCATGCGCCATTTGCGGTGGGGCATCACGCTGTGGGTCTTGCCCACCTCCGCACTGCCCCGGTAGAGCAGCAGGGGCACAGTGGGGGTGTCGGCCCCGCTTTTCTGCACATACAGCCCGGCACGGGAATGCCCGGCACCCTCCATGCGGGTGTTGACGGTGGAATCCAGCAGCACAAAGGCTCCGGAACAGCTGCTCTGGCGCAGTGTGCGGCAGAGCGGCTCGATCAGTTCCTCTTCCAGCGCGTTCAGCACTTCGGGGGAATCGTTCAGCTGGTCAAAGGTCATCTCCCGGCTGGCAAGCTGCCTGTCTACAAGGCTGCCCATATCTTCGGAAAGGTTCACGCCCATGATCGCCAGCTGGTCAAAATAGCGTTCCATATCGTTCTGGAACACCGAAAACTGGATCTCCATGCTGCGGGTGATGTCCTTTTTGGTGTTGTGCAGACTGGCAAACAGGAACAGCGCCGCACCAAAGGTCAGCACCAGCAGCACCACCAGAAGCAGGCAGGGCCACAGCAGCCGGGAGCTCATGGAACTCTGGCGGATCTTCTCACGTTGCCGGGCAAAAAAGTGCATCAAAGTCCCTCCTTTCCGGCTGAGCGGCAGACTCAGGCATTGTCACACAGCAGCTGCCATGTCTCCTCGGTCAGAGCCTCCAGCGTTTCGCCATTGGCCAGACGCCGGGGGTAGTCCTTCTGGCGCTGGCGCAGACTGTCGTAGAAGGTTTTCGCCTTGGCATGGTATCCCACGATCCCCGGCTCGGACACCGGGGTATTCTGGATGCGCATCTCGTTGTAAACATCGTACAGCCGCTGATAGCTCGGCTGCTCGAACGGATAGTCCGCAATGGCATCAAAGGCATCACGAGACACCGGCATATACCCGGTATTGGCGGCAAATTCCAGATTGCGCTGCTGTTCAGTGAGCCAGCGCAGGAACACCGCAGCGGCTTCGGCCTTCTGGTCGGTAGTCTTAAAGGCGCACAGGCCCACACCGGCCTGCGGCATCAGGGGCGTGGCGGTGCCTGCGGCGTGGGGCAGGGGAGCCAGCATCAGGTCAGTGGGCTCGGTGGTGTTGTCCGGGTAGGTGACGACATCGTTGTAATAGAGGATGGCCGCAGAGCTGCCAAGGCCCGCCAGCGTCTCGCCGGTCATCACCTGCGTGTTGGAGTACAGGTCCGACACCAGAATATCGCCCTGCACCAGGGCCTTGGCAAACTCCATCCACGAAGCACGGAAGGTCTCGTTGGTCAGGTCGTACCAGCTGCCCTTGTACAGCTCTCCGCCGCCCTGTTCCAGCGCGTTCAGCTCCACCAGACGTAGTGGATAGTCCAGCGCGCAGAAAGGCTTGCCCTGTGACCACTGCCGGTAGGCACCCGCCATTTCAAAAAAGCCGTCCCATGTGGCAAGGGTGGAAAGCTGCGCCCCGGTGTCCGCCGCAAACCGGGCGTACTGGGAGCCGTTCAAAAAGATGAGCTGGGTGGATTTGGACACCGGGAACACCACCTGCCGCCCGTCAATGATGCCGTCCTGCACAAAGCCGGGCACATAGGCCGCCATGTCCTCGGCGGTGAACCAGTCGTTCCAGTCCACAAGGGTCTCGATGCCCAGCGCACTGGCATCTGAAGCGTGGGCCGAGAACAGGTCCGGCAGGTCCAGCGCACCGGGCTTGTCGGCCTTGGCATCCTGTAGCTGACTGCCAATGGCGGCGCTGTTGGTCATGTTGGTCACATTGAGCAGGATGCCCTTCTCCTTTCCCACCGTATCGTTGAACTCGGTGAGCAGACGGTTCATCGGCGAATCTGCCTGCTCGCCATACACATGCCAGATGCTGAGCATGGTGGGGTCCTTGGCAGAGAGCAGGGTCTTGCTGCCGCCGCAGCCCGCAAGGTAAAGACCGGGGAGAACTGCCGCAAGCTTCAAAAATGTCCTTCGTTCCATGTTCGTGATTCCTTTCCACACATTGCAGCCAGAGGGGGAAAACCGGCACAAGAAGGGCCGCAGTTTCCTGTTTTGGCGGAAAACCGCCTTCAAATCCCCCCAATTTTTGGCTTTTTGGGGGGATTCCTTACGGGGAAGGCCCAAAATCCCCAAAATTTATTTTTGAAATGCCCCCCAAAAACGGCTTTTCTGAGGGGGCAATTTTTTTCCGGGTATGGTACAGTACAAGCAGAAAAAGTCCTGCGCCGGTGCAGAAAGCCTGTCACTGTGCACAAAACATGTCAACAGGCAACTGCGGATTCTATTCATAAGAATAGCATAAGATGGAGCGGACTGCAAGTGCAGAGAATACCCAAACCAGAGCCCCCTAAAAAACAGGGGGACCAACAGAAAGGAGCACCCCATGAAAAAGATGAACAGACGCGAATTCCTCACCCTTACCGGCGCAGCCGTTGTGGCGCTCTCGCTGGCAGGCTGCGGCGGCGAGCCCTACGCACCTCCCGCACCTCCCGCCCCCACTACGCCCAAAGAAGCCGAGCTGCTGGCAGCCATCAACAAGGTCTGGAAGGAAAAGTACGATGCAGGGGCGGTTGTCCACGAGCAGCTGACCCTCAATCAGGATGCGGTGGGCGTCATAAGGGCTTACGGGCGTGTTTTTGAAACGGCCAACGAGACACCGCATACGTTTAATGACTCTGACAACAAGATCATTTTTGGGGAACTCAATGGACTTGAGGACAAGATACTGAACAAGTATGGCAAGGACAGTTTGGCAGGTATGGCCGGCGTCTCCGAACCGGATACCAAGAATATGGTGGCTCTGGAGGATGAGTATTCTTGCGAGGATACTGCCGTTCGGACTTTTGTAGCAAAACTGCTGGACAATTCTAATAGCACCAAGGCAGAGTTCATCAGCATTTATCTCCCGGTGGTTCAGGGCAAGACCTACATGACCGCTATCGTATTCCTGAACAGCAAGGCATAAGATAACAAGCCCTCCTGTTTGCCCCGGGCACACTCCCCCCTGTGTCCGGGGCTTTATAGAAAGGAGCACCCCCATGAAACGATACGACCGACGGACGTTCCTCAAGCTCTCCGGCGCATCGGCGGTGATGCTGGCGTTGGCAGCCTGTGACGATAGCTGCTCCTCCGGCTCCACAAGCTCCGGCTCTGCCACAGAAACGCCTCCCTCGCCGCCGATCCCTGTGATCCGGGACG